>JGI1356J14229_10004602_pt1 | contig 10243 bp, 5 predicted proteins | sample Subgrocontami58m_FD_14229 | JGI IMG/M metagenome (IMG submission 14229) | reverse complement strand
CTGGAGGACCTCGTGTCCTACAACGAAAAGCACAACGAGGCCAACCTCGAGGACAACCGCGACGGCCACGACCGCAACCTGTCGTGGAACTGCGGCGTCGAGGGACCGACTGCGCAGCCTGGGGTGCGCGAGCTGCGAGCGCTGCAGAAGCGCAACCTGCTCGCCACGCTGCTCCTGTCGCAGGGCGTGCCGATGCTGCTCGCCGGAGACGAGATCGGGCGCAGCCAGCTCGGCAACAACAACGCCTACTGCCAGGACAACGAGATCTCGTGGACCGACTGGACGCTCGACGACGAAAAGCGCAGGCTGCTCGAGTTTGTGCAGCACCTGATCGCGCTGCGCCGCGCGCACCCGGTGTTCCGGCGGCGCGACTTCTACAAGGGCCATCCGCTGCGCGGGCGCGACATCAAGGACATCGCCTGGCTGCAGCCCGAGGGCGGCGAGATGAGCGACGATGAATGGGACCAGCACTTCGCCCGCTGCCTCGGCGTCTACCTGGCGGGCGAAGCGCTCGCCGAGACCGACGACCGGGGCCGGCCCGTGCGCGACCAGAACTTCCTCGTGCTGTTCAACGCCCACCACGAGCCCATCCCCTTCAGGCTTCCGGAGGATGCCGGCGCGAGATGGCACGCGCTGTTCGACACCGCGTACGAGAACGGCCTCGCGATCGACGGCACCTTCGATCCCGGCACCGAGTATCCGCTCAAGGGGCGTTCGCTCGCACTGCTGGTGCAGTTGAAGGCATGAACCCGATGCGCGGGAGGGACCAGGCATGAAGTGCCGCCATGCCATGCCGTTCGGGACCGAGCTCCTGGAGGATGGAACGACGCGCTTTAGCATCTGGGCGCCCGGCGTGCCGCGGCTCGCGCTGGAAATCGCGACCGGCGCGGCGCATTCGGAGACGCCGATGACGCCGCTTGGCGAAGGCTGGTACCAGGCGATCCTACCGCACGCTCCCGCCGGCACGCGCTACCGGTACCGGACCGACGAGGGTGCGTTTCCCGACCCAGCCTCGCGCTACAACCCGGAGAACGTGCACGCCCCGAGCATGGTGATCGACCCGCTCGACTTCGACTGGAGGGACGCTGCCTGGACCGGCCGCCCGTGGGAAGAATCGGTCATCTACGAGCTGCACGTGGGCACCTTCACCCCGCACGGAACGTTTGCCGCGGCGAGCGAGCGGCTCGATTACCTCGCCGGCCTGGGCGTGACGGCGCTGGAGATCATGCCGGTGGCCGGGTTCCCCGGCCAGCGGAACTGGGGCTACGACGGCGTGCTGCCCTTCGCGCCGGACGCCGCCTACGGAACCCCCGAGGACCTGAAGCGACTTATCGAGGAGGCGCACCTGCTGGGACTGATGGTCTTCCTCGACGTCGTCTACAACCATTTCGGGCCGGAGGGCAACTACCTTCACCACTACGCTCCGCAGTTCTTCAACGCGCGGCACCACACGCCCTGGGGCGCGGCGATCAATTTCGACGCCGAGGGCTCGCGCACGGTGCGCGACTTCTTCGTGCACAACGCCCTGTACTGGATCGAGGAGTTCCGCTTCGACGGACTGCGCCTGGATGCCGTGCACGCGATCGCCGACGACTCCGACCCCGACATCGTGACCGGGATCGCGCGCGCGCTGCACGAGGGCCCCGGACGCGAGCGCCGCATCCACCTCGTGCTCGAGAACGACAGGAACCAGGCGCGCTACCTCGCGCGCGACGGCGCGCAACGGCCGGTGAAGGCGAGCGCGCAGTGGAACGACGACGTGCATCATGCGCTGCACGTGCTGCTTACCGGGGAGAGCGACGGCTACTACGCCGACTACGCCGAGCGCCCGCTGTGGTACCTGGGACGCTCGCTCGCGCAGGGCTTCGCCTACCAGGGCGAGCCTTCGCGCTTTCGGGAAGGCTCGCCGCGCGGCGAGCCGAGCGCCCATCTGCCGGCGACCGCATTCGTCTCTTTCCTGCAGACCCACGACCAGGTGGGCAACCGGGCGCTCGGCGAGCGGCTGTGCGCCCTCGCCGACCCGCAGGCGCTGCAGGCCGCGGTCGCGTGCCTGCTGCTCGCGCCGTCTCCGCCGCTGATATTCATGGGGGAGGAATTCGGCGCGAGCACGCCGTTCCTGTTCTTTTGCGACTTCGGCCCGGAGCTCGCGGCCGCGGTGACCCGCGGCAGGCGCGAGGAGTTCGCGCGCTTTGCGCGTTTCCGCGACGGCGCCGCGCAGGCGGCGATCCCCGACCCGAACGACTCCTCGACCTTCACCGCCTGCAAGCTGCGCTGGAACGAGATCTCCAGCCGCATCCACAGAAATTGGCTCGTCCTGTATCGCGACCTGCTGGCGCTGCGCCGGCGGCTGATCACGCCGCGGCTGCCGGGAATGAAGCCCGGGGGCGCGTTCGGCATCGAGGACGGCGACGTGCTGCGCGTGCGCTGGACGCTTGGCGACGGCTCGCGGCTGCACCTGCTCGCGAACTTCGCGGCCACGCCGAGCCGCCCCCAGATGATCCCGCCGGGCGAGATCGTCTACGCGAGCCCTTCGCTCGCCGGCGGGGAATCCGGCGTGCGCCCGCTTCCGGCCTGCTGCGTCGCATTCACGCTGGAGGGCGCGAATGAGCGAGCTTGAGGCGCTTCGGCGCCTGGGCCAGATTCATTGCATCGCCCGCGATTACTTCGACATCTGGGGCACGCGCCACGAGGTTCCCGACGCGAGCCTGCGCGCGCTGCTCGCCGCCCTGGGCGTGAAGGCCGCAACGCCGCAGCAGGTCGATGACGCGATCCGCGCCTGTGAAATCGGACGCTGGCGCGCGGTTCTCCCGGCCGCAATCGTCGTTCGCGACGCGGCCGCGCCGTGGACGATTCGACTGAATCTGCCCGCCGACGCGCCAGCGCTCGGCTGGCGCATCACCGAGGAGGACGGCACGCGCCACGAAGGCGCGTTCGATCCGGCCGCGCTGCGCGCGGCCGAGACCGTCCTGCTCGAAGGCGAACGATTCGTCGCACGCGATTTCACTCCCGTCCCCGGCGTGCCCTGCGGCTATCACCGCCTGGCGATCCTGCGCGACGGCGACGCGCTCGCCGAAGCGGCGTTCATCGTCGCGCCCGCGCGCTGCTACCACCCGGTGGCCGTGGAGGGCGAACAGCGCGTGTGGGGCGCGGCGGCGCAGCTCTACGCGCTGCGATCGCGGCGCAACTGGGGCATCGGCGACTTCACCGACCTCGCCACGTTGCTGCGCCAGTGGGGCGGCCGCGGCGCCGGCGTCGTGGGCGTCAATCCCCTGCACGCGCTGTTTCCCCACAACCCGGAGCACGCGAGCCCCTACAGTCCCTCGTCGCGCTGCTTCCTCGACGTCCTGTACATCGACGTCGAGGCGGTGGCGGATTTCCGCGATTGCGCCGAGGCGGTGGCGATCGCCCGCTCGGGCGAATTCCAGGTGCGGCTGCGGGCGCTGCGCGACGCGCCGCTCGTGGACTACGCAGGCGTCGCGGCGTTGAAGCTGCCGATGCTCGAGCGCTGCTTCGCCCATTTCCGCACGCGCCACCTCGCCTCCGGCACGGCGCGCGCGCGGGCGTTCCGTGCCTATCAGGCCGCGCATGCCCCCGCGCTCAGGCGCCACGCGCTGTTCGAGGCGCTGCAGGAGCATTTCCACGGCGAGAACGCGCAGGTCTGGGGCTGGCCGGCGTGGCCCGAGGCCTACCGCGATCCCGCGTCGGCCGAGGTCGCGCGCTTCGCCGAGTCGCACAGTGGGCGCGTCGAGTTCTACGAATACCTGCAATGGCAGGCCGACCTGCAGCTTGCCGCGATCGGCAGGCTGTCGCTGGACCTGGGCCTGGGCGTGGGACTGTACCAGGACCTCGCCGTCTCGGTCGACCGCGGCGGCGCGGAAGCGTGGGCGAACCAGGGCCTGTACGCCGTCGAGGCGAGCGTCGGTGCCCCGCCGGATGATTTCAACCTGCGCGGCCAGGACTGGGGATTGCCGCCGCTCGCGCCCGAGCGGCTGCGCGCGGCCGCCTACGCGCCATTCATCGCCACGCTGCGCGCCAACATGCGCCACGCCGGGGCGCTTCGCATCGACCACGTCATGGGGCTCGCGCGGCTGTTCTGGGTGCCCCGCGGAGGAGAGCCCCGCGACGGCGCCTACGTGCACTATCCGTTCGACGACCTGCTCGGCATCGTCGCGCTCGAGAGCCAGCGCAACCGCTGCATGGTGATCGGTGAGGACCTCGGCACCGTGCCCGACGAGGTCCGTGCGGCGCTCGCGCGCGTCGGGATCCTCTCCTACCGTGTGCTGCTGTTCGAGCGGCAGCCCTCGGGGGAATTCAAGTCCCCTGCCGAATACCCGGCCGAGGCGCTCGTGACGGCGTCGACCCACGACCTGCCCACGCTTGCAGGCTATTGGGAAGGATGCGACCTCGCGACGCGCGAGGCTCTCGGACAATTCCCCAGCGAGGAATCGCGCCGGAGCCAGGCCGACGCGCGCGTGCAGGACCGGGCGCGCCTGCTGCGCGCGCTCGAGCGCGAACGGCTGCTCCCCGAGGGCACGGATGCGGGATCGCTGCCGGAGATGACCCCCGCGCTGTTGCGCCGGCTGCAGGAGTACCTCGCCCGCAGCCCCGCGCGCGTGCTGGCGGTTCAGCTCGAGGACGTGATCGGCGCGCGCGAACAGGTGAACCTCCCGGGAACCACCGCCGAGCACCCGAACTGGCGGCGCAAGCTCCCGCTGCCGCTCGAAGGCTGGCCGACCGACGAGCGCTTCGCCGAGCTCGCGCGCTCGCTCGCGCAACTGCGCCCGCACGCGCGCTCGAGGCCCCTGCGGCGCGACGCGGGCGGCGCGAGGATTCCGCGCGCGACCTATCGCCTGCAGCTCAATTCCGACTTCACGTTCGCGGACGCCGCGCAGCTCGTGCCCTACCTCGCCGTGCTCGGCGTGAGCCACATTTACTGCTCGCCCTGCCTGCGCGCCCGCGCCAACAGCACGCACGGCTACGACATCATCGACCACAACGCGCTCAATCCGGACCTCGGCGGCCCGGAGGGCTTCGAGCGCCTCTGCGCAGCGCTGCAGGCGCACGGCATGGGCCAGATTCTCGACATGGTCCCCAACCACATGGGGGTGATGGGCGCCGACAACGCCTGGTGGATGGACGTGCTCGAGAACGGGCCGGCCTCGGTCTACGGCGAGTTCTTCGACATCGACTGGGCGCCCGTCAATCCCGAGCTCGTGAACCGGGTGCTCGTTCCGGTGCTCGGAGACCACTACGGTCTGGTTCTCGAAGCGGGCGAGTTGAAGCTCGCGTTCGAGCCGGACTACGGGTCGTTCAGCGTCTTCTACCACGCCCACCGGTTTCCGGTCGACCCGCGCGAATACCCGCGCATTCTCGATCCCATGCTCGAGCGCGTCGATGCGACGCTGATCCCCGGCACACGTGGTCGCGGAGTTGGCGAGCCTCGATCGAGCCTTCGCGGACCTGCCCTCGCGCCACGACGCCGGCCCGGAGAACGTGCTGCGGCGCAACCGCGACAAGGAACTGCTCAAGCACCGGCTCGCGCAGATCGCCCGCGAGCAGCCGGGCGTTCGCGCTGCGATCGACGCGGCGCTCGGCGCGCTGAACGGCACCGCGGGCGAGCGCCCCAGCTTCGACGCCCTGGACGCGCTGCTCGAAGCGCAGGCCTATCGCCTCGCCTTCTGGCGCGTGGCCTCGGACGAGATCAACTACCGCCGCTTCTTCGACATCAACGACCTGGCTGCGCTGCGCATGGAGAACGAGGAGGTGTTCGACGCGACGCACCGGTTCGTGCTCGGGCTGGCCGCCGAGGGCAAGGTGGACGGACTGCGCATCGACCATTCGGACGGGCTGTACGACCCGGCGCAGTACTTTCGCCGACTCCAGGAGCACTACGCGCGCCTGGCCGGAATCGACGCCCCGGCCGACGAGGGCAACGGCCGACCGGCGAGGCACCTGTACGTGCTGGTGGAGAAGATCGCCGCACGCCACGAACACGTTCCCACGCGCTGGGCGGTTCACGGCACCACCGGCTACCGCTTCGCGACCGTGGTCAACGCGGTCCTCGTCGACGGCCAGGCGGGCGGAAAGCTTCAACGGGTCTGGCGCGCGTTCTCCCGCGACGGCACGGACTTCGAGGAGACGGCGTACCGCGGCAAGCGCGACATCATGCGCTCCGCGCTCGCCTCCGAGCTCACGGTGCTCGCGACCGAGGTGTTGCGCATCGCGCGGGCCGACCGCCGCACGCGCGACTACACGTTCAACACGCTGCGGCAGGCGATCGCCGAGGTCGCGGCCTGCCTTCCCGTCTACCGCACCTACGTCGCCGACGGCCTCACGGCCCAGGACCGCCGCTACATCGACTGGGCCGTCGCCCACGCGCGCCGCAGGATGCGCGCCTCCGATGCCACGATTTTCGACTTCCTGCGGCTGGCGCTGCTCGCGAGCCCGCCGGATGACGCCCCGCCTGCGCTCGCGGAACGTTACCGGGCGTTCGCGATGAAATTCCAGCAGTTCACCGCGCCGGTCGCCGCCAAGGGCGTCGAGGACACTGCGTTCTACCGCTACAATCGCCTCGTCTCGCTGAACGAGGTGGGCGGCGATCCCGACATGTTCGGCATCCCGGTCAGGGCCTTCCACGGCGCGAGCGCGGACCGCGCGGCGCGCTGGCCGCACACCCTGCTCGCGACCTCGACGCACGACAACAAGCGCTCCGAGGACGTGCGCTGCCGGATCGACGTGCTCTCGGAGACCCCCGCCGCGTGGCGGCTGGCGCTGCGCCGCTGGGGCCGAATGAACGCGGCGAGAAGGCGCATGGTGAACGGCGTCCCGGCGCCCTCGCGCAGCGACGAATACCTCCTGTACCAGACGCTGCTCGGAACGCTCCCGCAGGGGACCCTGGACGCCGCGACGCTCGGTGCCTACCGCGAGCGCATCGAGCGCTACATGCAGAAGGCCGTTCGCGAGGCCAGGGTGCATTCGAGCTGGATCAACGTCGATGCGCAATACGAGGCAGCCGTGGCGGGGTTCGTCGGCGCGCTGCTCGGCCGGACGGGATCGAACCCTTTCCTCGACGACCTTCGCATCCAGGCGCGCCCGATCGCCTGGTTCGGAATGCTGAACAGCCTGTCGACGACGCTGCTCAAGCTCACCTCTCCCGGAGTGCCGGACTTCTACCAGGGCAACGAGATCCTCGACTTCAGCCTGGTCGATCCGGACAACCGCAGGGCCGTGGACTACGCGCGGCGCGGCGCGCTGCTCGCCGAACTGGGGGAGATCGCCGCGCTTCCCGCGGCAAGCCTCCCGGATCGCGTGCGCGGGTTCTTCGACGACCCGAGCGACGGCCGCGCGAAGCTCTGGCTGGTCTGGCGGGCGCTGCAACTGCGCTCGCGCGACCCCGAGCTGTTCCTCAAGGGCGACTACCATCCGGTCGCGGTCGCGGGCGACCGGTCCCGCCACGTCATTGCCTACGCGCGCCGCCACCGCGATGCCGGCATCGTCGTCGCCGCGGGAAGGCTTTTCGCGTCCATGGGCATTGAGAGCGGCGCGCTGCCGGTCGGCGAAGCGGTCTGGAGCGATACGGCGCTCGACCTGACCTTCCTGCCGGCAGGCACGCGCCTTTCCAGCGTCCTGACAGGCGAACCGATCGAGCTCGACGCCTCCGGCCGGCTTGCGCTTTCGCGCGCGCTTGCGGCCTACCCCGGCGCGTTGCTCGCCTACGAGACGCAGGGAAGCCGGCGCGCTGCCGGCCCCGATTCGACGGGAGACACCAGTGGATCCACTGCTGCATAGATTCGCGTTCCTGAACGTCGCGGAATGGGACCACGCGGCCGTCACGTTGATGCGGGTCGTATTGATCGCCATCGCCGCGTGGATCGCGCTCGCCGTGATGCGGCGCCTGCTGCGGCTGTTCCGCGAGCGCATCACCCGCGGCATGGACGACCCCGAGCAGGTCAAGCGCGCCGAGACCCTGGGCCGCGTGTTCCGCTACGTCGCCGCCGTCGTCGTCCTGGTCATCGCGACCACGTTGATTCTGGGCGAGCTCGGCGTCGCCGTGGCGCCCATCCTCGGCGCCGCGGGCGTCGTCGGCCTCGCGGTGGGCTTCGGCGCGCAGAACCTGGTGAAGGACTACTTCGCGGGATTCTTCATCCTGCTCGAGAACCAGATGCGCCAGGGCGACGTCGTCGAGATCGCGGGCAAGTCGGGCCTGATCGAGGAGATCACGCTGCGCTACGTGAGGCTGCGCGACTACGACGGCAACGTGCATTACGTGTCGAACAGCCTGATCACCACCGTCACCAACATGAGCCGCGGCTTCGCGTATTCGGTCCTCGAAAAAAAAAAAAAAACGATGCCGTATTCGGCGCGAAGATCCTCGACGAGCTCGAGATCGCGGGCGTGGAGCGATTGGCCGATTCGGCCGTCATCCTGCGCTGCCGCTTCAAGGTCCGGCCGCTGGAGCAATGGAACGTCCGGCGCGAGTTCCTGCGCCGGCTGAAGAGCGCGTTCGACGCGCACGGCATCGAGATTCCGTTTCCCCACCTCACCGTCTATGCCGGTGCGGCGAAGGACGGCACCGCGCCCCCGTTCAGGGTGCAGGGCGACGCCGCGAAGCCGGACTGAGCGGCGGTGGGCGCGGTCCGGGACGAGGTCGTCGAGACCTGCCGCAGCAAGGCGGTTGCGCTGCTGCGGCAGAACCTCTCGGCGCAGGGAATCCTCGCGGCGACCCCCAATGCGCGCGCCGAGTCGCGCGGCTATGCCGCCATCTTCGGGCGCGATGCCTCGGTGTGCGCGATCGGCATGGCGCTCTCCGGCGACGCGCTGCTCGAGCGCGAGGCCGCGACGGGCCTGCTCACGCTCGCGCGGCACCAGGCGGCGAACGGGCAGATCCCCAAGTTCGTCGACGTGCGCCGCAGCGAGGCGGATTTCTGGTATCTGGGATGTATCGACGCCACGCTGTGGTGGCTGATCGCGCTCGCCTTTCTCGACCGCCGCGCACCGGCCGATGCGCCCGGGCGAGGGCTCGGCACGGAAATCGCCAAGGCGATCCAGTGGTTGTGCGCGCAGGAACACCAGCGCTTCCTCCTGCTCCAGCAGAACGAAGCGAGCGACTGGGCCGACATCATGCCGCGCTCGGGGTTCGTCCTTTACACCAACGCGCTCTGGTACTGCGTCAAGACCCTGTACGGCCTCCCCCGCACGGAGGAAACGCGCGCGAATTTCAACCAGCTGTTCCATCCGTTCAGCGCCGACCTCGCCGAATACCGCCGCGCGCGGCTGCTCGCGCACTACGTGAAGCGAACCGCGAGGCATCGCGACCTGTACCTGTCGTTCGTGAACTTCTCCTTCTTCGGCGAGGAGGGCGACGTGTTCGGCAACCTGCTCGCCCTGCTGTGCGGACTCGCCGACGGCGAGGCGAGCCGGCGCACGCTGCGCGCGCTCGAGCGCGCGGGCGTCGCCGATCCCTGGCCGGTGAGGGTGGTCGTCGAGCCGATTCCGGCCGGAAGCTTCCTGTGGCGCGCTTACATGTCGCGGCATCGGCAGAACATCGAGTGGCAATACCACAACGGCGGCATCTGGCCCTTCGTCGGCGGCTTCTGGGTCGCCGCGCTTGCACAGGCGGGCGAGCGCGACAGGGCGAGAGCGGAGCTCGTCAAGCTCGCCCGGGCGAACGCGCTGGCGGACTGGTCCTTCAACGAATGGCTGCACGGCAAGACCTGCGCGCCGCGCGGCATGCGCGGCCAGTCCTGGAACGCGGCGGCGTTCCTGATGGCGCTGGACGCGGTGCAGGGCGGATCGGCGGTGCTCGCCCCGGGTCCGCGCTGACGGCGCGCGCTTGACGCAGGCCGGGCACGCGCCCACGATAACGCTGGGAATCGTACGAGGAGGCAAGGCCCGTGCGAACGCTTCGCCTGTTCCTGCTGTGGTTGCTGCCGGCGGCGGCAGCGGCGGCCCCGCCCGTCGCGGTGCTCCGGATCGAGGGCGCGATCACACCCGCGAGCGCCGAATACGTGGTCGCGGGCCTCGCGCAGGCCGCCGGCCGTCACGCGGGCCTGGTCGTGCTGGAGATGGACACGCCCGGCGGCCTGGACACCTCCATGCGTCGCATCATCAAGGAAATCCTGGCCTCCCCCGTTCCGGTCGCCGCATTCGTCTATCCGAGCGGAGCGCGCGCCGCGAGCGCCGGGACCTACATCCTCTACGCGAGCCACGTGGCGGCGATGGCGCCGGCCACCAACCTGGGCGC
>JGI1356J14229_10004599_pt1 | contig 10250 bp, 7 predicted proteins | sample Subgrocontami58m_FD_14229 | JGI IMG/M metagenome (IMG submission 14229) | reverse complement strand
CCCATGCGATCGGTCAGGCTGAGGAACAGGTTGCTCATCGGCTTGCTGCCGAGCTTCAGGTAACGGCCCGGGTTCAGCGAGCCGCCGGCGGCGCCGGCGAGCACGATCGGCAGGTTGTCATGGGTGTGCCGATTGCCGTCCGAATTGCCGCAGCCGTAAACGATCATCGAGTTGTGGAGGATCGACTTGCCATCGAGGTCCTTCTTCCCGTCGAGCTTCTGCAGGAACCGCGCGAACCGCTCCATGTAATAGAGATCGATCTGGCCGATCTTTTCCATGAGCTCCTCGTTGTTGCGGTGGTGAGAGCAGTAGTGGTGGCCCTCGGGGATGCCGATCTGGGGATACGCCCGGTTGCTGCCGTCGCCGGCGAGCAGCAGCGTCGAGACGCGGGTCGAATCCGTCTCGAAGGCCATGGCGAGCAGGTCGAACATCAAGTCCATGTGGTCGCCGTAGTTCGCCGGGATGCCCACGGGGGCGTCGACCGGTGGATCCGGCAGATCACCGAAGCTCTCCGTCCGCTGGATCCGCTGTTCAATCTCGCGCAGCCCCGTGAGATATTCGTCGAGCTTGTGCTGGTCGTTTTTCGCCAGCTGCCGTTGCAGCGCGCGGGCATCGTCGAGCACGAAGTCGAGCAGCGAACGCTGGGTGGCCTGGCGCAACTGGAAGTTCTTCTGCCGCTCGCCCGGCCCGCCGGCCCCGAACAAGCGCTCGAACACGAGTCGGGGGTTCGACTCCGGCGCCATGGGCGTCGTGGGCGAGGCCCACGACAGGTTGTACTGATACGCGCACGAATAGCCCGAGTCGCAACGACCCGATTTGCGGATCGAGTCGCACGAAAGCTCCAGCGACGGGAAACGGGTGAGGTGTCCGACGCGTTGCGCCGCGACCTGATCGACCGAGATGCCCACCTGGATGTCGGTGCTGTCGGTCTTGCGTGCCCGGGCGCCGGTGAGGAACGTCGCATTCGCGCGGGCGTGGTCGCCCGCCCCGTCGTTGCCCGCGGTGGCGTTCTTGTGGTCCAGGCCGCCCAGGATTTGCATCGAGCGCCGCAGCGGCGCCAGCGGCTGCATCGTCCGGCCCAGCGTGAAATCCGTGCCCTCGCCTTCCGGCCACCAATAGCGCTGGTGGGCCCCGTTCGGAAAATAAACGAATGCCATTCTTAGCGGCGCGCCGCTCGCGGTGGTGGCCAGGCCCGCGCCGGCCGCGGCCGGCGCGGCGGCCAGGGCGGCCGGACGTAACAACGACTCGAATACCGGGAGGGCAACGCCGGCGCCGACGCCCCGGAGGAACTGGCGACGGCTCAGGCTGAAGTGACGTTCGGCGGCGATGGAGGTGGGGCGGGCGGGCGTGGGCATGGGGAACTCCGGTTCAATTAGGGCGGGACGCGCGAAGAAGCGAGACGGATTGGGCCGCGGCGGGCGCGGTGCGCTGCTTCTGGAATGCGGCGGATTCGACCACGCCCATCAGCAGGACGGACATCCGGCCTTCGGCCGCGTTGAGCCGGTCCACGATGTCATCGATCGCGTGGGTGTCGTAGTATTCGAGTCCGCGGCCGAGCGCATAGATCATCAGCTTTTCGGTCAGGCACCGATAAACGTCGAGTTTGCGCTCATGCGTCAGCACCCGCTTCAGTTCGCGAATGTCGGCGAACTTCTCCCCGGTGATCAACGCGCCGGCGGGATCGATCGGCTGCCGCGCATCGGTCTCGCGCCACGCGCCGAGCGCGTTGAAGTTTTCCAGCGCGAGCCCCAACGGGTCCATCCGCTCGTGGCAGGAGCTGCAGAGCTTGTTCGCCCGATGGACCGCGAGCATTTCGCTGAGCTTCGGCTCGCGATCCTTGAATTCCTTCTTCGCCTCCTCGAGGTCCGGCACGTCCGGCGGCGGGGGCGGCGGCGGCGTACCGAGGATGTTTTCCAGGATGAAGAGCCCGCGTTTCACCGGCGATGTGCGCGTGGGATTCGAGGTCACGGCGAGCACGGTGCCCTGGGTGATCACGCCGCCGCGCGGGCTGTCGGCCGGCAATTTCACCAGCCGCAGCTGCTCGCCGGCCACCTCCGGCACCCCGTAATGCGTCGCCAGCCGCTCGTTGAGAAACGTGTAATCGCTGTCGACGAGTTCCAGTACGCTGCGGTCCTCGCGCAGGATGTAATCGAAGTACATCTCGGTCTCGCTGCGCATCGCCTTGCGAAACGCGCTGTCGAACTCGATGCGCCCGTCCTTGTTGCGGGCGGCGTTGGGTCCCATGACGACGCGCGCGTTGATCGGCACGAACTCGACATCGCGCGCCTGCAGCCACTGGCCGGTGAAGTTGCGCACGAACGCCTGCGCCTTCGGATCCTTCAGCATTCGCTCGACCTGCGGTCGCAGCTGCCGCCGCAATTCGCCGCGCGCCGCCAGCCCGGCCAGCTCCTCGTCAGGCATGGTCGACCAGAGAAAATAGGACAGCCGCGAGGCCAGGGCACATTCGTCGAGCGCCGCGAAGCGCTGGCCGGCCGCCGGCGGTTCCACCGCCTCGACCCGGAAGAGGAAGCGCGGCGAGCCGAGCACCGCCATCATCGCGCGACTGATGCCTTCCTCGAAGCTCCTGCCGGGCTCGCCGTAAACTTGCCGGGCGAGCGCGACGAGCTGCTTCAACTTCGATTCTTCCACCGGCCGGCGAAACGCCCGCGTCGCGAATTTCCGCAACAGTTCCTCGGCGTACGCGTCGCGTTCGGCCACCGTCGCCGGCGCCTCGGCCCGCGGGAAGAACCGCGCGTAATTGTCCGGCACGATCCAGAATTTCGGGTTCAACGGACCGCGCACCTGCACGGACGCAATCCGCACGTTCACGCTGGTCGAGGGACGAAAGCCGAATTGGCCGCGCGGACCGGCCTCGCGCGCAGGCGAACCTGCGCTGGCCGGGACGGGTGCCGGCGGGATCCGCATGCCCTGCCTCGCAACGGGGCCGGCGCCGGCCGCAGGCGCGGACTTCGGCGGTGCGTCGACCGGTTCGAGCGGCACGACTTCAAACGAGACCACGTGGCTGCCGGCGGACCAGTCGACCTCGAATTCACGCTTNAANNTGTGNCGCTCGGACCAGACGACGTCCTCCGNGAACNTTTCGTCATCGTCGATTCGGGCGATCACCTTGCAGTGGCTCNGGTCGAAATCGAACGAGCCGCGCGTCTCGAGTTCGATCACGACCTGGTACTTCTCGGCCTGGTCGATGAAAAACGTCCGCGACACCTTGGCGGCGCGGCGGGCGTTGAGATTCTCACCCGTGCCGCCTTCGCCGCGGAAGTCCTTGCCCGACGCCATCCGCTCGCGGATCATCCGGCCGACTTTCGGCACCGCGTGGTCCACGATGAATTCGGCCGCGGCCAGGTACTTTTCGAGGAGCAGCGGCGAGACCGTCAGCACGTCGCCATTGTTGTCGAAGCCGTTGCCGGAATCGTCGGGGGGAAACTCCACCTCGCTGTTGAAGTCGTAGCCCATGAGATCGCGAATCGTGTTGCGATACTCGATCCGGTTCAGCCGCCGCGTCGTCACGTGCCCGGGGTCCGGGTTCTGCGGATCGATGCCAAACGCGTCGTACTTGATCCAATGCGCGAGCGTTTCGATTTCCGCCGGCGTGGGCGGAGCGAGGTCCTCCTCGCGCGGAGGCATGAGCCCGGCCCGCACGTTCTTCAGCGCCGCGAGCCACAGNTCGCGCTTGGCGACGATCTCCTCATCGGAAGCAAACTCGTCGAGCGTGACGCGGCCCTTGCCGATCCCGTTGCCGTGGCAATCGAAGCAGTACTTCGAGAGGATCGGCTCGACCTTCTGGTGGTAGTTCCTGCCGGCCGCCGTCTCCGCCGCCATCGCCGCCGCAGCCGTCAACCCCATGCACAGCAACGCGACCGCTCGGCGGCAGCCGAGCAGGCGCGCAGGAAGTGTGGGCACGTGGGTGGGGGGCACGCGGGCGTAAGACGAACGTTGTGGGCTGAGGTGACGGTGTGCTTTTCGCGGCAAAAATCAATGGCCGCATTCCCCCATGCCGCCAGCGGGCACCCCTCTTTCCAGTGAGGCGCCGCCTCAGACCATTCAGCCACAGATTTCACAGATGGGCACGGATTCAGAGCGCTGCCCCTATCTGTGTTTATCTGTGCCATCTGTGGTAGGATTGGGATTGGAGAAACTTGACCTGTTCACACCGCGGCCTGAGGCCGCAACCAAACCCAAGCCATCTACAGGAGGTCGCAGAGAGCGCAGAGAAAGTCCATGAAGTGAATTCTGCCCTCTGCTTCCTCTGCGAGCTCCTGTAAAATTCAGTGGTTTGAAATCGTCGCAGCGTGAGACGATCCAGATCGATATGGCACACGACCTTCCGACTTCAAGGAATCTAGAGGGGAATCAAGAACGAAGTCGCTGGCACCCGCACGTTCTTGAAAATTCCCTCTTCCTCCATAGCCCGGTGTATTCCGCGTGATCCGCGTGCTCCGCGGTCCAAACCGATCGATCTCTTCGCCAGAAACCGAGCTTAACCGCGGATTACGCGGATCACGCGGAATCAGCGGAACCCATGTCGTCGTGTATTCCGCGTGTTCCGCGTGCTCCGCGGTTAAAACCATACCGCTCGAAATCGGCGGAATAAAACCGAGCTTGACCGCGGATCACGCGAAACACGCGGAATGAGCAGAGGCCATGGCCTCGGGCATTTCCGCGTGATCCGCGTGCTCCGCGGTCCAAACCGATCGATCTCTTCGCCAGAAACCGAGCTTAACCGCGGATTACGCGAATCACGCGAAATCGGCGGAGTCCCTGTCCTCTTTATTCCGCGTGCTCCGCGTACTCCGCGGTTAAGTGTCCTGGCGCATTTTTCGCGTCCTTCGCGGCCTTCTGTCGCACTTCTATTGACCTGTCCGCTCCGCTCCCCGACGCTCCCGCCGCCATCCAGCCTCTCCTCCGCGCCAATGCCTTCCGCCGCCGCCGCGCCTGACCCCGCCGATCAGCTCGCCGCCGATTTCATCGCGAAATGATCCAGCGTCCCGGTCCGCCACCTGCTCGATTCGGAAGCGCGCGCAGGCGCAGCACGGGATCGGGCTGACCGACATGTACAACGTGCTCGAAAAGCTCCGCGCAGCCGCCGAGGCGGATTCTGGCGTAGCGCGGGCAACCTGCCCGCGTCTCGACCCGCCAGCACGGGCAGATTGCCCGTGCCACACGCTCACGGAAAAGGAAAAGCACATCCACGATGCCGCGCTCGTTGCCACGCTCCGCCAGCTCCATGACGAACTCGATGCCGCCGCTGGCTGCGGCCCGAGTACCAGGCGAAGGGCGAACTCCCGCTCGCCGCGGTGGAGCCCGCTCCCCGAGCGGGCTTGAGTTCCAGTGCTCCTTCGCCGATCCAACCAAGGCCCGCTCGGAGAGCGGGCCCCACCGCCAAGCCCGCGAAGCAGCCCTGGCCGGCGACGATTCCGGCGCGGATCCAGACGGTCGAGCACGCGCTCGCGCTGGCCGAACATCCCCTCTCGATTCCCGCGCTGGTGAAACAATTCTCGCGGGCGAAAGAGCGCGACGTCGCCGAAATCGTCGAGACCCTCTGCTCGCTCGGCCGCGCCCGCCCCGGCGACGAGAAGGGGACGTATATCCGGTAGGCGCGCTGGCGCCGGGGCGCACCCGTCCCGGGGATGCACTTCGATTTCGATACCCATGTTCCCCGGCGCGCAGGCGCCCCGCGCCGTTGACGCTACCGCGCCGCGACTTCAGCGTGCGACCCGTGCCCACGGTCAAAATCATTGGCCCTTACCGCTTTCACTTCTTTTCCGGCGATCGGGATGAGCCGCGGCACATTCACGTCGAGCGCGACCGTGCCACGGCCAAGTTCTGGCTCGATTCAGTCAGACTCGAGCGCAGCACGGGCTTCTCCCGCACCGAGCTTGCACGACTCCAAAAACTCGTCGAACGTCACGCCCTCGAATTCAGGAGAAAGTGGAATGATTACTTCGGCACCGAATAAGGCCGTCCTCGTCGAGAGCGTGCGCGTGACCGACGATACGCTCGTCGTCGATTTCGACGACGGCCGTTCGGTCTCGTTGCCGCTCGCGTGGTATCCCCGGCTGCAGCATGGCACGCCGAAAGAGCGCAGCACGTGGCGCGCCATTGGCGGCGGCGCTGGGATCAACTGGCCGCTGCTCGACGAAGACTTGAGCGCAGAAGGTTTGCTCGCAGGCCGCCGCTCAGGCGAAAGCGCGGCGTCGTTTCAACGCTGGCTGAAATCTCGTTCGCGCCGTCGCTCCGCTTGATGCCCGGCTCTTCGTTTCCTTCGTTACCTCCTGTTCCGGTTTGGAATGATCGCACGCGAGGCCGCGACGAGCGCGGCACGTCTATTCGGCAAACGCCGTAGCGGAACGCGTGAGCGTTTCGCCGCATCGCGCGATGCGACGCATTCCCTGTGGGCGGGGGTGTCCTCACCCCGCCGAATCCCGCGGGTCCAATTGCGGGGTGAGGGCACCCCGCCTACAGCAACGAGGAATCGCGGCGTTCGTGGCACGGCACGGCTTTCGCCACGTGCCTACGTCACGGCTTTCGTACGACGGGCGATGAACGCGTTTCGCTTTCCGCCCGTAGCGCAACGCGCGCGATTCCCGCCGCGGCGCTCAACTCAAATCGCGGATGCTGCCGAACTGCGGATCGAAGAGCCGCTGGTAGGTGCGTACAATCATGCCGTCCGTCAGGCCGGACAGCCAGTCGCAGATTTGGCGGGCTTTGCCCGCCGGCGTGTTCTCGCCGTTGATCAGCCGGCCGATGCGCGGCGGCAGGATGTTGATCACGCGTGGCCCCTGCTCGACGTAGTTGCGCCACGCGGAGTCCCAGAGGTCGAACAGCACGCGGCGAGCCTTGTGCTCCATTTGCTGAAGCTGCGGGCTTTCGAAGATGATGTCGTTCGCCATCTTCTTGTAGAACGCCGCCTCGCGCTCCGCCGTGGGCGCGATTACGAGGTCGAACCGATACCGGTTGGTCCGGCCCGACATGAAATTCTGCCGCTCGCGCAACCGACACGCGGTGATGAAGGCACCCACGCGGCCGGCGAACACGTTCTCGAGCCGGTCGCCCCGGATCGCGTCGAACAACTGGTCCAGCCAGCGTTGACGCTCGGGGTCGAGTGCCTCGCCTCCGGCCCAGTGCTCGATCCGCTCAATCGTGAGAAAGCCCGCTTTGACGCCATCGACGATGTCGTTGAGCGAATACGCGGCGTCGTCCGCCCAATCCATGATCTGGCACTCGACGCTCTTGAGGGCATTGAGCTTTTCGCCCTCGTGCAGCTCCGGCGGAATAGTTGCGCCCCCCAACACGAATGCCCGGTGGCGCTCCTGCGGATCGTAGAGGAAGTGATTGGTCGGCGGCGCCGGAAATTCGCGGAAGAGTTTCTTGTACTTCAACACCCCGTCGAGCAGCGCGCGGGTGGGCGCCATCCCGCGCACGCCGGCTTCGTTCTGGTAAATCGTTTCGGTCAGGAGGTGAAGGGTCTGGGCGTTGCCTTCGAATCCCCCCCATTTCACCATGAGTTCCTGCAGCGTTCGCTCGCCCGAGTGGCCGAACGGCGGATGGCCCAGGTCGTGCGCGAGGCAAACCGCCTCGACCAGGTCGCCGTCGATGTGGAAATCGTCGCTGAGCGGCGCACCGCGAGACCGGAGGTACGTGCAGATCGAGCGGCCGATTTGCGCCACCTCCATCGAGTGCGTGAGCCGCGTGCGATAGAAATCGTACTCGCCCGAGAGAAACACCTGCGTTTTCGACTGCAACTTGCGGAACGCATGCGCGTGGATGATGCGATCGCGATCGATCTGAAACGGCGTGCGGTAGTCGCGCTTGCGGCTGCCACCGAGTGGCTCGTGATCGAACGGTTGGTAGAAGCGGTTCGGCATGGCGCAGCCGAAGTGAAAGGGAAAATGCGCGCGAAAGAGAAGCTAATGCCGAAGCGAATCGCAAACGAGGTGTTGTCAGTTTGGTTTTCGCCGCCACGCTCGCGCCTAGTCGCGATGCCTCACGCCACTTTTCAGACCCCGCTCGGCACCTGCGCGATCGCGTGGAGCGACGCCGGGCTCACCCGTTTCCTGCTGCCGGATCCCGAGCGAATCGGCGGCGGCCACACCGAAGCGGAGCCACCGTCGTGGGTCCGCGAGATCATCGAGCGCGTGCAGCGTCACCTCGCGGGCGACCTGCAGGATTTCGCCGATGTGCGATTCGATTTCGCGCGCGTGCCCGAGTCCGTGCGCGCGGTGTTGCGCGCGACGCTCGCGGTCAAACCCGGCCACACTGCGACTTATGGTGAAATCGCCACGGCCGCGGGCCAGCCGCTCGCGGCCAGTCGCGCCGTCGGCAGCGCGCTCGGCGACAATCCGTGGCCGCTGCTCGTCCCCTGCCACCGCATCGTCGCCGCGACCGGGAAAATGACCGGCTTCTCCGGCCCGGGCGGAATTGCGACCAAGGTGAGACTGCTCGCGCTCGAGGGCGCGCAACTCCTCGCCGAATAGCGCGGCCGCCCGCGCATCCGGTAGTCAAGTACGAAACGGCGCGCCGGTGTTGACCGGCGGCGGGGCGGGCAGTTTTGCCTCGGCGAACACCTGGTGCACGAGCCGCGTCACCCGGCCCACCGAGAGGCGCAGGCGCAGGCGCCGGTGGAGAAAACCGTTGTTGCGCGGATGCGAGTAGAAATCCGCCAGATCCTCGGGGAGTCCGCTCGCACGCGTGAGCCGCCCGATATCACGAATCAGGTCGAGGTCGGGCGCGAAATAATCGGAGTCCAGCCGGAGCAGCGGCACCAGCAACCAGGTGCGGCGATGCAGGCACCGCCAAAACACCGCCCGGGAAAAATTTTCCGGAGCGACACGGTAACGCTCGCAAAACAACTCGGCAAAAGTGGGCATGCTGGAGAACCCTGCCTCTAGGGGAAGCGTAAGTAATAACACGCATACGCGGAGTTCACGCCTAATCGCCAAAAAATCGCATCGATTGTCCCTCACTTGGATCGCCAATCATTAACGTCAGACTCGCGTCCCGCTCACGAGAGCGTGGCAGGCGGACCCGAGCTCGGCATTTGTTTCGCGAGCCAACCTGACTAGGCTGCCGGCACACTGTCATGCCCTCCAAGACCATGCGAGCCATCGCGAAACTGCGGCCCGGCCCAGGCCTCAATCTCATCGAGGTGCCGGTGCCGACTCCCGGCATCAACGATGTGCTCATCCAGGTGAAGAAAACCTCCATCTGCGGGACGGACGTGCACATCTACAACTGGGATGCGTGGGCGGAGAAGACTATCCAGCCACCGATGGTGATCGGCCACGAGTTCGTCGGCGTCATTGCGGAAATCGGCTCGAACGTCCAGGGCTTCAGGCCCGGCGACCTGGTCGACGGCGAAGGCCACATCGTCTGCGGCCGATGTCGCAACTGCCTCGCGGGGCGCCGCCACCTCTGCAAGAACACCCAGGGCGTGGGCGTGAATCGTGACGGTGCCTTCGCGGAATACCTCTGCATCCCCGCGACGAATGCAGTGCATGTCGATCCGGCCATTCCACTCGACGTGCTGTCGTGTTTCGATCCGTTGGGCAACGCGGTCCACACGGCGCTGCAGTACGATCTCGTCGGCGAAGACGTCCTGATCACCGGCGCCGGGCCGATTGGCTGCATGGCGACGGCGGTGGCGAAGCAGGCCGGCGCCCGCAACATTGTCGTCACCGACGTCAACCCCGACCGGCTTGCGCTGGCCAAACGGATGGGGGCCACGCGCGTGGTGGATGTTTCCAGGGAGAAATTGCCCGAAGTGCAACGGGAGCTCGGCATGAAGGAAGGCTTCGATGTCGGGCTGGAGATGTCGGGCAACCCGCGCGCCCTGAGCGACATGATCGACAACATGTTTCACGGCGGCCGGATCGCGCTGCTTGGAATCATGCCGGACAAAGCGGCGATCGACTGGAACAAGGTCGTTTTCAACATGCTGACCATCCGCGGCGTTTACGGTCGCGAGATGTACGAGACATGGTACAAGATGACCGCGCTGATCCAAAGCGGCCTCGATATCTCGCCGGTGATCACGCACCACCTGGAGTTCACCGAATTCCAGCGGGGCTTCGATCTCATGCGGTCCGGCAAGAGTGGCAAAATCGTGCTGAACTGGGACCGCGGATGATCACTTCGGATTATCGCACGCACGTCACCCGCACGCTGGCCGAGATCGACGCCGCCGGGCTGTACAAGCGCGAGCGGGTGCTTGCCACGCCGCAGGCGGCGCG
>JGI1356J14229_10004597_pt1 | contig 10251 bp, 12 predicted proteins | sample Subgrocontami58m_FD_14229 | JGI IMG/M metagenome (IMG submission 14229) | reverse complement strand
AAGAACGCCCTGTTCGCCGGTGCCGATAGTGGCGGACGCCACTGGGCCATCGTGGCAACCCTGATCCAGAGCGCGAAGTTGAACGGCCTCGATCCGTTGGCCTGGCTCACTGATGTGCTCGAACGTATCGTCTCGGGGCGGACCAAACGACGCGAGCTCGATACCCTGCTGCCGTGGAACTGGGCCGCGGAAAAGGCCGCCGAAGCGGCCAGCACCGCGTAAGGCGCGCGAGTTGTCGCGCACCCCGCTACGTCGGGCACCTGCCCGTGACAACGCACGCCTCGCTCTTGATCTGTTGTCCTGCATCCTGACCCAAGGGGATCACAAGCCGGATGGCGCACGCAATGTGGTCACAGCGCGACGCTTACGTGCGTCAGCCACGTTCCCCCGAAGCTTTCCTGGCACTCCAGCGCCACGAAGCTCGTCCCGGGACATTGCTGTTGGAGGTGATAGCCGGCGGCGACGCCGGAAATGCCCGCGCCGACGATCAGAACCTCGAAATGTTCCGTCTTCGTCGGCGTGGGTCGGGCGATTGTCGCGGAATCGTTCATCGGTCGGGTCTTCTTCTCCGGTTATCCCGCCATCGGGTCCACCGTCGAGCCGCCGCGCCGCACCTTCCCACAGCCGCCCCTCGGGCGCGGCGACAGCGGGCGCGGACGCCAGGCGGATCCCGGCGGATGGGCCTTCGACGAAGGCTACTGGCCAGTAGCTTACCGCCGGTCCAGGTTTCATCTTTGATCGAGATCAATGAGGGGGGGATTTCCCGTCCGCGCCCGAAGCGGATTGACCCCCCTCCTCCGAATCCAAGCCTTCCCCGATGTCTCAAAGCAACGGCAACTGCACCTCGCGCCGCTCGCGCATCGACAGCGTCACCGCGTCCGTCCACTCCATATATTTTACCGCCGTGACAAAATCGGTGTGCGTCACCGTCTCGCGGCCGCGCACGGCGTTGACGAACTCTTCTTCCACCCGCCAGCCGCCGGTCTTTGTGGCATCGATCGCGAGCGCGCCCAGGGCACCGCCTTTTTTGCCGAGTTGCAGGTAAGGCTCGCCGTTGTTCGGCGTGATGAAGGCCAATGTGCCGTTGTCCCCAAAAATCCAGGCTTCAGCCTTGTGCGGCGTGTGTCCGAGGACCGACGACAGCAGCAGGCGATACTGACCGCCCTGCTGCAGCCGGCCGGTAACGTCGACATGGTCGGGAATGGTGATCGGCACGCGCGCGCCTGACTCATCCTTGCGGTGCTTCACCACCACCTGACCGACGGAAAACGCGCTCGCGGCGTGCCCGACCCAACGCGCCATCTGCTCGTACCAAATACCCAGCGCCATGATGTTGTTGCCGGAGAAATCGCGGTTGTGCCGCCAATGCAGCGGCAGGTCCGGATTCGGATAGTCGCCGGTGGAGACGCGAAGGTCGATCGCGATCACATCACCGATCGCCCCGCCAGCAATCGTGTCGGCGATGGTTCGGTCCACCGGCAGCGTCATGGGCGCCGGCACGATCTGCGCGATCCGCGATGGATTGCGGCGCGATGCCGCCAGCATCGCATGCGCTTCTCGGGAATTCATCGCCATCCGCGCCTCGCACAGCACGTGCTTGCCGGCATCGAGCGCGGCGATCGTCATCGCGGCATGCATGTACGGCCAGGTGCCGATGCACACGGCATCAATGCTCTTGTCCGCGATGATCTCGGTCCAGTCGCCGTAAGCCTTCGGGATATCCAGTTCCTTCGCCGCCTTTTGGCTCGACGCCGGACTACGGTTGGCGACGCCGACGATCTCGACGCTGTTCTGCGTGCGCAGGCCTGGAATGTGCCTCGACCGCGTATTGGCGCCGGCACCGATGATACCAATGCGGAGTGTGTCTGTTGTCATGGCTGGTTGATCCTGGTTCGTGCGACGGGTGGAATGGCTCGCGAGGCGTATTCCAGCATCGTCACTGCCAGGTTCGACGTCAATTTCGGTTGGTTGAGATAAATGCGACAGCGCCTATCTGGCCGCCACCGCCAGGATACGGAGCAGGATGATCCCGCGCGCATTGTCGCGTGAACCGGTTTACCTGCGTCGTGCCGAGGAAGGTTCGGGCCAGGGTCGGTGAATGAGAACCGCACCCGATCCTCACCATCGCCACATCCGCGAAGGCATTGAGGACGGGCGGCGTGAAGGTTGCGCCTCTCGGCTTTGCCGTTTGGCAATCAGGCTGTCCGGGCCGCCATTCAAATCGCAGGATTTCCGGGCGATTCCAAGGGGACGGCGAGCGCAAGGCTGAGCTTGCCTGGTCACCGCGAGTCGGCCACCAATTTCTCGGGACGGTCGCGCCGCTTCCTGCTTTACCAATACCGCGCCGGCGATGCCTGGCCGCTGCTCAGCCCCAAAGAGGGCATCGAGAAATTCAATGAGCAACTGATTGTCGGTGAACCGGGCCTCACGCCGCGACCGGTGACGCTGCCGGTACCGATACCGCTGCCACCGGCCGAGCACCAGGGCCCGATCCATGAAAACCAGCGCGCCAGCGGTCGACACTGTTTCGCGACCCCCGAGGAGCCTGCACGAGTCGCCGCTGAGTGAATGGAACCGGCGAGGAGCTATCGAAGGCTCCTCGCCAGGATCAACTCCAGTCCTAACCCACAGGATCGAGCACGACCACGGGAATCTCGCGCTCGGTCTTCTTCGCGTAATCGGCATAAGGGGGCCAGAATTTCAGGGCTACCGGCCAAAGCTTTGCACGTTCCTCGCCCGTGACAGTGCGAGCCTTCGCCTTGAGCTTTTTCGTTCCGACCTGAACCTCGACATCGGGATTGGCGACGAGATTTTTGTACCAGCCAGGGTGGTCGGGCGCGCCACCCTTGGATGCGACGATGATGTAGCTGTCGCCGGTTGTTCCGTAATAAAGCGGAAAAACGAACTTCTCGCCGGACTTCCTGCCGGTCGTGGTCAGCATCAGCGAATAGACGTCCATTTCCGGATAACCCCCGGGCGGAGTCCGCTTCATGACGTGCCCCTCTTCCCCGCCGCTTTTGAGGTAGAGGTTGCTGTGCTCAACCTGCCATTCCTGCATTTTCGGACCCAGCTTCGCGTCGGCCATCGTTCGAACTCCCTGAAAGCCAACAGGCTATCACATCAGTTCACGCGGGCCGACTCCAGAACCGTGAAACGGAAATTCTGGATGAGTTGCGCGGGACGCCCGACGAAACCTACCGCCGCGGCGCGGACGAAGCGATCGTTAGTCCCGCCGTCATCCAATGACGTGCTGACCAGGCTCGGCATGAATGTGGAGTTCGTCTCAACGAATTGGGGCACAGTCACGCGGCGCCGTGCCAGCAAGGAGCCGGCGGAGAAAGGCGGTTGATCTCTGCTGCACACCTGGTTCCCTTCCAACATCGCCATGACGCCGGTGGAGCAGTTCTTCATCCGCGGCCTGGGCCAGACCGGCTGGTACGGCGATCCGGAAATCGAGCAGTTGGTGCAGGAATGGCTGCTGGCGCCCGATCCGGCGGCGGCGCAGGCTGCGGCGGACAAGGTGCAGACGCGCGTCTTCGACCAGGCGCCCTATTTGCCAAGCGGTCAGTTCCGGTTCCGCACCGCGCGGCGCAAGAACATCCAGGGCCAGATAGAGGCGGGTGGCGCGTTCTTCTGGAACATCCGCCGCGTGCAGGGTGCGCATTCCGTTGAACGTGATTGGCCACTCCGGCCGAATGTGTTCGCCGATTCCGGTGATCGTGATCGTGATCACGTGCGAGGGTCTATTGGGCTATTACTGTAAGACGATGACAAAGCCTGGGCGGCTAACCCGAGAAACTCTCAATTTGTTGAGTGAGGCCGGACGCAACAGGTACAGAAGCCCAGCAAGACTTTCACCGGCTGGTCGCCCGCAGGATCGCCAGAACCACAAGGATGCCGCCTGCCGCAGCTACCGCCGGACGCAGCGCCGCGTCGAGGCCGAGCCAGAACGCGTCCGACACCACGGCCAGCATCACAACTGCCAGCGCGGATACCAGGATAGCGGCGCCAAGCTGGCCGAGATGCGCGCGCATTACGCCCGGCGCGATCGTGGACCGACTGAACCGTTCTTGGAAGTGCGTGGCATCGAGCAGCATGAGCACCGCGATCCCCATCAGCATCGCTGCTATCACCGAGTTCGTCGCCGATGCCATCAGCAATGCAACCGAGAACACCAGCACCGCCAGCACCGCACCGGCAGTCGCGAGGCCCAATGACGGCAGCAGCAGCCCGGCGGCGCAGATCGCCGCCGCCACGACTCCGGCGCCCAATACGTGGCGCTCGGGCAGAACCAGGCAGGGTACGCCGGCAATCAGCAGCAGCGCGGCGATCCCGCTCAGCCGAACCATGCGGCCCTGCGCGTGACGGGGCGGTGCATCAATGCCAGTGCCGCCTCGATCGGTTGCGGCGGCGACCACAGAGTGGTGCGCATGCCGTGGCTGCGCAACTCCCGCAGTCGGTCCTCTCGCATCAGCCGCCAGACCCGCCGCACCACGGGATGGCGTGCCCGTCGCGGCAGATAGGGTAGCGAGACTTCATCGCCGCCGATCGCGACCAAGACGACGTCGCGTCCCTGGTCGGCAAGGCCGGTGACGATGTGGACGAAGCGTTCGTCGGCCAGCGGCGTGAGCGCGATGATCAGCGCGCGCCGCGGCAGCATCGCGTCCGGCATATCTGGTGCGTTCGGCAGTTCGGTTGCGGTCACCGTGGCGCGAGTCAGCGCTCGCAGGATCATCTCGTACTGGCGCGGGCCGGACGCCGGCCTGGTCCAGCGCAACCAACCTCCGACCTCGATCAGGCTCACCCGGTCGGTCTGGCGCAGATAGGCCCGCGCCAGACCAGCCGCGGCGCGCAACGTGAAGTCGAGGGTCGAATGCGGACGCTGACCGATATTGACGAATGTATCCACAAGAAGGACGACATCGGCCCTGCGCTCGACATGAAATTGGTTGATATGCAGTTGCCGCATGCGGAGCGAGGCCGGCCAGTTAATCCGCTTCATCCGGTCGCCAGCGGCGAAGGCGCGGATATCGGCGAAGTCGGTGCCGTCACCGAATTTGTGCGAAGCATGCGCGCCGAACAGTCCGCCCGTCAGCCGGGGCGAGGGCACGGTGCGAATCACCAGCGCAATCGGACGTACCGCGAGACTGATCGGCTGGTACTGCCGCGCCTCGCCGACCCAGAGGCCGCTGCGGTCCCATTGCCGGAAAAATACCGTGCCGAAGTCCAGTATGCCGCCGAAGCGGCACAATAGTGGGTTGTCCCAGTGGACCCGGCCATCCGCTTGCGGCGAGAACACCGCGGTCTGGTATTTCGTAGCGACCTGCCCTGGCAGAGCGGGCTGCACCTGAACCAGACCAGCGGCGGCGGTGAGCCGGGCATCGATCGTCAGGGTAAACGTGTCGCCTTCGCCTGGCGTCACGCCGTCGGTGGCGAGTGCGAAGCTCGCGATATCAGCCTCCGCCGGCGGCAATGACAGTGCCAGCCGCAGCACCAGCGGCACCGCGATGAACAGCAGTTCAGCCCGGTCGAAGGCAATGGCTAGACAGGTAAGCCAGGCAACGAGGACAGCCAGCGCATAGGCGAGCGGGCTGGGCCGGAATGTCACGATGCCTCGACAACAGGGGTCGGTATGCGGTCCAGCAGCCCCTGCACGATGCTGCGCGTGGACAGCCGGCCACCCCAGTGCTCAGGTTGCAGCATCAGCCGATGCGGCAGGACCGGCAGCGCAGCTGCCTTGACATCGTCCGGGGTCACGAACGAGCGGCCATCCAGCGCGGCGAGCGCCCGACTTAGCTTCATCAGCGCAAGGCTCGCACGTGGCGAGCCACCCAGAGCCACGCGCGGCTCGTTACGCGTCGCGCGCACCAGCGTCACGATGTAGCGTTCGACCGACGGTTCGACGAACACGTCCTCCAGCAACGCCTGCATTGCAAGCAGCTCTTGCACCGAAAGAAGTTGCGGCAGCACGACTGCATCGGCCCGCGCGCCGCGGCGCCGGCTCAGGATCTCCTGCTCCTGCTGTTCGCTCGGATAGCCGATGTCGAGACGGATAAGGAACCGGTCGAGCTGCGCCTCGGGAAGCGGATAGGTGCCGTCCAATTCAATCGGGTTCTGCGTTGCGATCACCAGAAACGGGCGGACGAGTGCGAAGGTTTCGCCTTCCACCGTGACCTGCCGCTCCTGCATCGCTTCCAACAGCGCCGACTGGGTCTTTGGCGCCGCGCGGTTGATCTCGTCGGCGAGCAAAAGCTGGGTGAACACCGGACCGCGACGGAACTGGAATTCGGCCGATCGTTGGTCGAACATAAAGCCGCCGGTGAGATCGGCCGGCAACAGGTCGGGGGTGAACTGCACGCGCTTGAACGGCAGGCCCAGGATCTCCGCGACCGCCCGGGCGATGGAGGTCTTGGCCACGCCCGGAACGTCCTCGATGAGCACGTGACCGTCCGCCAGGATCGCCGCCACCAGCAAGTGCAGCGCATCGCGCTTGCCGATGATCGCGGTCTCCAGAGCGGCGAGCATTTCCTCGGCCCGCGCGCGCAGGTCGGCGGGACTCAACTGCCGTCCTCAAGAAATCGCACCGTTCTCTCGGCTTCCGCCCAGGTGGGGCGGCGGCTCGCCCTTGGCACTAGCTCAGGCGGAAGCGAGGTCCCGCGCTCGTGGACCAGGCCCAGCAATCGCGTCCAGAGTGCGGGTGGGACGAAATACCACGCATGCCACCGTAGGTCCTTCGCCATTTGGGTCAGCAGCGGATCGGTGGTGACGGATCCTACCGATGCCTTGGTGGCATGGGTCGCCCGCTGCACCTCGTCGATCGCAGCGGCATGGCGAATCAGCGTGAACAGGCGCTTCACGATGCAGGCGCAGAAGATTGCGACGGCGATGCGGATCACCGTCGGTTGCCCGGCCGCGCCCACCCATAGCGCGATCGGGACGGCAAATACCGCGATGACCAGCCCCAGCACCAGCCAGCCGATGAAGGTCAGCCAGGTGATGCGGTCAGGATTGTGGCCCATCCTTGCACCTCCGCTCCAGGTCCTTGCGGATCTCGTCGAGGGCGCCGAGCGCAACTGAGCGGTCGAGGTGCGTCACCGGCAAATCGCTGAACCGCGCACGTTCGAACACCCGCAGCAGCGCGCGGATCGGCTGGGCGGGCAGGTGTAGTGCTGACATCGCCCCGCGCAGAAACTCCCCTGCCGTCTCCGCTGCGTGACGGCTCCGGCGGCGGGACGCGAGCTCGGCTTCACACTGGCGATAACACGCGATGACCGCGATGCGCGGATCGTCGCCAATTTCGAGCGCCCGTCGTCCCGCCGCGAGCGCCGATGCCATGTCCTCAACGGCCGACCCGCTGCGGGGCACCCGGGCCTTTCGGAGCCATTCCGCTATCGTCACCCACGGCTTAATCATCAGCATAACCAGAACAGAGCAGGCCATGACGACGACCGCCGCTATGCTCAGCAAAATCGACACGCCGAGGTCGAAGAGCGGCACGCTGATCACGTCGGGCGGCGGATCGGCGCTTCTGTTGCCGAACCATCCGCCTCCCGATCCGGGGCCTAAAAGCCAGCCGAACAATCCGCCCTCAAAATACCGTGCTTGGTCGGCGGCGATGGCCAGGGCTAAGGCGGGTAGCAGCAACGCCATAACCGCTACCGGCGACAGGCGCGTTGCCGAGGGGCGTTTTCGCGGCGTGCCATCGGATCGCTTCTTGAGCCGGTTCGACATAATCACCAGCATGATCGCGAAAAATTCAATCAGCGCCGCGCCCAGTAGCAAGAACTGCACCCAGGTGGGAACGTCGAACACGAGACCCCGGCTGGGCGAGTCGGCGATGGGTCCGAGCGGTTGCCAGAGGGCTATCGCGCCGAGAACCAACCCGAGCACGGCGAGCAGGATTGTTCCGGTTCGCTCAGATCTCGCCATCGCCTGATCGCCGGCATACCGTCAGAAAATTGTTGAAGTCGAAGGACCGCACCACCTGGGCCGCCTGCACGGCGCGCGAGGCGGGATTAAATTCGCAGGCCGGCCGCAGCACGAGATCAAAGTTCCCGTATTCGTCCCTGCCCAAGGCGTCCCTCTGCTCGTGCTCGAACGCCCCCCGGTAGCCACGATGTTGGCGGACTTCGTCCAGCATCAGGCAGTCGGCCGGGAGCGGGTAGCTGTCCCGCTGGTATCGCGCGATCTGTTCGGCGGGAGGGCAGGCGGGCATGACACGCACTCCGGGGTAGGCAAAATGGTAACAGTGTTGCGACAACCAGGCGAGAGATTCGCGGGTGGTTGCGCCTCGGGACCGAGTACCAGTGCAGGGGACCAGGCACAGATGCCGGCGGATGGCGCCCGCGGGCGAACCTTAAACTGCCGCCACCGTTGGTGGACAAATCGCCGGAGCGTTATCGGGGGGAAGCTTGCGGTAATTCTGTGTGGTTGCGTGGTGGGCGAGGGGCGGCGATGGGTGCGCGACGAAGACAGGAACAAGCGAAGCACATGGGTATGCATCTCGCAATGCGGTCCGTCCGCACGTCCTACAGAGGGTCATGATCTCTCATTCATCGGGCCTCCGACCATTGGCCGGATTGATATCGACTCTGGCCGTCCGGTTCCGATCGAGAAAAATCTGCTTCTTGTCGACGTTCTGCCCAAAGCGGTCGGTCACCTTTCGGTTAACTCCGGACTTGGGGCCGCCGACCGCGAAAGTCGTCTTTGGCTCGGTCACGACACCGTTGGATGCCCTGCGGATCGTGCTCTGGATCGCCCGTGCTGGACCATCGAGCCGGTGTTCGGCACCATGAAGACCCACGGGGTGGATGTGGAGACCTCGCAAATCACGATACCGAACAACTGGCTGAGACCGGTGACGGTGGCATTCATCGCGGCTGTCCGCGTGATGCAATTGGTGGTCGGTGGGACGGAAGTTGCTCATCAGCGACATCCGGAAATGGTGCGAACCGACGCTGCGATTCCATTATGAATCCGGGGTGGCCGTAAGTCTGACAGGCTGTTAGTGTTTCGACAGACACGGATGTTACCATCGCGTAGGAACACTAGATCATTGATTTTGTGGTCAGAATCATGCGACGCGGGGACACCGTCCGGCGCGATGGGAACACCAGAGCCTGCCTTGACCCTCGCGATCCAGGTCCCACGGAAACGGGAAGCAACCATGCCAATCATCACACCAAGCGGTCAGATCCTCGGCGCCACGGTGAGCGGGGTCGACCTGCGACAAGATCTGTCGCGGGAGGATTTCGGCGTCATCCTGCGCGCGTTGGGGGAGCACGGTGTACTGTGTTTTCCCGGCCAGGCGCTGGAGGCGGCCGATCTGCGGCGATTCTCCACCCGGTTCGGCGATCTTCAGGTGTTGAAGAACATCCCGCACCACGAGCCCGATATGCCGGAGGTGACTATCCTCTCCAACGTCAAGATCGCCGGCAAGCTGATTGGTGCGCCCGATGCGGGTCAGTCCTGGCACACCGACATGAGCTACTCGAAGACAATCGGTTTCGTGAACATTCTGTCGGCCTTCCAGGTGCCAATGCGTGACGGGCGGGCCCTGGGCGGGACCGAGTTTACCAACACGCAGGCGGCAGCCGCCGATCTGCCAAAGGATATGGTCGATCGACTGAGCGGCCTGACCGCAACGCACGATATCGAGCAATACTGGGAATACATGCGCCGGGAGAAAGGCAGCACCCGCCCGCCGCTAACCGAGGAGCAGCGCCGCCAGCGCCCGCCCGTGCATCATCCGGTGCTGCTGACGCATCCGATAACCGGCCGGAAGGTGATCTACGTCAACCCAGGGTTTACCGTCAGGATCGACGGACTGCCGGACCAGGAGAGTGCCGCACTGCTGCGTGACCTGCTGGACCACGTGATGCGGGACAAGTATCGCCACGTCCACGAATGGACGGTCGGCGATCTTCTGCTGTGGGACCATATCGGTACCTGGCACTTTGCCCGTCCTGACTATGGGCCGGACGAATACCGGTTGATGAAGCGCTGTCAGGTGATGGCGACGAAGATTTTCGACCCGGCGTTCATTCGTGATGTCCTGCCGGAGCGTGTTGCCGCGTTTGGCTGAGAGCGTCCACCCCGCGGTCGCCGACCGCCGCCCATCGCGCAAGGGACACGTCGAGCAGGGTGCCGGGATGGTTCGGCGGTCTGCTCGATTGCTGCGCCCGTCGGTTTGCAGCGGGACTCATCGGCCGCGCGTTTGGCAAATGCCCAGCTTGCGGGGCCCAGCGGCGG
>JGI1356J14229_10004593_pt1 | contig 10257 bp, 13 predicted proteins | sample Subgrocontami58m_FD_14229 | JGI IMG/M metagenome (IMG submission 14229) | reverse complement strand
ATTATTTTACAAACCTTAATCCCTATTTTTATTTGCGGACCGATCTTGATGTGGCGCTTTGGGTAGGCGGGTATTTGCGCGGCTCATCAGTGGTTGAAAATAGAAATCTTGGTGAAGGGATTGCCGAGGCAGTGATAATGGCAAGCCGTGATAGCCGGTTTAAGCCGCTTGTCATCGAGGAACTTCCACATACGAGAATTGAAATCACGATCATGCACAACCTCCATATTTCGCTGTCGGTTAACGAGCGGAAAAGGAATGTGATTTATCCAGAAAAGGGCTATTTACTTCAGCATAGATTGTCAAAGGGCTGGTATTTACCAGAGGTTTTCAACGTTCGGCACTTCAGAAACCTTGAAGAGTTCTTGATTAATTTGGCGCAGGAGAAGGCAAGATTAGATCGGTCTGCTATTCAAAAAGCTGATGTATTCATTTTTGAAGTTGATGATTTTATAGAATCAACTGACCGTTCATCTGCGCTTGTACTTCATGGCCCAATTGTTAAATCCAATTCTTTAACTAAAAATTCTCAAATCATAAATCAAAAACTACGAGCCGCGGCTGACTGGCTTTGCCATATTCAGGAGTCTGACGGTAATCTCCCACCTATTATTAGTTCTCTGACTGGGAAACAAACTCAGATTGACTGGCCACGGCTAGCTTTTACAGCTTGGGCACTCGCCGAGTTTGGCAAGGTGATAAACGAAAAAAAATATACCGCTACTGCCGAGAAAAGTTTTGAATACTTAAAGAAATTTCTACTCCCCAACCCTCAATTTAAAATTCCTAGTTATGAATTGACATTATCCTATTTGGGACAGCTAGCACTTGTACTTAAGAAGCCGAAAGACGCAACAGATGTTGCAATCATAATCTTAAATAATCTCAACCAGCTGAATTTTGAGCCAATCCTCTTTGCTCAAGTTGCTAGTTTTTTAAAAGTTCTACCAAAAAGTTATGAAAATTTTTTGATTACATTTGAGAAGCTAGCGCTGATTCTAAAGGAGAATTTTGAAAAAAACTTAAGAGACGGTCATGAAATAAATCTGGCTGTCTGGGCAGAGTTGGTGAATACTTTTACTGACACTGATAAAGAGTTTTCGGATAGAGTTGTGGACTGGATGAAGAAACAGCAGCTGCCCTCGGGCGCATTCCCAGAATCAACAACATCAAATTTTGCCTATACCCGTGGTACTGGCAAAATTTTGGAAGTTTTGGCATTAGAACCACACAAAAATAAAGAGTCAATTAAAAATGTATTGGCATGGCTTTTAGAAATGCAGTACGATGAAGAAAATATGTTTTTTATTCCCAAAGAGATTCAGTTGCGCATTGTTGGAGGATTCCGCCATGACCACTTCAATCAAGAGGCGTGGATTGACGCGGCGGGACACGTGCTACTCGGTGCGGCGAGGTTGGTATGAAATAAATTTGATGACAAGGAATAAATGAATAACGACCACAAAAAACAACAAAAAGAAAGGGAAGTTCTGAGTGAACATCAATTTTATCTTCCAAATAATATAGGAAATATTTCGAGCTTTTCAGAATACGTGAAAGAAACAAGTAAGCAGGCCGGAAGGTTCAAATCGCCGCACTCACAGACAGATCGCCTGCTAACAAATATGCGGCAGAAAATTGCCGAGCTTGCTGGATTCGATAATCTGTATTCCTTTCAGAATTCAGGTTATCTAGTGCCATCGCAGTGGCAGGAGATTTTTAACTATCTCCATGATGAGGGAATTATCACTTCGCCACAAGTTCATTTCGAATCGTTTTTCCACGACGAACCAAAACTTTATTCCTTACGGCTGTTCTCGACTCCTCTTTCTGATCTGACCGACGGCAAAGTCCCGACGGCCGGTTATAGTCGTGGTGTTTCCGACGATTTCGAAGAGGCGCTTTCTAAAGTCATCGGGGAACTCCTTGAGCGTTATCCGTTGACAATATATCGCAAGAAAGACTTTATCCGTAGTTCCTACCGCGTGCTTAAAGAAAAAAAAAGAAATCCGCTTGATATTTTCGACTTGGCTGGGTTTGCCGACTGGCAGAAAGAATTGTTCCCCAACCGTCGATTCGACGACAAAAGCGAGTTTTCGTGGGCTGAAGGCGTTGAACTCTTAAGCGGCAAACAAGCGTTGATTCCGGCTCAGCTCATTTTCTGGAATTATAATTTTGAACAGGAGCCAGTAGAGCCATTTTTGCGTCAACCGATTACGAATGGTGCAGCAGGTCATTTCACGAGAGAAGAGGCGATTCTCGCTGGTGTCTACGAAAGTATCCAGAGAGACGCTTTTCTGATTCACTGGTTAAATAAAATTGCGCCGCCGCAGATTAGTATTGATACGGTCAGAAACGAACGACTGCGAACGATGATAAACCGTCTTCAGAGATATGGATTCGAAGTCGTGTTTCTTAATACGACTCTCGATCTCGAGGTTCCGTCCTGTGTGTGTGTATTTATCGACAAGTCGGGCAAGGGACCGAAAGTGGGCATGGGCGGCGGTTGCGGGTATGATCTTGTACATGCGATGATGCGGAGTATTACTGAAGCGACTGGCGTCTATCATTGGCTTAGAACTTACGATAAATCATTTTCTCTGCCTGTAGATTATAAACCATTTCGAACAAGAGGTATTGGTCATGAATCGAGATTATTTTTCTGGGGGAATCCAGATTCGTTCTCTAAATTTGAGTGGCTTTTGTCGGGTCCATCGCAATCCTTTGAGGTGGCAGCTTGCGTTTATCCCACATCGTTCCAAAATTCGGTCGAAGAACTAGGGCATCTTAAAAAAGTATTCCGAAAATTTGGTAAAGGATATGAAATTTACGTATATGAAGCGCAACATAAAATTCTCGAATCACTCGGATACCATTCAGTAAGGACAGTTGTCCCGGCACTTTTGCCACTTTATCTTGAGGAAGTAAGTGCCCCACTTTGGGCTAGGCGGCTTCGCGAAGTGCCCCAAAAAATGGGCTACCAGCGGGCTCATGAGCCATATCCATGGCCGCACCCCTTTCCTTAAGAGGTCATTAAATGTGGATAACTTTATATTGTGGGTGTGAGAAGTTATGTGCTATTATTGTTCTATGAAAAGGGGAAATATACTCACGCTTCTTTTGCTAATGATTGTCGTTAGCATATTGGGGTTAATAAGTCAGGAGAAAAAGGATAGCAAGGGAAGTCTGGCTGGCAATCTTATTCCCAACGTATTTGCTGATGATGTAGCGCCACCGTCGGAAAGTGGTAGTTCTTGTGGGTGTGAGTCTGGGGGTAGTAGCAGTGCTTAAAACATCGAATACTCCTAATACATGTAATACATGAATTCCCGTAAATATCTACTAACACTTTTCACGGTCGCTATCCTAGTCTTGCTTGTGGGAGCGTTTTTTTATTACATTATGTCAAAACAAAAGAATACCCCAAATCAGATTTTTACGAATTTTATTAACTCAACAGCTTACCAGGATATACTTAAAATGCATGATGCCGGCGATCTAGACGATGCAATTAAGGGGTTTATAGACCTAGAAAACACTGCTCCTTCGAAAGGTGCATCTATTCAGGCTCAGCTGAAAGTTGCATACGATCTTTTTTTTAGAAACCAAGGGGATGATCGTTCACGTTCTGCTCAACTTTATAAACAGATTATTACTGACCAATCTGCATATTCTCTCCAGCGCGTACTTGCCATAAGCGATTTAATGGATAACTCGATCTTGGATAAAAAATTTGCGCGCACGGTTGCTTTCAAAGGGGAACCTTTCGAAAAATTCCTGATAGAAGCTATTTCTCTTGGGTACGATAAAAATGATTCTGATATAGCTTATGCAACGCGACGCGCGTATGAAACAGCTGAGGAGATTTATCCACTTTCGCTTGTAGAGTTTAGGATCGCAACGTGGTATCTTACTGAACTTAACAATAACACAGCAAAAAACGATACCGCAAGAAGAACTGAACTTGTATCAGAGCTCAAGTGGTGGACGATCATGGGTGAATCGAATTTAGAGGCATCTTTGCAGTTGGATTACGAAAAATCAAAATTAGGTTATATATATGAGATGAATGGTATATCACGGTGGGGTCTTGCTAAACACTCGGGTGATTTAAATAGTTATGAGCTTGCAGAGAGTTCATTTAAAGAAGGCCTAAGGGTTCTAACGCCAGAGGGTAGTATGGTTCACACGTTTGATCTAGGAATGAATCTCCGATTCTATTATGCAGCCATGCTCGCCGAAGTATATGGCGAGAATCGGGTATCAGATATCAAAAGTTTGCTACAGCCAATTATCTCGGGCCCCCCTCCTGATTTTAAGAACTACCCATTCGGGTTTTTTAATTTTCTGAAAAATAACCAATCATCTCAGGTGCATATCGCTCGTCTTATCAAGTTTGTTCCCGAGTTTAAGCAGTTTCTTGAGATGAGGGGTATTTCTTATCCCTAAGTAATTAAGAGGGTACTTTTTTAAGCTTCTAAATTGGTAGTTTAGTAACTCACAAAAAAAGCGAGATTCGTTTGAATGAACTTCGCTTTGTGTGGCCGATGAGACGCGGAGATCCTTGTCTCCGCGTCTCATCGAAGCCGTGTTACCGAACCTTCTCGAACGTGCCGACCCAAGCGCCGCCCGTACTTGCACTTCGCGCCCTCAGCTTCTTCCCCTCGATCTTGTAAGTAAGCGTGTACCCACTTGGTGTGGTCATCACGACGGCGACTCCCTCTCGCTCCAACGATAGGGTACTCCGTCCCGACCAGGTTTGGCCAAAATTCGTATAGGAGCCGCCGACAAACCGGCCAATACCACCCGATACCACGGTGACGGAGTTGGGCGAGATCTTCTCGAAAACGATCAATTGGTCTGCCATGTACGAGTTCGTTCTTTCCCCGTACCATTCGCCGACCCATGCGCCGGAGAACCCTGCGAGTTCCGTAGGTACATCAGAGCTGGGTGTCGTTACACTAATGTTTTCGAGGATCGGCACGCCCTTGGGAACTTGCTTCTTCAGGATTTCCGAGAATGTCTCTGGGCTGGGCGAAGTGGCCGTGACGACCTGCTGCCCCGACACGAACGTGGCGGGGATGAGGGTGAAAGACAGAACGAACGCTACCGCCACGATGACTGCGATCGAGAGAATCCTCTTCATGATCGTCTCCTATGTTCGAGGTTCGGGCGTGAACTACTCGCTCTGGGCCAGATATCTAGCCCGTGTACTTTCTGTACGATAGTAAAGCATAATAATCATCAAAACGCAAGCACAAAACCTGTGTTTAAGGTGTGGATAGGGGAAACCGTTTTGTCCCCTTGACTATTTTACGTTGTTTTAGTATATTTACAATATGGTAAAGTTAGTCAACCAAATAGATTTTATCGCCAAAATAAAGGATAAACGTCTAGCTCTATTTTCTGCTCGTGATGTACAGACACTTTTTGGTCTTTCACCAGTGGCTACAATGATGCTTCTACATCGTTACGCCAAGCGGGGTTTTATTGTACGAGTGAAGAAAGGATTATATGCGTTTCCAGACGCTCTGCCTCCTGAGTTGTACATCGCTAATAGACTCTACAGTCCATCATATGTCTCACGAGAGTTCGCCCTCTCATATCATCGTGTCATTCCTGAAACAGTCTATGAAATAACCTCTGTATCAACCAGAGCGACACAAAGATTTGAACGATTTGGTAAAGTTTACTCATACCGTAAAATTTTAGGCAAGGCATTTACCGGATTTACTTTAGAAAATCAACAAGGATTCACCTTTCTTATCGCTAATGCGGAGAAGGCCTTCGTGGACACGCTTTATTATCGGGTCCTGTTTGGGAAGAAACCCCTCACCCGTTTTAACAAAGAGCGGATAAATAATGAGAAAGCGCTTCGATATGCCAAACTTTTCGGTAACCATAAGTTAATTGGTATACTAAAACGAACGCTCTTATGATTGAATCTCAAGTTCTAGAACGCATAGCGCAAAAAGAGAAGACTAGTATCTTTCCAAACGTTATCCGCGAGTACGTCCAACACCTATTTTTAAAAGAACTCTACGGTCTGGTCGGCTCTGAACATCTTCTGTTCAAGGGGGGTACGGCGTTGCGTATCGTTTACGGTTGCCCTCGTTTTTCAGAAGATTTGGATTTTTCACTTTTTGGCATTAGCCCTGTCGAAACATCGTCGTTTATTGAAAAGTTGTTTATGGATGTATTGGCGAAGATAGAAAATAATGGTTTCCATGTAGACATAGGTAATAAATCAGCTTCGACAAGTGGAGGGTATTTCGGTGTGGCGACACTCCATGTGTCAAACTACGCACCCATAGGCCTTGAAATCAATGTGTCTACTCGCAACAAGCACGATATCCGCGGAGAGGTAGACAGTATCACAAATAACTTTGTCCCAACCTACACTCTTTATCACTTACCGCAAGAGGCACTTGTTGAGGAAAAAGTTTTTGGCGCTCTGCGCGAACGCAAGAAACCTCGCGACTATTACGATCTCTATTTTATTTTGAGGAGAGGAATGCTTTCCTCTGATCAGAAACAACGGCTCGCTGTGCTGGCGCAGGAAATAATTGAGGAAATGAAAGGCGTTGATTTCAGAGGTGAGTTAGGAGCATTTCTTCCTATAGATCAGCAATTAATTGTTCGTGATTTCGCCCAAACACTTGAACGGGAGGTGCGCAATCAACTTCATTATTGAGGCGAAAAAATATATGCAGCAGTATCTTGACGTGACCTCTAAGTTTGTTGAAAAGAATATTTTTGTGATGCGTAATCGCGACACCTATCAGCTAGCGCTAAAAACTCGATAAAAAGAGGATCGCGTAAATTTTTACTGTATACAACCTGTGGATAAGATGGGCCTTGCTTATATATTGGGTTTACTATATACTTCTGATAAGTAAGTCTAATATAAAGAATTTAAACCATGAAACAAGTTAAAGCATTGCAAACATTACAGGCATCAGGAAAAAGAGTCTTTTCCTCTGCTGACCTGCAAAAAATATTGCAGGTGGCAGATTCAAACTACAGTCACGTACAGGCTACTCGATTAGTTAAAGAAGGTGTTATTGAAAGAGTCAGGAGAGGTTGGTATGTTTTGACATCTAACCGGCCGTCAGACTTTGAATTGGCCAATGTACTTTATGGCCCTTCTTATGTCTCTTTGGATTCCGCTCTCAATTTTTACGGCATCTTGATACAGTCTCCCCAAGGGGTGATTTCGGTCACGACCAGCCTTGCCAGGAGATTTGAAGCCGGGGGCAAAACCTTTTCTTACGTGCATCTTGACCAGAAATATTACAGCGACTACGAAAAGTCCAGAGACTTTTTAATTGCCTCACCGGAAAAAGCATTGATCGACGCCATGTTTTTTGTCGCACTTGGTAGAGGTTCACTTTCAGTTGAGGAGCTGAACTTGCAGTCTGTTGATAAGGATAAGGTCAGACAGATGGCTTCGAAAATAACTAACAAGGCGTTCAAGAATTACTTCGCCTCAATAAAATTCTAAACATATGATTTCAAAAGACCAAATCAACGAATTCTCTAAGCGACTCGCTATTGACGAATTCACAATCATTCGTGAATACATTCAGATAGTTTTCTTAAGCGTTTTCTACAGCACAAGCGAGAGTCAAAAAGTTTATTTCAAAGGCGGAACTGCCATTCGCCTGCTTCTCAAGTCCGGTCGTTTTTCCGAAGATCTCGACTTTACTGCCGAACTTACCGCCAAAGAGCTTGATCATCTAGTAAATGAGACAGTTAAAAAGATGAATGCGATTATTCCGGGTATAACACTTAAGCATACTGGGGAAAACAAGTTTGCCTACACCGGCATCTTGAGCTACGAGACCGAAGGTATGAAGCAACCGCTTAATATCCATCTGGATTTCTCGTTTCGAGAAAAGCCGGAGACTTCCAAAGAGACTGTGCTCGAGAGCGACTTTCCGGTCGTGCCATTGCCGGTTGTTAGGCATATGGACTGGCAGGAAATCTTGGCCGAGAAAATCAGAGCTTTCTTGTATCGCTTAAAGGGGCGTGATGTCTACGATCTTTGGTTCATGCTTCAAAAAGGCGTGGAACTCGATTGGGCAATGATCAATCGCAAGACTGCGTTATACAAGATGGAGACCTCACTTCAAGATCTTATTGATCGCATCGGTCACTTTGAGGACAAGAAACTTAAGAACGATTTGGCAAAATTCTTGCCGGCGCATGATCGCAATTTCGTTGAGCATCTTAAAGCGCTAACTATGAATCAGCTTGCATCACGTCAGGGATTCACCATCGCTCGAAGCGAAAATCTTGACTACACCAAGATGCCGGGAGGTTCTTTTTCGGGGACCGACAAATTGATCTACGATCTCAAAAAAACGCAGATAATATCACTTAAACGCCATAATGAAAACTCTATCCAAGTGTTGATCACTAACGAAGACGACAAAGAACGCTCCGGTTATATTCGAGCTCGGACGCGCAATGGCGTTCGCGAGCTCGATGTTATTGAACTCAATAGCAATTTCCTAAAAGGTAAGTCATACGATGAGTTTGTCAGTTATGAATTCAAACAAAATTACAATGAAAGCATATAATGTAAATATCATGAAACAATGGCAGAGTTTTTTGGTTGTTGCGGTCTTGGTGATATTTGCTTCCTTCTACGCGGGTGGTGTTTCGCCCGCGTCTTTTGTTTGGAAAGTTTTTGGAAATGCAAATGTGGCGTTATGGCTCAATCGAGATGATGCCCCTCTTGCAATGGAGATAGGGAAATATTATTTCAATGATGGGGCGTATGATTTGGGGAAGGCGAAAAAAGCGTTTGAAAAGGCGAAACAGATTGATCCGGAACTTCTCGGGTCTCGGTACCAATTGAGTAGAATAGATTTTATCCAAAGCCGTTTTCAATCCGCGCTTGTTCTCGTGAACGAGGAATTGGCACTGCATCCAGAATTTGACCGCTCTTATTATCTGCGGGGTCTTATCTATGGCTACTCTGGCAAGCTTTCTCTAGCGGCGGAGGATTTCCAAAAGTTTTTAGAAACACATGAGAAAAGTTGGGCGGCCCACAACGACCTCGCGTGGATTTATTTCAGACAAGGGGAGTTTGAAAAGGTGGCTCTGACTGCGAAAAAAGGTCTTGAGTGGAATCCGGACAATGTCTGGCTTCTCACAACATACGGCACTGCGCTTCTAAATTTAAATAAAAAGGATGAAGCGAAACGAATACTTACCCAAGCACTTGAGAAAGCAGAAGCGCTTACTCTAGAAGAATGGGGGAAGGCGTACCCGGGAAACAATCCAGAAGAGTACGAAAGAGGTCTTCGAGTAATGAGAAACACTATACGTTCAAATCTTGAGCTTGTGAATAAATAAAGGGTCTATATACTTAGATAACATGAAAAGAGAAGATAAGAAGTTTGTGCCTTTCTTTTTCGTGTTGGCGACATTTCTGGGCATTTTTTTCATTATCGACGGCGCTTTATTTTCTCTTTCCAATTTATCTTCTCGAGATAGAGCGACGATAAGTAGCGAGGTGGGTCTGACATCGTATTCCCCCCGTGGTGTCTCGGGAGGGGCGATTGTACCTGCCTCCTGCGAGGCTGGAGAGTGTTATTCATACGAATATGAGTACCAGTATCAGTACCAATATGAATACCAGTATCAATACCAGTACCAATATGAGTATCAATACCAGTATCCATACCCAACTCCATACCCAACTCCATACCCAACTCCATACCCAACTCCAGTAGTTGACTATACCTACCAGTACCAGTATCAATACCAATACCAATACCAGTACCCGTATCCATACCCAACTCCATACCCAACTCCAGTAGATGACTATACCTATCAATACCAATACCAGTATCAATACGAATACGAGTATCAATATCCAACCCCTTCTGACCCCTTCAATTACTCCCTCTCCAACTCTGGCACATCATTTGTGACCAAGACAAGTGGTAATGCCTTCACCCAGAACACCATCACCAAGTCACTCACTGCAGGAGGCACACAATCAGTGACACTTTCACTCTCTGGTGTGCCAAGTCCTGTGTCATATTCCATCTCTAACTCAACCTGTTCACCAACCTGCACCTCGGTCATCACCTTCACCGTGCCTCCCACTTCTCCTACAGGCACATTCCCAATTACTGCCACCGGTTCTCCCTTAAACAAAACGACCGTCTTTAACCTAGTCATCTCTGGTAATGCTTTCTATGCCACATGCACAGCCAGTCCGTCTCCAGCTCTAATGGG
>JGI1356J14229_10004590_pt1 | contig 10258 bp, 10 predicted proteins | sample Subgrocontami58m_FD_14229 | JGI IMG/M metagenome (IMG submission 14229) | reverse complement strand
CCTCGTTCTTCCACAGCACATTCTTATGGACCGACTACGAGAGAATTCTCTCGACGGCAGTAGAATCGGAACAACGGGAAGAGGAATCGGACCGGCATATGTGGATCACTACGCACGCGTCGGTCTTACCGTGAATGACATGCTAAACGTTGATTCTCTTCGGCGGAAACTCGAACGAAACCTCGCGGAAAAAAGGAAACTCCTCACTCATTATGATCCGCTGCTCATTCAACAAATCATGGATCATCCCCATCTTGGAGCCGGAGCATTTTTCCACCCCTCCAAATTTTTCGATGACGATGCAATCGTTGAACAGTATCTGATGTACGGCGAAACACTTCGGCTTCTCATCAAAGATACCGATCAAATACTCCACGATGCAGTCGGGAAAAAGCGCATACTCTTGGAAGGAGCGCAAGGAACCCTTCTTTCCATTGATTACGGGACGTATCCATTTGTAACCGCGTCCGATTGTTCGGTACAGGGACTCGCGCGAGGAGTAGGAATCCGTGAACGGCACGTTGATCGCGCCTTCGGAATCGTAAAGGCATTCTACATGACTCGCGTCGGCGAAGGACCATTCCCTACGGAAATCGGGGGCGAACAATCTGCCAAATGGTGCAATGATCCTTTAACGACAAAAGACCGCGAAGCCGAACTATATCCCGATGCATCGGTCAATAGCAGCGATCCTTTTGAGCAAGGAATAGGCATCCGCCGTGCAGGATATGAGTACGGCAGAACAACACGCCGCCCGCGTCGTACCGGCTGGCTCGATTTACCGCTTCTTCGCTACTCGCTCCGCTACAGCGGTCGCGATGCAATCCTTACTAAACTCGACGTGCTGGACAACTGCGAAATGATTCAAATCTGTACTTCATATCGATACGATGGACCTCCCTATAGTATCGGCGAACAACAACTCGTTCCCGGTACCATGCTTCGAATTGCAATTCCACATGTCGAAGTCATGCGCTACTGCGTCCCACAATACCGATCTTTTAGAGGATGGTGCAGAAACACGAGCGATGCAAAGGCGTTTCGTGAACTGCCAATTCAACTGCGAGAGCTCATTCTCTTTGTCGCACGCGAAGCAGATCTTAATATCGTCCTACTCTCGGTAGGACCTGATCGCGAACAAACAATTGCGATGGAAACAAACTAGACCCAGTGGGTGATTCGCCCACTGGTTTTTTATTTGTCGTATATGTAAAAAGCAAGATTTTGATACCGAAGTCGGACTTCAGAAGTTTCAATATAGTTCTGACAGCTCAACGGGAACTCCCGTTGAGCTGTCAGAAGTAGATTATATACTGGCCGTTTCGAGCTAGAACCATGGGCGGTCAAACCCTGCCTGACTGATTTATCTCATTTTACACTATCTACCCGACTGGTCTCGAGCGCCTTTAAATTAGTGTATTTTTCCTTCTAACCTATTCCTTCTTTCCAAAATAGATTCTCGCACACCCTTACTATAGGATTCATTATCTTTATCGGTTGGCAAATCAGGAATTTTTTCAAAAGCCAAATCATAATATTTTTTAGCTTCCGTGTAGTTGCCGAGGCTCTCGTATGAAGTTCCCATGTTGAGATAGAGAGACGGATAATAACTTTTAACTTTTTTTGAGATGCACCATTTGCTTGACTCAAAGATTCCATATTCCATTTTAAAGTATCCTCTGGGCTATTTTGATGTCGAGCAACGAAATGTGCGGCAATACACTTTTCGTGATTATCTGAAGAGGTTTTCCATGCTTTAGTGAACAATTCTTGAGCGCGTTTAATCTTGCCCTCTCGCTCCAGTTTCATTCCTTCACTGACAAATTTGATGATTCGATTATTTTCATCCATAATTTTTTGATGCGTCTCGAACGGGATAACCTATCTCAAGCTGTCCGTGCTTATGATATTGAACTTGGAGGCCCCGACGAGAAAATGTCGGGAGAATTTTTTTAGTTCATTACTCGTATCGGGCCACTGGGAATGGTTCGATCCCGCTTACCACAGGTCGAACCCATCCTACAACTTTATCCCGCACTAAATTTTTTATATCGGGGCGCCGAGAATCGGACTCGGGCTGCAAGACCCCCAGCCTTGCGTACTACCATTATACTACGCCCCGTTTTCTTATCGTACGTTTCTATGTACCCACGTTATTATTTTTGACGCAAGTTCCTGTTCATGTTTCTGAAATCCGTGGCCTGCGCCTTTTATCATGATACCAGAAAACGATTTTGCTTGCCCGCCTGAATTTTGTTTGGAAGAATTTGGGCGGGTCGAAACTGCGTTTTTGCGAAATGCTTCGATGATATTTTTTACCGGGCGGTCGCGATGTTCGTCTTGTGATCCGATAATGACCGCTACTGTTACGCGAACGCTTTTGAGTTCTTTCCAGCTTGCCTTTGGATTGTGATAGGGGAATACGTCTTCCGCGTGTCCCGCTTCAAATAAACTCAAGTATCGGCCTGCAGAGTATATTCCATATTCCTGGGGAAGGAGAACGTCTTTGTTTTTTGCTTGTTTCGCGATTTTGATTGCGCGAGACATTTTTTTCGCGTCTCCTGTTTTCCACGCTGACATATCGCTTATGGTGCCGGCAAGTATAATTCCCTTCACCGCGGGATTTTTTCTTTTATATTGGTAGTAGAGCGCTTTATTTGCGCCGGTCGAATGCCCCGCAAGGATTATTTTTTTATATCCGAGTTTTTTTGCAAATCGAATCATTGCGTCTATATCGCGAACGCACTCTTCGAATTTTTCAAATGCGCCGCCGATGAATTTTTGTTTCGGTCCCCGCGAGATAATATCATGCCCGCGCGTATTGAATTTAAAATACGCGATTTTGTTTTTCGCGCATAAAGACGAAAGCTCTTTCATGAGCGTCTGACCAGACGAGAATCTCGAGGTAAGACCATGGAGCCAGATAAGGGCGGTATTTCCTTTCTTTTTCGGAGGGACAACAACACCTTCGAGCCCAATGCCGTCAGCTGTTTTTATGCGAGTGAGGAGAACGGGAATCATAATACAAAATTCTAAATTACAAGCAACAAATCACAAACAATTTCAAAATTCTAATGTTTTAAACTCTAAGCGTGTTTTGAATTTAGGATTTTGGTATTAGGATTTGTTTGGAATTTGTGATTTGGGGTTTGGTGCTTTCTCAGCGTATCTTTTCGCCAGCTCGACAATAAATCGAACGCCGACGCCGGACGCGCCTTTTGAGAGAAATTCCGATTCGATGGTAGTCATTTTCGGGGCGATGTCTACGTGCGCCCAGTCGGCTTCCCCGGTGAATTGCTCCAGGAATTTTGCTCCGTGGATTGCGCCGCCGTAGCGGTCGCTTTTGCCCATGTTTGAAAGGTCTCCGAATGTTCCTTTGATATCCGCGAGGTATTCGTCCCACAAGGGAAACGGCCATACATAGTCACCGGACTTTGTTCCGACCTCCACGAGAAGATCCTCGGTTTCTTTCTTTTTTGCAAATACCGCGGACATATAGTTTCCGACTGCAACGTGCGCCGCACCGGTCAAGGTCGCAAAGTCAACCATAAGCCCGGGCTTAAAATGTTTCCATCCATAGAAAAGTGCGTCCGATAAAATAACGCGGCCTTCGGCATCGGTGTTTAAAATCTCAATTGTTTTTCCGGACATGGTTTTTAAGAGGTCTCCGGGACGGTAGCTTGATCCGGACGGCATGTTTTCAACTGCGGGAACTATTCCTACTGCATTAATTGGAAGCTTGAGGCGCGCGATTGCGGCGACACCGTGAATTACCGCAGCGCCCCCGGACATATCCATATGCATTTCATATATATATTGGTCGGGTTTGATGTTGAGGCCGCCCGTGTCGAATGTCACTCCTTTTCCGACAAGCACAAGAGGTTTTTGGCTTTTACTGCCGCCGTGGTACTCCATAATAATGAATCGCGGCGGCTCTGCTGACCCTTGCGCAACGCCCAAAACCCCGCCCATGCCGAGTACTTTCATTTTTTTCTCGTCAAAAATCGTTACGGGAATGTTCCATTCTTTTCCGGCGCGTTGGGCCTCGGCGGCAAGCAGTTTTGGTGTCATATCGCCCCCGGGAGTATTTGCAAGATCCCGCGCGCGGTTTGTTTCCTCTCCGATGATTACTCCTTCGGCGATTTTTTGTTGTACATCGCGAATAAGTTTTTTTTCAACCGCGAGCGTAATCGTTCGCATCTTCGGCCAGCCGCCTTTCGGCGTTTCTTTATAGCGATTGAAGTCGTAGTCCGCGAGAATCGCGTTTGACGAAAAAAGAAATGCGCGCTCGCCCTCGTCGCCGAATGCGTCCGTAAGCGGAACAGAAAACTCTTCGATTTTTTCCCGCTTCGCGTACTGCACCATTCGCCGCGCCACGAGAAATTTTTTCCGTGCGTTCCATGCCTTGCGCTCGCCGAGGCCGAAGAAGGCGATCCGCGTTATTGTTCCTTTGGGTGACCACATGCGTTTTGTTTCGCCGTCTTCGGCCTTGAATTCGGCCGCGATGAATTTCTTTACCAGTGTGCGGGTCGGCGCCGGAAGAAAAGCAAAAAAAGCCGCTTTTTCAAGCGATTCGCCTTTGAAAACCGGGAGAAAAATATTTTTCGCCCGCCGCAGCGCATTCATTTCGACTGCCGTGATTCGCATAGGCGTTATGTTCGGTGTATTTTTTTAATGCATTTGACGCAGGCCTTGATTCGTTTTCCGTATTCATTCCGGACCCATTGAAGATTCGGGTATTTCCGAACGGTCGCCGTGGGATTATAATGACTCCGGAGGAATGCGTGTTTTCCGGCGCTCACAGAACCTTTCTCGCAGATCGTACATGCTTTCATGGAATTGTAGTAGAATTGTTATTGTGTAGGAGGTTTTTATACTCGGATAATCTACCATAGAATAATGGAAAGTGCAATAGGATTTACATTCCAAATAGCGATTCTTATTTTTTCCGTTGTGATACACGAGGTGTCGCACGGATACGCCGCGCTTTTGCTGGGCGACCGGACCGCGCTCTACGCCGGGCGCCTTACGTTGAATCCGATAAAGCATATTGATCCGTTTGGTTCGATTATTCTTCCGGCGATTTCGATTTTTTTGGGCGGGCCATTGTTCGGCTGGGCAAAGCCCGTGCCGTATAATCCGTATAATCTCCGGGCACAGGACTGGGGGCCGGCTATTGTCGGCTTTGCGGGGCCCGGGTCAAATCTTCTGCTCGCGGTCGCCTCCGGGCTTCTTGTCCGTTTTTCTGCCTCCGCCGCAGAGGGGAGCGTGTTTTTTTCAAATCTTGCCGTGATCGCGTCATACGTCGCTGTCGCGAATTTATTTTTGTTCGTATTTAATTTAATTCCCATTCCTCCCCTTGACGGATCAAAAGTTCTTTTTGCCGTTTTGCCGTACCGGTGGGAGGGCGTGAAGGCAATTCTCGAGCGATACGGATTTTTCATTCTTCTCATTTTTATTTTTGTTCTTGCGGGGTGGCTTCTTCCGGTTGTTTCGTTTGTGTTTCGCATAATCGCGGGTCCTGGGGTTTTGTGATCACGGTGGCATAAAACCAGTCGAAATTGTAGTGATGGGGCAGTTAGCCAAAGTTAGGAGTTTTTGGTAAAATATATTCGAGAATTATTAGAAGGATTCACTACAACCAACTTTGTCGGAATTGACTTTTCCGCGCGGCGTACTCGCCGCGCGGGTACTCATCCAATCTTTTTTAAATTTTCTATTCTATCTATGCCAGAGAAACATCATAAAGAAAATCCTGGAAGTGAAGATTCGCCTCAAGAGCGGTTTCGTAAAAAACAGGAAGAATTCAAGGAGCGACTCCGTAAACAGAACGAAGAGCTACACGCACGACTTAAAAAAATGAAGGAGGAGCAACGGGCGCAGTGGGAAAAAATAAAGGAAGAAGCTAAAAAAAGAACCGGCGGAGATCAATCTAGCGCAGGACAGGGCGAAAAAAAGCCGCAAAGCGGCGACGGCAAATTTGAAAAAGAATGGGAACAGGATGCTGCTTCTCCCGAGACGAGTCCTTTTATATTAAATCTTCTTGCTGAAGCGCGCGAAAAAGCATCGGCATATCCTGGCAATCTTTTGTTTAATAGAACGGAGAGGTCGCGCTATACCACGGATATGATGCATAAGGATACTTTAAAACTTCTTTCGAGTACTCGGTCTCTTTCCGGGCTTCATGATGTTTTTACCGGGCGCATTATGGAAGAAGCTAAAATAAGAAATTTTCGCGCTACCGAGCAAAGACATCGAGAGTTCATACGGACGTGGTATATGAAAGGTCTAGATCTTTTTCGGGATGAATTTTTTCGGTATAGGCAGCGATTATTGAATCTTCAGGAAGAAATGCGACGTGTTGTGCTTGAGAATGCGACCCGAGGGGGCGGCCGTGTGAGCGAGCCCCAGCAGCCCGGAGGGGGGCGACAACGGCCAAGTGGCAATGAGGGCCCTCGCCCGGGCGCGCCAGACCATGGACAAGAAAGTGACGCCATCCAGAGGGTTATGAACGAATTTAAAATAAACCGAGCAGAGTATGATTTGATTATCGGAAGGATTGGATCAATGCCAATTCCACAATTTATGGGTCTCATAGAGCGCGTATTCGGTTCGCGGGATCGGGAGGCCGTTGATACCGCATATAGAATGCTTGCTAAAAAACTTCATCCCGACAAAGGCAAGACAAATAGGGGCGAGCGCTTCAAGGTTTTGAATGCGCTCTATAATGAATATAGAAAGCGTGTGGGAAAATAAAATATCGTCCGCCATCTGGCGGACGATATTTTATTTTCAAATCATACTCTTCTGGGCTATTCTCCAACGGGATATTTCGGCTCAAGACCGACGTTTTTCCGCATCATGTTTATTTTTCTTTCCAAGTCCTCAACCTCTTTTTTTGTTTCTTCGGGGGTCTTATTTGGATCCGGCCGCATTAATTCAAATTGCCGGTTTCGTTCAAACTGTTCAATCGCCATGATGTAGAGGATGATAGTTTTACGTTTTCCCGGACTCTCCGCGTTCTCGATCTGCTTGACATAGTGATCGGCGGTTTCGCTCATCTCTTCTTTTACCCGTTCTGTCGTGGCGACCACCACACGAAACCAATCTTTCATTTCTTCTTTTACTCCGGGGCCCCTTAGCCAAGGAGGCAGATCGTTTTCGGAGTCAGGAGGCGTTTCAAATGGTTGTTCTGGGCTCATATAGATCAAAAATGAGTCAAATAAATGCGCTTTTTTCGATCATACCATTTTTTCGTTGTCGATGTATAGTAGGAGTTATATGGCAGAGGAGTTTAGAAAATCTCAATCTAAAGAGGGGTCGTCTCATCGAGATAATCGCACTGAGACGCGGGAGTTTCTTTATGAGCGCCTGGAAGCAAAGATCGCGATTCTCCGGAAGCTTTGGAGTGTCGCACAAGTTCTTTCTGCGCCGGAGGCGAGAGAGTATTCAGGGCGGATAATAACAGAGAAATTGTTTTTGTCGAAGATTTTTTCCGATGCGCGGGATAAATTTCCTCTCGCCGTGAGAGAATTTAAAGAATATGATCAGATAAGGAAATCTCTTGCGTTACTTCAAGAGAAAATGGATAAGCTCGGATTTGAAAAAGGAAGTGATAAATATGGAGAGAAATTTGATGCGCTGATTGCAAAACGAGAAGAACTGTTAGGAGATGATGATTTCCGTTTTCTCCTTTCAATGCGCGATGGTATAACGACCCTGTTGAGAAAAAGAGATGAAATTCGAACGGTACTAAAAAATATTGAAGGGAACGATAAAGATCCCAAAGCTCTTTGGGAAGTTCTCCCCGAGCCGTATCGTGAACAACTCAAGGGGAAGCCGATAGAGCTTCTTTCTAATCGTTTTTCGATTAGCGTTGTCTTGGAAGAAAAAGAATATGAGGAACTTTTTCATGATTCTTCGTTGGGGCGTCATATCCACGATTCAATCTGGAGTTTTGTGAAAAGAGATTCCCGTCCGATTGAACCAACGCGGGCTCATGAGGATTTCCATTCATTTGCGGAGGGATTTTCACTCGGGAGCGCCAATCTTTTCTCACCTGAAAAAATGCGGGCAGCAATTCAGTCGATTATCACAATAAAAAGCCGTGGCGCACCGCCCGGAATAGTCAATAATTTCCTCACGAATTTAAGACGCCGAATCATTGGGTTTAAGGATTATGGGTATGATGAATTTCTGGCAGAGCTTGCGTCACTTCCATATAGGAAAATACCTTCGGATACTTTTGCGACTAATGTCCATGAAGCGCGGCAGATTCTTGAAGAATTCAGGGGTAAGGACCCCGACATTGACCCTATCATCGATGAGGGTTTGAAGTATCTTGATATCGAAGAATTTAGAAATCAGATCCATGGCATATATAAGCGGGTGGAGGCGTCTGATCCAAAGCGCATTCCTGATTTAATCTTTGCGTTCAGTCTCATACCCCCCTCTCAATTCCGGCATATCGAGCGGCTTGTTGACCGTGGGAAAAACAGAGCGGAATGGCCGTTGAATGAAGATATTACTATAGTATACTGAAGACAATTATAGGTTAAGTAATTTTTTATGTCAGAATCACGACGAGAGCATATAGAAGGCGCGAAAAAACAATCCGCTGCTTTTGATGAGGGTATTGAAGAAAAGGGAGATAAAAAGAAAGGACCGGAGGCACATACGGATGAACACATGGATAAAATCGACAGAGCATTGGGTGAGCTTATTGATATTGTAGCTCGCGGCCCCGAAGCAAAAAAGGAGGCATTGCGGATCGCGATTGAACAGATGCGGATGATCGGCGAGCAGATGCGGCAAATTCGCGATATGCGCAATTTGAATGAGCTGAAACGGGAAATGATCAAGCAATGGAAAGAGCTTGAGAAAGCCGCCGGGGGAGACCGCGAACTTCTTGAACAAATTCAGGATTGGGGAAAAAGGTTTGTTGAAGAGAAGGTTATTTATTATGATCTTATTGGGGATATCAAAAATGAGGTTATTGAAAAATCCCAAGACATACAAGAGAAATGGAACAAGTTTAATGCGCTTATGGGAAGATTTGGCTTCAGTTTTAGTTTGGAGATAAAGTATGATCTACAACCGTTCTTGGCTGATCCAGGGACATATTTCGATCTTTTTATTAATTCGTTGAATAAACCAACTACCGGTTTTGAAGAAACGTTCGATGAAAAAGCCTTGCAGGGCGCACTTGCGGGTATTACAACTGTTATACAAAGAGCAAATGCTAGGGCTTTTTCTTCGAGTAAGCTGGATATACAATATTCTGATATAGACAGAGACAGGGGGCATTTAAAAGAAGCCGCGGGAGAACTGGAACAAGTCGGTAATGAAATATCAGCGACAGTAAAAGATATCATGAAGTCCTTTATTATTATCAAGAAAATTCGCGATACCCATTTCCTTCCGCTTTACAATGAACGGAAAAGTATGGGCGACGGAAGTGACGTGGAGAAAGCCGCTTAGCCCATTAATTACTAATTGAAATCTATGAGTGAAGAAACTTCAGGGATAAAAGATTCTAGTGCGATCTCAAAGGAAACGATTGAAAGGGAACGTCTTGGGCGGTTTTTTGAGGGAATTCTGGGTATTGAAGAATTACTGATTTTTTATACAGATTTTGATGCTTGGGCGAGTCGCTATGACCATTATGACGATGAGAATGATCCTCCCTATTCTCCAGAAAAAAAGGAAGAAATATACAAGAAATTTGAAACGCTTTGGGATGCATTGATTGAACGTATGGCTGTCGATGATAATGTATATGATGCGGCGATACAAATTCTTGATTCGGAAAATGGAGATGATCCCGAAATTCAAAAAGGCCTGAAAGATAAAATCATATATGCACTAGTTTTATTTTTGCGAAAGAAAGTTAAAGAATCTCAAAACGCATGAACGAAAGACCGCGCAGGGAACAAAAAGGCGATAGGGACGAAATGCCTTTGGCCGAACAGATTCGGCTGTTACAGAGCGAAGAATACACGACCGATTTTGATGCGCTTCGGGCGCGTTTGGATGGAATACAAAAAGAAGGGTCTCGTACAGTACCAGCATGGAGAAAGATAGAAGCGCCTTCCGGAGATATAAAGCCAGTTCCGTTTCCTGAAATTCCTTATGCCGATAAAGATGTTGACCCCGGTTTTTCTAGATCTACCGTCGAATTGTTTAAAGCGAATGAATTTATAAAAGAGATAGGTCTGTTTTGCAAAAAATATGGACTTACGTCCCCATATTTTACCAC
>JGI1356J14229_10004588_pt1 | contig 10259 bp, 7 predicted proteins | sample Subgrocontami58m_FD_14229 | JGI IMG/M metagenome (IMG submission 14229) | reverse complement strand
TGCCGATACGGGCGGATTACGTGGGGAAGAATGTGCCGACGGCGCTGGAGGAACGGGTGGAAGTTCATCTGACGGAAATGGATGGGAAGGATGAAGTGATGCTGGTATGAATAAGTGGACGCGGAAAGATTTATTAGGGCTTGAGGAACTGACGAGAGAGGAAATCGAAATCATCCTCGACACGGCCGCTTCTTTTAAAGAGGTCTCGGCCCGCTCGGTCAAGAAGGTTCCGGCGCTTCGAGGGATGACGATTGCCAATCTTTTCTTAGAGCCGTCAACGAGAACCAGAATTTCGTTTGAATTGGCGGCCAAACGTCTCAGCGCCGATATTTTAAACATCGCCCCCTCCGCCAGCTCCATCTCTAAGGGGGAAACCGTCAAGGATACGGCGCGGAATTTCGAAGCGATGAAAGTGGATCTGATGGTAGTGCGGCATCAATCCAGTGGTACGCCGCACCTTTTAGCCAAGAATTTGTCAGCAGGAGTCATCAACGCGGGAGACGGGGCCCATGAACACCCGACCCAGGGATTGCTGGACCTCTTTACGATTCGAGAGCACAAGAAAAAAATAGACGGGCTGAAGGTCAGCATCATTGGTGACATTGCGTTTTCCCGAGTGGCACGGTCTAACCTGTGGGGCTTGAGTAAGTTTGGCGCTAAAGTAACTCTCTGCGGGCCGCCGACGCTGATGCCTCGCGGGGTTGAGCAGTTAGGCGCGAAAGTGACGCACTCCTTAGAGGAAGCAATCCAGGATGCCGATGTGTTGTATCTGTTGCGCGTGCAATTGGAGCGCGGTAGCGGTAAAGGACTCCCTTCGTTACGCGAATACGTCCGTCTTTATGGGATCGATGGAGAGCGGTTAAAGAAAGCCAACCCGGATGTTCTCATTATGCACCCGGGGCCGGTGAATCGCGGAGTGGAGTTGACTTCAGATGTGGCAGACGGGAAACATTCGGTGATTTTAGATCAGGTGACGAACGGAATCGCGGTGAGGATGGCGGTGTTGTATTTACTGGCGAGTGTGAGAGGGAGAAATGTCAAAACTACTCATTCGTAACGGTCACATTGTGGATCCGGTTAATAACCTCGATCAAGAGATGGACTTGTTGATCGAGAATGGAGTTATTTCCAAGGTGGGAAAAGGGATCAATGGCGCCGGCGCGGAAGTGATCGACGCCAAAGGAAAGCTAGTGATGCCAGGGCTAGTGGACATGCACGTCCATTTCCGCCAGCCGGGAGGGGAAGGGAAAGAGACGATCTTAACGGGGAGTCAGGCGGCGGTCCGAGGCGGAGTGACCAGTGTCTGTACGATGCCAAACACCCAGCCGGTGACCGATAATCGCCAGATCGTGGAATTTATTTTAGCGGAAGCGAAGAAAGCAGAGTTGCTCCATTTGTATCCTGCCGCGGCAATCACCAAAGGATTGGAGGGTAAGGAATTGACCGAGATCGCCGACCTGAAAGCGGCCGGGGTTGTGGCGATTACCGACGACGGCCGTTCGGTCATGAATGCCGAGATCATGCGCCGCGCGATGGAATATGCCAGGATGTGCGGTGTGGTGGTGATCTCACATAGCGAAGATCTCTCTTTGACAGAACATGGCGTCATGAATGAAGGAATCGTGGCAACACGACTGGGGCTTCGGGGGATGCCGAACATGAGTGAAGCGGTGATGGTGGCGCGGGAAATTCTCTTGGCGGAATTAACCGGCGCGCATATTCACTGTACCCATATCAGCACGAAAGAATCGGTGGATTTGATCCGACAGGCAAAAGCCAAGGGGGTTCGCGTGACGTGCGACGCGACCCCGCATCACTTGACGCTGACGGAAGAATCGGTGATCGGATACAATACCAATATGAAAATGAACCCGCCGCTTCGGACAGGGGCGGATATCGAGGCGCTGCGGCAGGGACTAAAAGAGGGAATCATTGACGCGGTGGCCACCGATCATGCCCCTCATTCGGAGTCGGATAAGGATGTGGAGTTTGATCAGGCCCCTTTCGGAGTCATCGGGGTGGAGACCTCTTTTGGAGTGATGGCAACCGAACTGGCCGCGACAGGGAAATTAACCTGGAAGGAACTGGTTCTGCGAATGAGCGCCCGACCGGCGGAAATCCTGGGAATTCCGGCAGGAACTTTGTCGGTAGGGAAACCGGCGGATGTGATCCTCGTGGACCCCAACAAGAAGTGGAGAGTTAAAGCGGAAGAGTTTTGTTCGAAGAGTAAAAATTCTCCGTTCATTGGCCGGGAACTTCAAGGGAAAGTGGTCACAACGATTTGCTGTGGGAAGGTTGTGTATAAAGAGTAGGGGCAGACCCCCGTGTCTGCCCTCTAAGGATAATGTCATGGCAAAAGCACTGCTTGTCTTAGAAAACGGTCTCGCCTTTGAAGGCGAGAATTTTGGCGCCGAGGGAGAAATATTCGGCGAGCTTGTCTTTAATACCAGCATGAGCGGCTATCAGGAGATTCTCACCGATCCTTCCTATAAAGGACAGATCGTGATGATGACTTCTCCCCACATCGGGAATTATGGAGTGAATCTTGAAGACGCCGAATCATCGAGACCGTTCGCGGAAGGATTTGTTGTCCGGGAATCTTCAAAGCGGGTGAGCAACTGGCGGGCGGGAAAAGGGCTCTCGGAATACTTAAAGGGACACAATATTCCTGGAATCGAAGGAGTGGACACCCGTCGGCTCACGGAAATCTTGCGCAACGAGGGAGCAATGCGGGCCGTTATTTCTACAGAAGATTTAACCCCGGAGAACTTACTTAAGAAAGTCAGAAATGCCCCATCCATGGAAGGTCAGGATCTGGCAGGAAAGGTAACTTCTCACAAGGCGTATGAATGGGACGAAATCCTGCATCCTCTGGAACAAGATACCTTGAGGAAGTCAGGGAAGAGATTTCGAGTAATCGCGTATGATTTCGGCGTCAAACAGAACATTTTACGTTCGTTAGCATGGTGCGGGTGCAAGATTCGCGTCGTCCCGGCTACAACGCCGGCAGAAGAAGTTTTAGCCGAAAAACCAGATGGAGTGATTCTCTCGAACGGTCCGGGAGACCCGGCGGCGGTGACCTACGGGATTGAGGCGGCAAAACAGATCATCGGGAAGCTTCCGGTTTTCGGCATCTGTCTGGGGCATCAGATCCTTGGATTGGCTCTCGGCGGAAAGACGTATAAATTAAAGTTTGGCCACCACGGCGCCAATCATCCGGTCATGGACGTAAGGACCAGAAAAGTCGCCATCACCGCGCAGAATCACGGATTCGCAGTAGATGTGGACTCGATTCCGGATAAACAGGTTGAACTGACACATATCAATTTGAATGACAAAACCGTTGAGGGGATGCGGCATAAGAAATTACCAGTCATCAGCGTCCAATATCATCCGGAGTCATCTCCCGGGCCGCATGACGCGAGGTATTTGTTTGAGGAGTTTGTGGAGATGATGATGAAAGAAAGGATCCCCTCCCCTTTGTAAGGGGAGGGTTAGGGTGGGGTAGAAAGATTCTACCTCCCCCATGCCCCCTCCTTACAAAGGAGGGGGTGGGTAAGGAGGTCTTCATGCGTATCATCGCCGACTTGCACATTCACTCGAAATACAGCCGGGCTACCAGTCCCACGATGGATTTGGAAAATCTTTCCAAATGGGCCAAGTGGAAGGGGATCACCGTGATGGGGACCGGGGATTTCACGCATCCTTTATGGTTTCAAGAACTCAGACAAAAATTGAAGCCGATAGCGGAGGGACTCTACGAATTCAACGGAGTCTATTTCATGCTGATGGTGGAATTGAATCATCTGTTTTATGTCGAAGGGAAGGCGAAGACCATTCATAACTTAGTTTTCGTCCCGACTCTGGAGGTGGCTGAGCGGCTGAATAAGGAATTATCGCGGTACGGCGATTTAATGTCCGATGGACGGCCGTTAATTCGTCTGGAGGCCAAGAAATTAGTCGAGATTGCGTTAGCAATTGATCCCAGTTGTATGATTGTCCCGGCCCACGCCTGGACGCCCCATTTCGCGATCTTTGGTTCCAACGGCGGTTTCGATTCTCTTGAGGAGTGTTTTGGCGAACGAACCAAAGATATCCGCGCGATCGAGACCGGACTTTCCAGCGACCCTGCTATGAACTGGCGGTGGAGCGATTTGGACAGAGTCGCTTTGATTTCTAACTCCGACAGCCATTCCGCGCCGCGGATTGGGCGGGAAGCGAACGTGCTAGAATGTGAATTGAGTTATCAAGGGATTACCGAAGCGATTAAAAGCAAGGATCCGAAACGGTTTTTAATGACGGTCGAGTTTTTCCCGGAGGAAGGGAAGTATCATTACGACGGCCATCGCAATTGCAAGAGCCGTCTGGATCCCGAAGAAACGATCCGGCGGCAGTACCGTTGTCCCGTGTGCGGAAGGGCTGTCACGGTGGGGGTCATGCATCGAGTCCAAAAATTAAGCGACCGCCCCGTCGGATACAAGCCGGCCAATCCGGTGCCGTTTAAAAACTTGATCCCTCTCCAGGAAATTATCGCCGACGCCAAGGGAATCGGAGTGGATACGGCGGGGGTGGAACAAGAATACCACACGCTCATCCAGCGTCTCGGGAGCGAATTTCATATTTTGTTGGAGGCCGAAGCGGAACAAATCAGAAAATATGCTTCACCCAAGGTCGCGGAGGGAATTTTGCGGGTTCGCGAGGGAAGAGTAAAAATCCAACCCGGCTACGACGGGGAATACGGGAAGATCAGCATTTTTGGAGAAGAGGAAAAAACAACAGAAAAGCAGATGACACTGTTTTAGTTCATTGTTCATGGTTTGTAGTTCATCGATAAACAAAAAGGGCAAAACGTGGGATTTAATTTTGAAAGACTCGATGTATATCAGAAAGCAGTTGATTTTGCCAATAATATTTACATGGTGACTAAAGAATTTCCGAAAGAAGAGATATTTGGTTTAACGAGTCAGTTAAGAAGGGCATCGGTTTCTATATCTTTGAATATCTCAGAAGGATCATCTCGAAGCAAAAAAGATTTTAGCCGTTTTATCGATTTAGCACGAGGATCCGTATTCGAATGCGTTACGGTTCTACAGATATCCCTGAAACAGGGATATCTTGATCAAAGAAAGTTTATAGAATTAGAAGATAGATTAATCAATTTGTCCAAGATGTTAAGTGGTCTAAAACGTTCGATGAACAATGAACTACGAACTGTGAACTAAAATGCCCAAACGAACCGACATCAAAAAGATTCTCATCATCGGCTCCGGACCAATCGTCATCGGACAGGCGTGTGAGTTTGATTATTCCGGGACTCAGGCCTGCAAGGCCTTAAAACAGGAGGGGTACCAGGTTATTCTAGTGAACAGTAACCCGGCGACGATCATGACCGATCCGGAGATGGCGGATCGGACATACATTGAACCGATCACGGTCGATTTCGTTACGAAAATCATCGAAAAAGAAAAACCGGACGCATTGTTACCGACACTGGGAGGGCAAACCGGGCTAAACATCGCGGTGCAATTGGCTGAACAAGGAGTTCTAGAAGAGAACAAAGTCGAAATGATCGGCGCGAAACTTGAAGCGATCAAGAAAGCCGAAGACCGAGGGCTTTTTAAAAAAGCGATGCAGAAGATCGGACTGGACCTGCCACAGAGCGGAGTGGCGCACTCTAAAGAAGAAGCGTTGGCAATTGCCGAGAAACTAGGGTTCCCGGTGGTGGTGCGGGCGGCGTTCACGCTTGGCGGCGCCGGCGGCGGGATCGCGTATAACATCGAAGAATTGGAAGAGATTGTCACCCACGGGCTTGAGCTTAGCATGGTACACGAAGTGTTGATTGAAGAATCGGTCATCGGATGGAAAGAGTTCGAATTGGAAGTGATGCGGGATTTAGCGGACAACGTCGTCATCATCTGTTCCATCGAGAACTTCGACCCGATGGGGGTTCACACCGGCGATAGTATCACAGTGGCTCCGGCGCAGACGCTGACGGACAAAGAGTATCAACGGATGCGGGACGCGGCGATTCGGTGCATCCGGGAGATCGGCGTGGAGACCGGCGGGAGCAATATCCAGTTTGCCGTTCATCCGGAGAACGGCAGGATGGTGATCATCGAAATGAATCCCCGTGTTTCTCGGAGTTCGGCGCTCGCTTCCAAAGTCACCGGTTTCCCGATCGCGAAAATCGCCGCAAAACTGGCGGTCGGGTACACGCTCGATGAAATCCCCAACGATATCACGCAGAAAACCCCTGCCTGCTTTGAGCCGGCGATTGATTATTGTGTCGTCAAGATCCCGCGATTCGCTTTTGAAAAATTCCCCGGGGCAAAACCGGTTCTGGGGATTCGGATGCAGTCGGTGGGGGAGACGATGGCGATCGGGAGAACCTTTAAAGAAGCTCTGCAGAAGGCGCTGAGGGGGCTTGAAATCGGCAGGGGAGGATTAGAAAATTCTCAAGGGATGCGCAGCGCCAGTAAAGACATGGATTTGATCCGGGAGAAGATCCGGACGCCGAACCCAGACAGGGTTTTTTATATCAAGGACGCGTTGACCCTTGGAGTTTCGATCGAAGAGATTTACGATCTCTCAAAAATCGATCCATGGTTTTTACATCAGATGAAAGAGATTGTGGATTGTGAGAGGGAATTAATATCCTTCCATGAATCAAAGACTGTAGGGGCGGACCCCCGTGTCCGCCCTTCTGAGGGCACACACATGGGTGTGCCCCTACTGTGGAAAGCCAAACAGCACGGTTTCAGCGACGAGCAGATTGCCGAGATATGGGGAAAGAAAGAAGAAGAAATTCGCCAGCTGCGTAAGGAGCATGGCGTGGTTCCTCGGTACGGTCTTGTTGATACTTGCGCCGGAGAATTCGAAGCGTACACGCCGTATTATTATTCGACGTATGAAAAAGACCCGATTAATGTAGGGGCGGACCCCCGTGTCCGCCCTTCTGAGGGCACACACAGGGGTGTGCCCCTACAGGGGCGTTCTAAAATCATGATCCTCGGCGGCGGGCCGAACAGGATCGGCCAGGGGATCGAGTTTGATTATTGCTGTGTCCACGCCTCTTTTGCCCTGAAGGAATTAGGTTATGAAACGATCATGGTCAATTCTAATCCCGAAACAGTTTCAACCGACTACGACATTTCTGACCGGCTTTATTTTGAGTCGCTCACCATCGAGGATGTCCTCAACATCATTGATCACGAAAAACCGGCCGGCGTCATTGTTCAATTCGGAGGGCAGACGCCGCTGAACCTGGCGCGCGCGCTCGAGCAAGCGGGGGCGCCGATCATCGGCACCAGCGTTGATTCCATTGACCGGGCGGAAGACCGCGACCGGTTCCAGCAGATGATCCGTAAACTGGGGCTGGTCCAGCCCAAGAATGCCATTACGACTACTATCGAGGGAGCAAAAATCGCCGCGAAAGAAATTGGGTATCCGGTCATTATTCGCCCTTCGTATGTGCTCGGAGGCCGGGCGATGGAAATTGTTTATGACGATATCAGTCTGGATAAGTATGTCCGGGAAGCGGCCCGTGTTTCCGGGAAACACCCCATCTTGGTAGATCAGTATATCGAGGACGCTTATGAAACCGACGTTGATTTGGTCAGCGACGGCGAGATTGCCGTCATCGGCGCGGTGATGGAGCATATCGAAGAAGCGGGGATTCATTCCGGCGATAGCGCCTGCGTGATCCCTCCTTATTCACTGGGGAGAGAGATCATCGATGAAATCCGTCGCTGTACCTACGTGATGGCGAAGGAGCTGAAGGTCATTGGTTTAATGAATGTCCAATTCGCGATTAAGAACAATACGGTCTATGTTTTAGAAGTGAATCCGCGCGCCTCGCGGACAGTCCCCTTCGTCAGCAAATCGATCGGTATCCCGCTGGCGAAGCTGGCCGCGAAAGTGATGATTGGGGTAAGCCTGCGCGATTTAGGGTTCACACAGGAAATTAAAGTGGACCATGTCAGCGTTAAGGAATCGGTATTGCCGTTTGCCCGGTTTCCTGGAGTGGATATCATCCTCGGCCCCGAAATGCATTCCACCGGTGAAGTGATGGGAATTGATACCGATTTTGGGAAAGCATTCGCTAAGTCGCAGATTGCCGCAGGACAACCGCTCAATATCGGCAAAAATGTTTTCGTCAGTGTCATGGATAAGGATAAGCGAGCGATTCCCGCCATTGCCAAGAAATTAGTCCAGCTTGGATTCCAACTTATCGCGACGAAGGGAACGGCGGCTGTTTTAGAGCAAGCGGGTTTGGAAGTGAAACAGATCAATAAATTAATCGAAGGAAGGCCGCATATCGGCGACCTCATCCGCAACGGCGAAATCCATCTCATCATCAATACCCCCAGCGGCAAAGGGCCGATGACGGATGAGGGGAAAATTCGGGCGCTGGCGGTCAGCTTTGGAATCCCGTGCATCACGACAATCGCCGGAGCGCAGGCGACGGTCAAGGGGATTGAAACGATTCAAAAAGATAAATTGGGAGTGAAGGCAATTCAGGATTACCACAGAAAAGCGGAAAGCGGAAAGCGCCCGCCGGAGGCGGGTTCGCCTCAGGCGAAGAAAGTAGAGAGTGGAAAGTAACAAACATGAAGCAAAGTCAGGTATTTCAGGGAAAAACCAAGGTTATCTTCAACAAGCGAGTTGCGCCGGGACATTACGTGATTCGGCTCAAAGCTCCGGTATTAGCGAAAACGGTGCAAGCCGGACAATTCGTACAGATAAACGTAGGGGCGGACCCCCGTGTCCGCCCTCTTGCGGGCAGGCACAGGGGCCTGCCCCTACTGCGGCGGCCTTTCAGTATCCTTTCGGCATCGGAGAGCGCGATCGATATTTTATACGCCGTGGTCGGCGAAGGGACGAAGATTCTTTCAAAAAAGAGAACCGGCGATTCAGTGGATGTCTTAGGACCTTTGGGAAATTCATGGGGCCGAATCAAGTCGGAACGGAAGGCGATATTGATCGGAGGGGGGGTAGGAATTCCTCCGCTCTTTTTCCTGGCGCAAAGAGAAAAGGTTCGAAGAAGTCAGATAGAAGTTTTTCTGGGGGCGAGACACAAATCACTGCTTCTATGCCAAAAAGAGTTTCAAGGATTAGAAATTCCAGTTCATGTTGCCACCGATGACGGCAGCGCGGGATTTAAGGGATATGTGACGGATTTGGTGAGACGGGATGTAGGGGCGGACCCCCGTGTCCGCCCTCTTGTGGGCAGGCACAGGGGCCTGCCCCTACGGCCCTACATCTACGCTTGCGGCCCTGAATCCATGTTAAAGGCGGTGGCAAAAATAGCGAAGGAATTACAGCTAGGCGGCGAAGTCTCCATGGAAGCCCCGATGGCGTGCGGGTTCGGGATCTGCGTCGGGTGCGCGGTGCCGGTGGTCGGCGGGAAATACAAGTTATGCTGTTATGATGGGAGCGTATTTAAAATCAATGAAATCGATTGGAATAAAATTGATCAACGTAGGGGCGGACCTGCGTGTCCGCCCGCAGGAAAGGGCGCACACATAGGTGCGCCCCTACAAAAAACATTCATAATATCATGAAACCAAATCTTTCTGTGCAAATCGGCTCCCTGAAATTAAAGAACCCCGTCATGGTGGCATCGGGGACGTTCGGTTATGGGAAAGAAGTCGAACGCTTTACCGATGTCAGAAAACTCGGTGCCATCGTTGTAAAAACGGTAACTCTCAAGCCGCGTGTCGGCAACCCGCCGCCGAGAATTACTGAAGTCACCGCCGGGATGCTCAACGCGATCGGGTTACAGAATGACGGCGTGGACCGGTTCATTGAGGAAAAGATCCCTTACCTTAGAAAATTAGGGATTCCAGTGGTTGTCAGCATTTCTGGAGATAGCGAGGAAGAGTGGGGAATCCTGGCAGAGAAATTTGCCCACATCAGCTGTGTCAGTGGCATAGAGCTCAATCTCTCTTGCCCCAATATCCATTACGGTAAAGGAATAGAGTGGGCACAGGATTCGGAGTCGACAGCTAGGGCCGTCTCGGCGGTACGAAGAAAGACAAAACAGTTAATCATCGCCAAACTGTCACCCGAGGTCGTGGATATTAAACCGATCGCGAAGGCGGCCGTGGAAGCAGGGGCCGACGCTATTTCAGTGATGAACACCATCCGCGGAATCGTTATTAACATCGAGAAAAGAAGACCGGTCTTATCCAATATTACGGGAGGATTGAGCGGACCGGCGATCAAACCGATTGCTCTTCGGTTAGTGTGGCAGGTGG
>JGI1356J14229_10004560_pt1 | contig 10295 bp, 16 predicted proteins | sample Subgrocontami58m_FD_14229 | JGI IMG/M metagenome (IMG submission 14229) | reverse complement strand
TGCGCAAGGGGCGTTTCAACGAGGTGTTCTTCCTCGACCTGCCGACCGGGCAGGAGCGCGAGCAGATCTTGCAGGTGCACCTGGAGCGCAAGGGCATCACCATGATCCGGCGGCGCTTCGACCTGNCGAAGATAGCGCGCGCCACCGAGGGGTTCGTGGGGGCGGAGCTGGAGGCGGTGGTGAATGATGCGATGTTCCCCGCGTTCATGGACGGCAAGCGCGAGATCGAGACCGCCGATCTGGTGGCCGCCGCGGGCGACATGGTGCCGCTCGCCAAGTCGCACCGCGACCGGATCGCGCAGCTGCGCGAGCTGGTGCTGAGCGGCCAGGCGCGCAACGCCTCGCGCGGCACGGTGGCTGAAGAAGTGAAGGTGGAGCAGGTGCGCGGCGAGCGCCGGCTCGATATCGGGTAGACAAATTGGAACGGGTGCCGTGCCGACTGCCCGACACTCGCTTAACGTAGATACACAAAGAGGCCGATGCCATGTCACATTTCACCCGAGTACAGACCGTGATCCGCGACCAGTCCTTGCTTGAGGAAACCCTGCGCCAGCTAAATTACCAGTTCCAGGCAGGTGAGCGCGTGCCGGTCCGTGGCTACCAAGGCAACCAGGAGTCTGCGCAGGTGGTCATCGACACCGGCGGCGCCTACGACATCGGCTTCCAGCGCCAGGCCGACCAGAGCTTCGCCGTGTGCGCGGACTGGTGGGGCGTGCGCAACCACACGAAGCTGCGCGAAGAGAGCTTTCTGCAGGAGCTCAACCGCACCTACGCGCATCTGGCGGTGAAGCGGCAGGTGCTAGAGCAGGGGCTGATCATCGAGGAGGAACACATCTTGCCAAACGGCGAGATCGAACTGGTGGTGTGCGAGCGGTTCTAGAAGGCCCCTGCTGATCGAAACGAAAAGGAGAGTCGTGATGGGCATCAAGAAGGTGAGAATCCGCATCGGCCTGGACGGCCGCACGCAGTTCAAGGTCGAGGGCGGGCAAGGGGCGGACTGCATCGATTTCACCCGCGCCTTGGAACAGGCGGTAGGCAACGTCGAGAAGCGCGAACTGACGGCGGATTACCATGAGACGGAGACCGCACAGGTCCGTGACGAGCTGACGGAGCGGGGGTTGTAGGGCGGTTTGCAATCGACAGGGGAAACCTTCGCATGGCCGAGGCATTCGTCAAGGATCCCCTCCGGGGTTTCTGCGTAGTTTCGCCGGAAACCTCCGTTGGGAGCGGGATGATGGTGACAAAGGGATCGCCCTCGATGAATTGGGGTTTGGCACCCTTGGTGTAGAAAGGCAGATACTTGTTCACGTTCAGAATGCCCGATCCCAGTTCTTCGCCGCGGCCCATCTGCATGAAGAACTTGGACAAAGTCGGGTTCTTCGGGTACGGAGTAAACCGGTCCGGACGGATCGGCCCATGGCCATGGGGGATGGCGGCTTTCGTAGTTTCCACGCGATCCCGATAGATAATCGCGGTGGCCGGCCGGGCATCCATGTATTCCCGGTGCACGAGCAGGAACTTCGCGGAAAATCTTCTCGCGCAGGTTGATTCTCTGTGCGCCTTCCAGATGGAAAGGATCGGGCAGGTGCTTGGCGATAAATTCCATCAACAGATCGTAGGCGTCAATCAGGTTGACGCGGATGTTCAACCGGTCGTCATAGCGGTCGAGGTTCTCCCGCCGGACCAGGGCGTCGATCTTATAGGCGGGAATCAGTTGTTGAAGAAGCTCTTCCTTTCCGAACAACAATGCCGCAGCCAGCGTATAGCCCTTCGTGCGGGCGGTGGAGTCGGTGCGCCACAAACCGGCTTTCACCAGCATGTCATATTGGAATAGACTATTTCTTGACGCGCCGCGCAAGGTGTGTAACTATGGATTTCTGTTACACATTAGACGGTGGGGCAAGGCGATTATGACTCGCGTGCAAATTCTTTTGAGCGAAGAGCAGGACAGGCGCCTAGAGATCTTGGCGCGCCGGCTGGGAGCATCGAAGTCCACGCTGGTCCGGGAGGGTGTCGAGTCAGTTCTGCAACGTCGGGAAGCGGGCAATTGCGACCCCCTGCTCGAACTAGTGGGGCAAGCAGGCCGGATCGGGCGTAACGACGTCTCGCGACGCCACGATGCGTACCTCAACGAAGCCAAGCGGAAACGCGGCCGGTGAACCTCGGCCGGGTGTTTGTTGACACCGGGGCATGGTTTGCGATCCAAGTCGTCGACGATGCGCATCACGGTGCGGCACGTCGAGTGTTTCCCGTGATTTTGGAACGGTGCCGTTCGCTGGTGACTTCCAACCTTGTGATCGGAGAAACCTACACACTTCTGCGTATGGCCAAGGGATACCGGGAAGCGAAACGGTTTCTCGACGCTCTGGCGCACAGCAAGAAGCTGGAGCGCATGTACGTGACCGAGCATCTGGAGCAGCAAGCCTACGGTATTGTGGAACACTTCTCCGAGCACGCCTTTAGCTTCGTGGACGCGACGAGTTTCGCCCTGATGAGGCAGGCCCGAATGCGCCACGCCTTCGCCTTTGACGCGCATTTTCGCACGGCGGGTTTCGCAACTATTCCCGGGGACGTTTCGATCTTGGCGTGAGATGGCAGTTCGCTTGGGTATCCTGATTACCACTAAACTCGCTTCTATCGCCCCCGCCGGGGGTGCGCATGGAGTGGAATTAACATAATGTGCAAGTGCGCGGTCCGGGGCGGGTTCTGCCACCGGATTGCGGCGCGCCGACGGGCCCTTCAGACTTCGCGGCCGGATTGATTCGCTTATCGCTTTATCGCTTCGCTTTATCCCTCCCTACGCAAGGCGCTATTTCAGCGCCTCCAGCAATCGCAATACCGGGGCGACCCGCACCCCCTCGCGCGTGACATAGTCACGCGTCGCGCGCGCGGCGACTTGCCAGGCATCCACCCCCGGGAAGCGCTGCTTCAGATAGCGCATGCCCCTACCGACAGGTCCGTCGGTGAGCTTGCATTCGATGAAGCTCACCGGGAGGCGCTTCTCGATCACGACGAAATCGACTTCGCGTCCGTCGATGTCGCGGAAATAGCGGAGTTCGGCATCGCGCCCATCAACATCGTTCTGGTAGTGCACCCATTTGAGCAAGTGGCTTGCGACCAGATTCTCGAAGCGCGCGCCTTCCTCCTCCACTACCGACCAGTCAAAGTGATAATGCTTTTGGCTTTTTTTGACGGCGCGGATGCGCGGGGCCCCGAAGGGCGCAATCCGAAAAATAGCGTAAAGGCGTTCGAGCACTTCGATCCAGTTCGTGACGGTGCGGTGCGACAGCGACAAATCCTCGCGCAAGCCGTTGAGTGACAGCGGGCTACCGACCAGGTCTGGCAGGCGCATCACCAACAATTCGAGCTGTCCCAGGTTGTCGATCCGCTCCAGGCTGGCGACATCTTCGCGCATCAGCCGATCGCGGTAGTCGCGCGCCCAGCGCCGCGCATGCCGCTCGGAGGCGGCAAGGAACGGCTCCGGAAAGCCGCCCAGGCGAAGCAACTGTTCGAAGTCGCCCTGAGTCGAGATTCCCAGCTCCGCGACCGAGAATGGATGCAGGCGCAAGTAGTGGTAGCGTCCCTGCAACGAATCGCCGCCGAAGCGGTAGTAATCGAGCCGGGCGCTGCCGGTAACGAGAATGCGCTTCGAGTTGCCGTGCAGGTCGAACAGACCCTTCAGATAGCCGCGCCATAAGCGGTACTTGTGAATTTCGTCGAAAAACCATGCGTCGGTCGAGGGAAGCTGGTGCTTCAGGATCGCCGCACGGTGCGACGCGACATCCCAATTCAGGTACGACCCGGGATCGGGGATCAGCACCTTGCCCAGGGTCGTCTTACCGACCTGGCGCGGCCCGCCGAGGAACACCATCTTGCGGGCAAGATCGTCCGCGACCGTGGGCAACAGATAGCGAGGATGACGCGTTTCAACCCTCATGGCGTTGAATTATACTCCGGGTAATTTCCCGCTACTGCAAAAATATTCGCGAGTTTATTTGCACAGCCGGAAAATCACCCAGTGCGCCGCCGGCGCGGCCGCGGGTGATTCGCGGCCGCGAACGCCTCTCGCCAAGTCGCACCGCGACCGGATCGCGCAGCTGCGCGAGCTGGTGCTGAGCGGCCAGGCGCGCAACGCCTCGCGCGGCACGGTGAACGAAGAAGTGAAGGTGGAGCAGGTGCGCGGCGAGCGCCGGCTCGATATCGGGTAGACAAATAACGTAGATCCACAAGGAGGCCGACGCCATGTCACATTTCACCCGAGTGCAGACCGTGATCCGCGACCGGGCGCTGCTTGAGGAGACCCTGCGCCAGCTACATTACCAGTTCCAGGCAGGCGAGCGCGTGCCGATCCGGGGCTACCAGGGCAACCAGGAGGTCGGTCAGGTGGTCATCGACACCGGCGGCGCCTACGACATCGGCTTGTCCTTGGCGCGGATAACGAAGGAGACTTGGCGTTGATGCAGCGATTGCAGCCTGGCGAAATCGAGGTAGCCGCGGTCGACGACAACGATCGACCCCGCGGGCCAGTGAATCAGGTCGGGCCCCTTGACATCGTGCACTTTGCCGGTCGTGATATGGACGAAAACAGGAATGGCGCCGGGCAAGTCGATGATGGTGTGAGCTTTGACTGCCGCCTTGGTCGAGCGAAAGTCCGCCCAAGGGAAGAGTGTCAGACACAGGTCGATGGTCGTGGAGTCCAACGCATAGAGCGGTTCCTTGAAACCCAGACCAATGTCCTCGCCTTGATGCAACTCGACCACTATGGCAATCAATCGATGACCGAGTGCCTCGAACAGTCGCCAGAGGCGTCGCTCGTGGGCATCGGCCAGGGTGGCGCGGGATATTCTGCCGCGAATTCCGATGTGATAGAGCTTGGTGCGTTGCGAGTTCAGACAAGCCACCAGATCGCGCAAGCCCTCGCGTCGGGTGAGTTGAGAATAGGCGATGCGAAGAAAATGGTTCCAAGCCGAGAAGTGTCTGATACCGTGGTTCGAAGCGAACCGATCGACCAGATGCTCGAAGTGACCAAATGGCACAAAGCCCAACAGTTGCGCGAAAACCGACTGGCCGTGATTCATGGTGTTGCCCCGTTTGCCAAGAGAACTGGCAACGATACGGGGCAAAAACCGAATGCGATTTCAAATCGTCGGAATCGAGAATCACGCCAAAACCCGCGTCAGTGTTGGATTGCAGTCAAATGACATCAAAATCTACCGGACAGATGTGACATATGGTGCAAAAGATGGGGCTCAAGATCAAAGTCCGTCCATCGCATATTCCATTCTCGCGCACCTATTAGGTGACAGGTGCTATCAGAAGCTCACTCGGCATACCGCCATTGATCATGTGGCCATAGAGGAAGGGGCGTGGCAGAGCTTGATACGGTTCCGAGTGGAGGATGCAGAGGTCATGCGCTGCATGGTTACATATCTCGGACGCTGTGCCCCCGCGAGGATCATCGGCAAGAACGCGCGCCACCCTTTTAGGGTTGCGAGACGAGTCGGGAACCAACCTACCATCTGGCTTCTGACATCGCTTGATTCACTATTGGATTCCACACGTGAACGCGTGTTCACCGTATAGCTATTGCCTTGTCTAAGCCCACGCGCTAGAGTGCCCGCTAATTATAAGTTAATACGCCAAAACAACTTCTCAAACCCCGCGGCTCTCCCAGGGAGGAAGCGGCAAAATGATCATAAGACAAGAAATACACGCGTTGGGCATCGCAAGCACGCGCGCGCTCGCTTGTTTGCGCTCGGGCGGGCGCGCGCCGGCACGATAGATTTTCCTATCGCTTTGCTTATTTTCAGGGGAAGACGTCCGATCCATTCCCTGTAACCGCCGGAAATCGAAAGGATAACGACATGGCAATCTCAATGTATGCGGCCTCGGCGCCGACCTTCGTGCAATTCCTCACCAGCCTGTTGGCCAATCTCGACAAGACCACCGCCCACGCCGCCGCTAAGAAAATCGATCCGGCAATCTATCTGCGCACACGGCTTTATCCCGACATGCTGCCCCTGGCGACGCAGGTGAGCCTCGCCAATCGCCAGGCCATCAACGCCTGCGCGCGCCTTGCCGGGGTCGACCCGTTCGTGCTGCCGACCGCAGAGCCGAGCATGGACGAGCTCAAGCAGCGTCTCGACCAGACCATTCGTTACCTCAACGGCTTCACGCCGGCGCAGCTCGACGGCACCGAGGACAAGGAGATCGTCGTCAAATATCCGAGCGGCGTCGAGCGGCGTTTCACCGGGCAGGCGATGCTGCTTAGCTTCAGCCTGCCGAACTTCTATTTCCACGTCACCGCCGCGCATTGCCTCCTGCGCCATTGCGGTATCGACATTGGCAAGAAGGACTTCAACTCGGCGCAGCAGTTGTTCAGCGGCGCCTGCGCCTGCCAGCCGGTCAAGGCGTAGGGCCGGGCGCTGCCGGCGCAGCGCCACTTTTCGGTCCCGCAGCGAGGCTCGAACCACCCACACGGGCGAAGGTCTTCGGCGTTGACCCCGAGGCCACGCGAAGCGGCTGGGTGTCAACCATTTGGGTGGGGCAACAATTGTATTTGCATATCGAAATGTTTTACGCGACAAGGTGCAAGTGAAAAAAGTATCTATAACGTCGCCTGCCACGCCGCTCCGCGGCGCAGCAGCGCAATTCGTCGAATCCAAACTCGCCGCCGGTGCGGTTGCATTTTCTCTGGACGAGTTGGTTGAAAACACCGGTCTATCGATCATCGCGGCCAGAAACCAGTTACTGAGGCTCGGGAACAAGGTTGTCAGGGTCAGCTCGCGGCAGCAATTTTTTCTCATCGTTCGACCCGACCGTCAAGTCATGGGCGGTCCGCCTGTCGAATGGTGGCTGGACGCCTATTTTCGCTGGCTCGGGCGCCCGTATTATCTGGCGCTGCAAACGGCGGCCGCCAGTCATGGCTCCAGCCCGCAGGCTATTCAAGTCACGCAAGTCATGACTGATCTTCCGCGTCGCGACCTTCGCATCGGAAGGGTTCGGGTCCACTGTTAAATGTGCTGTTGCAAGAACGCCAACGAGGCAACCGATCGGCGCCTATGCGCCGCTTTGCGTTAGCACGCCGGAGGCGACCGCCTTTGATCTTGTGCGCTACGCTCCGAACATCGGTGGGATCGAGCGATCGGCAGAGACCATTGCGCCCATGATTCCCCAGATCTATTGCTGTGCCATTCAATGGTCGCGTTGTTCACGGATGAGTTCCTTAAATCCCAAGTTGCCATGCGTGGCGGCACGCTCACACAAGGTCCATCTTGCGCCACCATCGAGGTACAGCGAGGACATCGATCCGGTTGTGATCGGCGACCATAGGTCCGTGCCGGGCTGTATGTCTGCAGCGGGTCGCGAGCCGCCTCCGGCAGTCTTGGTAAGCGGGCTTTGACAGATAATTCAGTAACAACAAGGACTTAATGACAGTAGCCGGCTATGCACCGCTGGCCGCGGTCACATTTCCTTTGTATCAAGTTTGAATATCTTTGGCTGCATTTTCGGCTGCAAGCCCAACCGAACCGTTGCCGCTGCATCTCTTTTTTGCTATCTTGGTAGGAATTATTCCTACCGTTTGCCGAAGGAGATGTAACCTATGACCACCGCCGAAAAGATCAGCATCGCCTTGCCCTCAGAAATGGTGTCCATCGTCCGCAGCGCCGTTGCCACGGGCGAGTATGCATCCACCAGTGAAGTCATTCGTGACGCACTGCGTGACTGGACTCACAAGCGCAGCATGCGCCAGCATGGCATCACCGAGCTACGCCAACTCTGGCAGGAAGCGATGCAAGACAAGACACCGGGCGTTTCCGCCGATGAGGTGCTCGACCGTCTCGAGCGCAAATACAAGACTATCGCCGACGCATCAGCAACGGCGAAGTGATGCGGCTGGAGCTCTCGTATTATATCGAAGGCGATCTGGACGGCATCGCTGACTATATCGCTCAGGACAATCCACACCGCGCCGTAACATTTATCCAGGACATCCGGGCAAAGTTCCACGACATCCAGCGCCACCCGCTGATCTACCAGCTCCGCCCTGACATCGGCGAAGAAGCTCGGGTGGTCACCATCGGAAATTATGCGATCCTCTTCCGCGTCATGGGCGAGGTCGTGCGGATTGAACGCGTAGCTTACGGTGGTCGCGACCTACCGAACATTTTCACAGCCCCGTGAAATGTGGAACGATTTGGTCATTCGGGATGCTATCTTGGCGTAAGGGAAGCCTACGACCCTTGAGGTACAGAAAACAAACACCACTATAGTCGCAGTGACGCAGGTAGCGAGGCAAGGTCCAGCTTCAACTCAGGCATCGAACCAGTCCCGTACCAGGCGGCGCGTGGCGACGCTGCGGCCGGGGATCGGTTGCGCTGCTCAATTGCATAAACCTCATTGACGTTTCATGCAATGATTCGGACCCGGCCAGACGCTTCAGAACAGCAGTTCCACGGGTGGCGACAGCGCAAGGTCCTTTGCCCGCTTGGCGAGTCGCTGGTCGAATGTCGCGAATCCTGAAGCGCGCGAACTGCGCACCATGTGCAGCGCGTCAGCGAAATCGAGGCCCTGGTCGAACGCGTCGAGCGCCATCAGTACCGCGCTGCGGTCCTCGAGCGTGATGTGCTCGATGCTCGACAGCGCCCTCAACACGCGGGAAATGTCCGTCGGAGGCAGTCCATAGAACCCGCGCATGACCCACTCCAATTCCATCAGCGCGGTCACCGCGACGAATGCCCGCTCAGACAACGCTGCGACCGCGGAGGGCCTCTGTTTTGCGGCCTGCGCGTCGTCGGCGTCGTCGATGAAGAACCGGGCCAGGACGTTGGTGTCAAGGGCTCTCATGGCTTGCCGGGCCGCAAACGGGCCAGCAGCGACGCAGGGTCGAAGTCCTCCAGGCGACGCGGCACGCCGTGCGCCGGGGCCTTCACCATGCCCGCCATCCCGGTCAAGTCAGCCGTTGAGACCGCTCGGATGACGCGCAACTTCAGGCCGTCGGATTCTTCGAGCACCTCGATCCTTGCGCCCGCGCCCATGCCGAGTCGGCGTCGCAATGCGGCGGGCAAAACGATTTGGCCTTTCGAGGAGACTACGAGTGTCGGCATGTTCGTACCCAAAGCAGGTTGATGTCAGTTATCCTAGGTCGGCTTACATAGTAAGTCAACGATTAGTTGCCCGATTTTAGGCCGCGCGACGGCTTCACGTTACCCGGATTCTGCTGTGGCGAGCAGGTGAGTGTTGACTGGTTGGGTTTTCAGGGCTAATCTGTGTTACCACAATTGTCGCAAAGTAACTTCAAATGTCTGCCACTACTTCCATTCGAATTGACCAGGCGCTCTACGACCAAGCGAAAGCCGATGCTGCTGCCGAGCACAGGACGATAGCCGGCCAAGTTGAATTTTGGGCCAAGGTCGGGCGAGCAGCGCTCGACAATCCTGATTTGCCTGTGAGTTTTGTTGCCGATTCTCTGGCGTCAATGGCTGAACCTCGCGAGCACGCTACGCCGTTCGTGCCGAGGAACCGTGCGACATGACCTATGGCGTCGAACAGACGCGCCGCTTTGCCAGGCAATACAAGAAACTTCACGACAACGTCGCCACCGATGTCGACATGGCCGTGAAAACCGTTGCGGGCGATCCGACCATCGGGGAGCGGAAGAAGGGCGACTTGGCCACCTTGCTGGTCTATAAGTTTCGTAGCCAAGGACAACTATATCTGCTTGGGTACAGTTTCGATGATCGGGTGCGGTTGGTTTATTTGGAGGCCGTTGGCCCTCATGAGAACTTTTACCGTGACCTCAAACGCAGTTGATGCGACGCCGTCTTCTTCGGCGAAAGGCTGAGTTGCAGGAACTGACAATGTTCCTGCGAAGGTCGGCAAACCGAAGCGTTGCTGACGTTAAACCCAACCATTTCAGCTTCGAGTGAGCGGCCGCTCTTGGCCGGGTGCTGAAGTACCTCCAGCCAGGGCCAGTGGCCGCAATACACTCCGAACCTGACGCTCCAGGCACAAATGTAATTCGCGCATAACCTTATTTCGATATCTCGGAATTACCCCAGATCCGCGTCCAAAACAACTGCAGCCACCCCACAATACCCGGATATTTTTCCGCCCCGTCGTTGATCTGATGATTGGGGTCAGGTCCCGCAGTGGGTGCAACCGACGGCCTTGTCGTCGTGGCGATGCCCCCGTTGATCATATAGGCGACCGCGGCTCGAATTTCAGTATCGGTGAGGTTGGCCACATCGCCACGGGAAGGCATCGGCCCGTGCCCCTTGATCGCGGAACGGACC
>JGI1356J14229_10004550_pt1 | contig 10302 bp, 12 predicted proteins | sample Subgrocontami58m_FD_14229 | JGI IMG/M metagenome (IMG submission 14229) | reverse complement strand
GCAGCTCGGGTTCCGCCGTGTCGATCGGCTGGGGCTTGCGCGGTCTTGAAATGATCCTGTCGACGTGCGCCTCGGCGACCAGCCAGTCATCCAGATCCTGGCCGTGCGCATACCCGCGCTGTACGTAGCGGGCATAGGCGGCGTCCTCGATCATGCGCCGGCGCTCCTCGGCGGTGGTTGGGGGCGATTCGCGTGTGGCCATGTTTCCCTCCGTCATGTTTGCTTCATCTCCCTGGCAAGGCCTGGCGCGCCGGCCCGGGCCGGCGGCAGCCGGATCGAGCGCTCGCCGCAGAGCACGCAGCTCGGGCGTATCGCGGCGGCTTCGCGCGCGAAGCCGCCGCGGATCGCCTGCGCGATGCCTGCGACCTCGCCGGCCAGCGCGTCGAGAAGATCATCCATCGAGATGATTCCCACCAGCCGCCGGTCGGGCGCCGCGACGAGCAGGCGCCGCACGCCCTCGCGCTTCATCACCTCGATCGCCTCGTCGATGCTCGCGCTTGAGTCCACCGTGACCAGCCGTCTGGCGACGATCTGTCCGATGGTCTCCAGTGCCGGCGTCACGCCGCGCGCCATCGCCTCGACGACGAGGTCGCGGTCCGTCACGATGCCCACCGCCTGCGCGCCGCCCGGGGTTTCCTCGGTCACGAGCACCGTGCCGACGTGGTTCTCTCCCATCAGCGCCGCGCACTCCTGCAGGGTCCTGGAGCGGTCGGCGGTGACGATGCTGTGCATGCACATGCCTTCGATCTTCATGGCCGTGCCTCGACGCGGGACTCGCGCAGCAGCCGGACCGCTTCCGCGTCCTCGACTTGCTGGAAGTCATGGTAGAACTGGCTGATCGCCGCGAAGTCCTCGGGCGTGAGCAGGCATTCGATGCGGCTGCATCGCGGGCGGAACTTCTCGATCGCGTCCGGCGGCGCCACGGGCACCGCGACGATGACCTCGCGGGGCTTCTGCGCGGCGAGCACGTGGAGCGCGGCGAGCATGGTNGAGCCCGTGGCGATGCCGTCGTCGGTGACGATGACCGAGCGTCCGGTCACGTCGGCCGCAGGCTTCACCGCGCGAAAGAGCTTGCTGCGCCGCGCGATCTCGGCGACCTGGTGATCCTGCTCCGTGCGGATGTACGCGTCGGTCACCCCCGGCACCTCGCGCGCGAAGTCGTTGAGGTAGACCTCGCCGTCCTCGCCGANGGCGCCGATGGCGAGCTCNGGCTGATACGGCGCCCGCAGCTTGCGCGAGAGCACGACGTCGAGCTCGGCGCCGAGCTCGCGCGCCAGCACGGCTGCGGTGACGACGCCGCCCCGCGGGATGCCGAGGACNACCGGATCCTTCAGCGCGAGGGTCTTGAGGCGTTTGGCGAGCTGCAGCGCCGCGTCTTCACGATTCCTGAACATNNGNCACCTCCATTCNGGNGATTNCCCGNCCCGCGAGCCGGGCGAGCGTNTGCGCGATGAGCGNTGCGATCGGCACGACNTGGACGCGGCGGTCGGATGCCGAGGGCACGCTGTCGGTCGTGATGATCGTGCGCACCGATGCCGCGCAGATCCGCTCCAGCGCCCCGGGGGCCATGACGGCGTGGACGAAGAGCGCGTGGACCTGCGCCGCTCCCGTTTCGAGCAGGGCCCGTGCGGCGCCTGCGACCGTGCCGCCGGTGCTCGCCATGTCGTCGACGATCAGGCAGGCGCGACCGCGAACCTCGCCGAGCACCTGCAGCGCGACCGCCGCATCGGCGCCCGGGCGGGTTTTCGCCACGACCGCGAGCGGCGCCGCGAGCGCCGTCGCGTAGCGCTGCGCGCGCTTGAGGCCTCCGGCATCGGGCGATACGACCGTAAGCCCGGACAGGCCGAGGCTGCGGATCGCCGGCAGCATCAGCTCGTCGGCGCGCAGGTGGACGAGCGGCATCTCGAACGCGCTCTCCAGCGCCGGCGTATGCAGCTCGAGCGCGACGATCCGATCCACGCCCGCGCAGCGAAGGATGCGCGCGGCGAGCTGAGCCGAGCGCGGCTCGCCCACACTGTTGCGAACGTCCTGGCGCGCGTAGCCGAAGTACGGCACCACCGCCGTGACGCGCCCGGCGCCCGCGGCGCGCGCGGCCTCCGCGAGCAGCGCGAGCGTCATGAGGCGCTCGTTGGTCGGGGTGGAGGTCGGCTGCACGATGTAGAGGTCCGCGTCCTGGACGTCGGCGTCGATCCGCACCCGCGATTCGCCGTCGGCGAACGCAGAGACGAGCGTCGGGAGCAGGGTCGCGCCCGCAAGCGCGGCGATGGCGCGCGCCAGTTCCGGGTGCGCGTCGCCGGGCGCGAGCGCGATCATGGCTGGGCCTTGGCCGCGGCCGCCGGTCGGGCCGCTTCCGGCGCAAGGTAACGCAGGAACCAGCGACACGCTTCCCGCGCCACCGCTTCGAGGGCGCCCGGCTCCTCGAACAGATGCGTTGCGCCGGGCACGACGACCAACTGCTTTTCCGCCGTCAGGTGCCGGTATGCGTCCTCGTTCCAGTCGAGCACCGGCACGTCGCGCTCGCCGACGATCAGCAGCGTGGGCGCCTTCACCTTGGACAACCAGGGCAGGGCCATGTCGGGGCGGCCTCCCCGCGATACGAGCGCCGAGATCCTCGCGGGCTCCTTCGCGGCGGCGACGAGCGCGGCCGCAGCCCCGGTGCTCGCGCCGAAATAGCCGATGCGCAGCGAGCGTGTTGCAGGGTTCTTTCCGAGCCAGTGCGTCGCGGCGAGCAGCCGCGTGGCGAGCAGGCCGATGTCGAAGACCTTGTCCCGGTCCTGCGCTTCGTCTTCCTCCAGCAGGTCCATCAGCAGGGTTGCGAGGCCGGATTTCTGAAGCTGATGGGCGACGAACTGGTTTCTCGGGCTGTGACGGCTGCTGCCGCTGCCGTGGGCAAACACGACCACGCCGCTTGCCCCGGACGGCACGTGCATCTCGCCGCCCAGCTCTACCCCGTCGGCCGGAATGCTGACCTCCGCGCGGCTGCGCGGATTTTCTGCCAGAGGAGTCATGACCGCCCTCCTGACCTGCGCACCGGAAACTCCGCTCGCGGTTCTTCCCGCAGCGAGAGCGGTGAGCCCGTGAGGACAGTCTGGCCCTGCGCCTGACGCGTCTGTTGACCGAGATCAAACGGGGTGTCTCCGCCGCTGCAACCAGGCATCCGATGGCGATTGACCTGGGTCAAGCCGTCATGGGGCGCGGCGGTAAACTTGATGATCGTTTCCTGATTCGGTGAGGCCGCTCGGCATGCTGGACATCGACGGCTCATACGGCACCGGCGGCGGCCAGCTCGTGCGCAACGCCGTCGCGCTCTCGGCGCTCACCGGGACGCCGGTGCGGATTCGCTCCATACGCGCAAAGCGCGACAGGCCGGGCCTCGCGGCGCAGCACCTGACGGCGGTGCGGGCGGTCGGCGAAATCTGCGGCGCGCGCATCGAAGGGCTCGCACTGCGATCGAACGAAATCGCGTTCGAGCCGGGCCCGGTGCGCGGCGGCAGGTTCGCGTTCGACGTGGGCACGGCGGGCAGCATCGCGCTGGTCCTGCAGGCGCTGTTGCCGGTGATGGTCGCGGCCCGCGCGGCGTTTCACGTGGAGGTCGCGGGCGGCACCGACGTGCGCGCCGCGCCGCCGCTGGACTACCTTCGCGAAGTGCTGCTGCCGATCATCGCCCGCATGGGCGCCGAAGTCCGTTTGGCCGTGCGGCGCCGAGGCTACTTTCCGCGCGGCGGCGGCATCGTCGAAGCGAGCGTGGCGCCGGGCGAGTTGCGGCCATTGCGGGCCGACGCACCGGGGCGATTGCTTCGCGTCGGCGGGGCGGCGCATGTCGCGCACCTGCCCGCGCACATCGCCGAGCGGATGCGCGCGAGCGCGATCGCCCGGCTGGGCGCCCACGCCGCGCGCGCAACGTGCGACGCTGTCGTCCTGCAGGGCGAGGAAGCGGTCGGGCAGGGCGGAGCCCTGGTGATGTGGGCGCAGTGCGAGCACAGCGTGCTCGGCGCGGGCCGCGTGGCCGAGCGCGGGCTGCGCGCGGAGGTTCTGGGGGAAACGGTGGGAACGGAGCTCGCCGCCGACCTGGACGCAGGGGCCGCGCTGGACGCCCACGCGGCGGACCAGATGCCGGTCTACCTCGCGCTTGCCGGCGGGGAATCGTCGTTCACGACGCGCGAGCTGACCGAGCATGCCCGGACGGCGATGTGGCTGATCGAGCGTTTCCTTCCGGTCCGCTTCGCCGCCTCGCGCGAGGGTATGCTTACCCGTATCTGCATCTCGCCCGGCTAGCATGATCCCGATCCAGGACCTGCTTCACCGCATCCAGTGGGATGAGGAATTCGCCAAGGCGGAATTCGAGGTGGGATATTACGATCGCATGGACGACCGGATCGTGCGCGTGCCGATCAGGCGTGTCCACTTCGAGAAGGGCGAGCATTTCATGTTCGAGGCGGTCGAGGACGACGGCACCGCGCACAGCGTGCCGCTGCACCGCGTGCGCGAGGTCTGGAGAAACGGCGCTTTGATCTGGCACAAGGTCGATCACGCATGAGCGAGGCAGACGCTCGAGACTGCGCCGGGCGCCTGCGAGGCCACGTGCATGCGCTCGCGAACGACATCGGCGAGCGCAACGTGTGGCGGCCGCAGGCGCTTCGCGCCGCGGCCGATTACATCCGCGGCGAGTTCGCTGCGCTCGGTTTTCAGGTTGCGGCGCAGACCTACCGGGTCGAAGGGCAGGACTGCGAGAATCTCGAAGTCGTGATCCCCGGCGGCGCACGCGCGGGCGAGATCATCCTGGCCGGTGCGCACTACGACACGGTCGAAGGCAGCCCGGGGGCGGACGACAACGCGAGCGGCGTGGCCGGTGTCATCGAGATCGCAAGGCAGCTCCGTGGCAGTGCGCCCGCGCGCACGGTGAAGCTGGTCGCGTTCGTGAACGAGGAGCCGCCGTTCTTCTTCTTCGGCCAGATGGGAAGCAAGGTCTACGCAAAAGCGGCGCGCCGGCGAGGCGACGACATCCGCGTGATGCTCTCGCTCGAAATGCTCGGCTGCTATTCGAGTGCGCCGGGCAGCCAGTCGTATCCGCCGCTGCTGCGTTGGTTCTACCCGGATCGCGGCGACTTCATCGCGTTCGTCTCCAACCTCAAGTCGCGCCGCGCCTTGCGCGAGGTCGCCGCTGCGTTCAAGGCGCACTCGGACTTTCCCGCCGAATCCCTCGCCAGTCCGTCCTTCGTGCCGGGGATCGCGTGGAGCGACCAGCTCTCCTTCTGGCGCGAGGGTTATCCCGCGGTGATGGTGACTGACACCGCTTTCCATCGCTACCCGTATTACCACACCGGCCGGGACACCCCGGAAAAGGTCTGCTACCCGGAGATGGCGCGGGTGGTCGAAGGGCTTGCGAAGACCGTGGCCGCGCTCGCCGGGTGACGTCCGAACCCGACACTTCGCGTTACGGTCGATACACAGGAAACACTGAGTTACAGCCATCGGGTAGACATCGCGGCACTCCGGACGTTCTAATGGTCGTCATCATCCTAAATGGAGAGAGACCATGAAGACCAGGACATTGCCGCTCTTGACCGTCAGCCTGATTTCGGCTTCGTTGATCGCCGCGTCCCTGCCGGCGCAGGCGCACGAGGACTACCGCCACTCGCGTCATTTCTCCCCCGGGCGTTACTACGTCGTTCCTCCGCGCCCCGTGGTGCGGTACGCCTACCGGCCAGCGCCCGTGGTCGTCTATCAGCCTGCGCCGCCCGTCTACTACGGCCCGCCGGCCTACGTTCAACCGGCCTATGTTCAACCTGCGTACGTTCAACCGGCCTGGGGTGCCATCGGCGGCGCGGTTGCGGGCGCGGCGGTCGGCAGCCAGATCGGTCGGGGCCACGACCGCGCAGCGGCCATCGCAGTCGGCACCGTGCTCGGCGCGATCATCGGCGACAACATCGCCGCGGGACGCTGATCGCATCATCGCCGCCCGCACGGCGCTCGCGCTAGAATGCGAACTCCTCCGAGGCGGGACAAGGGACATGAGTTCGCTGAAGAAAGTCGCTGTCGTCACGGGCGCGGGCACGGGGATAGGCAAAGCGGTCGCGCTGGCGCTACTGAAAGAAGGCTACAGCGTGGCGCTCGCAGGGCGCCGCGCCGAGCCGCTGGAGAAGGCGGCGGCGGAGTCGGGCGCGGGCGGCGCGCGCACGCTGGTGGTTCCCACCGACGTGGGCGATCCGGACGCGGTTCGCGCGCTGTTCGCGAAGACCCGGGAGAAATTCGGCCGCCTCGACCTGCTGTTCAACAACGCAGGCATGGGCGCCCCGGGCATCCCGATGGAGGACCTCAGCTACGCGCAGTGGAAGGCGGTGGTGGACGCCAACCTCACCGGCGCGTTCCTGTGCACGCAGGAGGCGATCCGGATCATGAAGAGCCAGGATCCGCGCGGCGGGCGCATCATCAACAACGGCTCGATCTCTGCGCACGCGCCGCGCCCGAACTCCGCGCCCTACACGGCGACCAAGCACGCGATCACGGGTCTGACCAAGGCGACCTCGCTCGATTGCAGGAAGTACGACATCGCCTGCGGCCAGATCGACATCGGCAACGCGGCAACCGAGATGACCGACAGGATGGCGAAGGGAATCGTGCAGGCCAACGGTTCGATGGCGGTCGAGCCGCGCATGGACGTCGCGCATGTCGCGAGCACCGTGGTGCACATGGCGAGCCTGCCGCTGGAGGCGAACGTGCAGTTCGTCACCGTGATGGCGACCAAGATGCCATTCGTCGGGCGGGGCTAAACGGAGTCTGCCGCCCCAAAAGCACCATCTCGCTATTTTGTGAAGTTGCAACTTCGCAACTTCACGAAATAGCGAGACATATGCAAACCCAAAGTCGTCGCCAGTTCTGTCAACACTCGAGATGCGTAGGTTGGGCTGAGCGCAGCGAAGCCCAACATCGTGTGTTGGACTTCGGCCGATGGCCTCAGTCCAGCCTACGCGTTGCGCAAAAGGTGGTCAGTCCCCTAGAGCCGCGCTTCGATGCGCTTGCAGAGTGTCTTGAGGATCTTGATGCGCGCGTGGTTCTTGTCGTTCGACTCGACCAGGGTCCAGGGCGCGTGGCCGGTGCTGGTGCGCTCCACCATGTCACAGACGGCGCTCTCGTACTGGTCCCATTTTTCCCGGTTGCGCCAGTCCTCGCCGGTGATCTTGAAGCGCTTGAAGGCGATGCTTTCGCGCTCCTTGAAGCGCCGCAGCTGTTCCGCCTTGCCGATGGAGAGCCAGAACTTCACCACCACCAAGCCGTGCGCGGCGAGCTGCGCCTCGAAGTCGTTGATCTCGCCGTAGGCGCGCATCCAGTCATAGGGCGAGCAGAGCCCCTCGACGCGCTCGACCAGGACCCGCCCGTACCATGAGCGGTCGAATATGGCGATGCGCCCGCGGTCCGGAATGTGGCGCCAGAAGCGCCACAGATAGGGCCGGGCGCGCTCCTCGTCGCTCGGCGCCGCGATCGGAATCACCTGGTAGAACCGCGCATCGAGCGCGGCGGTGACGCGGCGGATGGCGCCGCCTTTGCCCGCGGCGTCGTTTCCCTCGAACACGGCCACCACGGACAGGTCCCTGAACTTCGCCTGCCGGGTGAGCAGATTGAGCCTGCCCTGGTACTTCTCCAGCGCGGGCCCGAACGCTTTCCCGCGAACCTTGCACGACAGGTCGAGCGACTTGAGAATGTGCAGGTTGTCGACCGTCGGCAGCGTGGGCGTCAGCGCCGTCGCGGCGGAGCGGCCGGGTCCCTTCTGCGCCAGGCGCTTGCGCATCGCGTCGAGGATGAACTTGCCGATGGTGAGGTTGCGGTAGTACCGGTCCACGCCGGAGACGATCATCCAGGGCGCCTCGGCAGTGCTGGTGAGCGTGAGCGTGATTTCCGCGGCCTTGCACAGCGTGGCGTGCCGCTCGTGGTGCTCCCAGTCCCGCTTGCTGACGCGCCAGCGCGTGCGCGGGTCCCGGGTGAGGCTCTCGAGGCGCGCCTTCTGCTGGCGCCGGGAGAGGTGCATCCAGAACTTGAGCACCAGCGCCCCTTCGTCGACGAGCATTTTCTCGAAGCGCGCGTTGGCCTGCATGTGCTCGGCCAGGTCGCCGCGCTTGATCCTTCCCCATACCCGGTCAAGCAGGGGCCAGGTATACCAGGAGCCGAGGAACAGGCCGATTTTTCCCTTCGGCGGCAACACGCGCCAGAATCGCCATGTCGGCGGGCGCTCGTCGTCCCCGGCGGAAGGATCGCCCATGCCGTAGGTTTCGATATGGCGGGGATCCATCCACTCGTTGAGCACGTTGACGAGTTCGCCGCGGCCCGCGCCGTCCATTCCGGCGATCAGGATCACGACCTGGAATTTCGCCCGGCGGACCAGCTCCACCTGCGCCTGGAGCAGCGCTTCGCGCAGGGCGGGCACTTCCTTTCGGAATGCCGCCTCCTCGACGCGCTGGCCCAGTTCCGCAGATTCGAACATGGAAAGGAGATCGGCCGGGCGGCCGCGAAGTTTAACGGGGACAGGCGACGTCTTCCCCGGGAAGACGTGGTCTTTCCCCTAGCGGCGGTACCAGCTCAAGTAGTGGCCGTCCATCCGGACTTCGCCGCGGCAGTAGTCACAGCGCAGCGGCGGCTCGCCTTCGTCGTTCGCTGCCGGGAGGTTGCCGTAGCGGACGGCGCTCAGGACGACCAGGTCGGATGTCCCCCGGGGCGGTTTGCCGCGCACCCGGGCCGGGCTGACGAAGCAACTGGCGCAGATCAACTTCATGGCCATTGCCTCCCCGCTGTTCGGGTATTGTTCAGGATGACATAACGGCAGACGCGGCGGAATCTTGAGGATGCGGTGGGGAATCCGGCCAGGGCAGTGTCACCACAACTGCACTGCGCCGTCGACGATTTCGCGCCAGAGGGAGCCCGCCGCGGCGAGATGCGAGCGGGTGAGCTCGGCAATGCGCGGCCGCAGCGATTCGAGCGCGGCCGGGTCGTGCAGGCGCACTTTCACGTCGATGACCCGGGGCTGGTCGATGGGCTGGCCGATCTGGCTGAGCAGCCCGCAATACGCTTCCTGCGCATCCCCGATGTTCGCGACGATGTCCTGTGCGATGCGGTTTGCCAGGACGTTGTAGATCTTGCCCACGTGGGTGACCGGGTTCTTCCCGGCGGCCGCCTCCATGCTCATGGGCCGGTAGGGCGTGATCAGGCCGTTGATGCGATTGCCGCGCCCGACCTGCCCGTCGTCGCCGGCCTCGGCCGAGGTTCCGGTGACGGTGAGGTACAGGCTCTCGGTAGTGTCTCCGTCCGCCGTGTTGACATCCACCTCGACCCCGGCCGCTGCGACCTCCCGCGCGGCGGCGAGTGCGAGCGCTGCGACCTCGGCCTTCCTGTCGAAATACTCGCGCACGTCGGCGACATGGCGATCGACCATCGCGCAGGCGACGGTGAGGTGGATCGCGTCGCCCCGCCGCGCGCCCATGACCTTGACGTCCTCGCCCGCCGCCGGGTGGGCCGACCGGGTCTCGGGGGCGTTGAGGCGGCGCTCGACCGCGAGGACGGCCGACTCGAGCACATCGAGCGGAGCAAATCCCACGCCGAGCGAGGTGTCGTTGGCCGGAGGCGCGCCGACTCCCCGCGCGAACAGGCTCGCCAGGCCCGTCGAGGTCGGACGAACGAGCGGGTGGATGCGCACGTGGCGCGCGGCGTCGAGGAACCGCATGTGCTTGCCCAGCCAGGCGCGGCTGGCTTCGACCGCGATTTCATCGATCGGGACCTTGACGCCCTTGAATTCGGCCGTGGCGCGGCCGGCGAGGTAGATCTCGATCGGCGCGAGCACCTCGCCGCCCCCGAAGGCCGGGCGCGAGGCGCCGCCCCAGAGCAGGGCCTTGTCGACGTTGTGGTGCAGGATGGCCCCGAAGCGCTCGACGTAGTACCTCGACAGGGCGACGCTCAGGTTCTCCGCGAGCGCGTCGCAGATCGTGTCCGGGTGGCCCAGGCCCTTGCGCTCCACCATCTCCAGCGGCAGCGACGCCGGGGAAGGGCCTTCGAGGGGAGTGATACTGACTTCCATGGAGCCCCGCACGAGGAGGGATGGCCTGAACCATGGTCGATGCGGATCCGGCCATGGCATTTGATGTCGATCAATCCTGGGCCCCTTCAGGGTTCGAAAATGGGCGCGTGACGGTGCCGCCCCGGCATCGACCGTCCCGGCCCGCTTGGAGGTTGCCCATGGACACGCCGCACGAGGCGCGGTTCTACCAGACTCTCCCCGACAACGCCGTCCTGTGCAGCCTCTGCCCGCACGACTGCCAC
>JGI1356J14229_10004544_pt1 | contig 10308 bp, 8 predicted proteins | sample Subgrocontami58m_FD_14229 | JGI IMG/M metagenome (IMG submission 14229) | reverse complement strand
CGCCCACCTCGACCGGCGGGGCGATCGTGCCGGACGCGATCTTCGTCGCCGTCTTGCGCAGCACCGTCCCGAGCTCGCGCTCGAGCTGGCGAACACCCGCCTCGCGCGTGTAGTCCGAGATGATCGTGGCGACAGCCTCCTCGCCGATCGAGACCTCCTCCTCGGTCAGGCCGTTGCGCCTCACCTGCCGTGGCCAGAGGTACCCGTTCGCGATGGCGACCTTCTCGTCGGTCGTGTAGCCGTCGAAGCGGATCACCTCCATCCGGTCGAGCAGCGGCGCCGGGATCGTCTCGACGACGTTGCCGGTTTGCGCCTCACCTGCCGGGGCCAGAGGTACCCGTTCGCGATCGCGACCTTCTCGTCGGTCGTGTAGCCGTCGAAGCGGATCACCTCCATCCGGTCGAGCAGCGGCGCCGGGATCGTCTCGACGACGTTGCCGGTGGCGATGAAGAACACCTCCGAGAGGTCGAGCTCGACGTCGAGGTAGTGATCGCGAAACGAGTGGTTCTGCGCCGGGTCGAGCACCTCGAGCAGCGCCGACGAGGGGTCGCCGCGCCAGTCGGCGCCGACCTTGTCCACCTCGTCGAGCATGATCACGGGGTTCATCGTCCCGGCATCGCGCAGCGCGCGGACGAGGCGGCCGGGGAGGGCGCCGATGTACGTCCGCCGGTGGCCGCGGATCTCGGCCTCATCGCGCACGCCGCCGAGCGAGAAGCGCTGGAACTCGCGTCCGAGCGCGCGCGCGACCGACTCGCCGATCGACGTCTTGCCCGTGCCGGGCGGCCCGATCAGCGTCAGGATCGTGCCCGACTTCTTGTCGGGCTCGATGCCGCGCTCCCTGCGCAGCTTCTCGACCGCGATGTACTCGACGATCCGGTCCTTGACGTCCTCCAGGCCGGCATGGTCGGTGTCGAGGATCTCGCGCGTGTACTGCGGGTCGAGCCGCTCCTCCGAGCGCTGCGACCACGGGACGGCGAGCATCCAGTCGAGGTAGTTGCGGATCACCGAGGCCTCCGGCGAGCCGTCGCCGGTCCGCTCGAGCCGTGAGAGCTCACGGTCGGCCTGCTCGCGCGCCTTCTCGGGCATGCCGGCGGCCTCGATCTTCTCGCGGTACTCCTCGATGACCGAGCCTTCGTCCTCGCCGAGCTCCTTGCGGATGGACTCCATCTGCTTGCGCAGGATGTACTCGCGCTGCTGCTTGCCGGCCGCCGACTCAACGTCGTCGCGGATCCGCTTGCGCACCTGCATCTCGGCGAGCCGGTCGCGCTGGAAGGCGAGCGCCAGCTCGAGCCGCTCGGTCACGTCGAGCGCCTCGAGCAGCTGCACCTTCTGCGGGAACGTGAGGTCCGGCGCATAGCCGGAGGTGTCGGCGAGCGCGCCGGGCGCGACGATCGAGCGCACGAACGCCGCGATGCGGCCGTCGTCGCCGCGCAGGTCGAGGATCTCCTCGACGACCGCGCGGTACTCCTGCTCGAGCTCGCGGATCCGCGCCCCCGTCGGCTGGTCGTCCTCGCGCTCCTCGACGTCGACACGGAGCTGACCGCGTGCGTCGCTCTCGGCGGCGCCACAGACGCCGCGATGGAGCCCGGAGAGCGCCACGGCCATGCCGCCGCCCGGCAGCTGCACCTTGTCGGTCACCTCGGCGACCGTGCCGACCTTCGCGTACGCGCTCTCGTGCTTGGGGACGAGCACGACGCGGTCGTCGTTGCCGACCTCGATCGTCAGCGTGACGTTCATGTTCGGGAAGACGACGATGTCGTCGAGCGGGACGAGCAGCAGCTTCGGCACGGACACTCCTTTCGCTGGTTCTCTTTCAACCAGTAACTACAGAAAGTGTACCGGAAGCGGCACGCTCGCAAACACGCCTCGTTTGTTCGCCGTATGATCGGCGCGTGCCCCGGGCTGCGCCGCTGGCAGCGAGCAACGAGACTCCGAAGGTGGGTGCCCGCGTGCGTGCGCTCCGCCGCGAGCGCGGCCTCACGATCGAGCAGCTCGCGGCCGCGACGGGGCTGACGAAGGGTTTCATCAGCCAGCTCGAGCGCGACCGCACGTCGCCTTCGCTCTCCTCGATCGCGCGCATCTGCGACGCGCTCGGCATCCGGCTCAGCCACATCTTCGAGCGCGACCCGGCCCCGGCGCTCGTACGCAAGGCCGATCGACCCCCTGTGGACCTGTACTTCCCGACGAACAACTTCCTGCTCTCGTCGCGCGAGGAGCGGCGCTTCCAGGCGATCGAGTCCGAGGTCGCTCCCGGCGCGGGCGCCGGCGACGAGCTCTACTCGCTGCCCGGGGAGGTCGAGTTCGTCTACGTGCTCGAGGGCTCGCTCGAGCTCCAGGTCGGCGGCGAGACTCACGTGCTCGAGGCGGGCGACACGATCACGTACGACCTGCCGAAGCCGCACACGTGGCGCAACGCGTCGGACTCCGAGCCGATGCGCGTGCTCTGGGTGGCCGTGCCGAACCCCTACTAGCGGGGAACCGCCGGCGCCGCTAACAAATCCGAAGCCCTGCGCGTCTCAAGGTAAGTCCAAGTAAACCGCGTTTGACTCGTTTCCCCGTCACCCCAGGCGGGGAGAGAGACGGAAAGGCGGGCAAGCGACGTGCTTCCACTCGGTGTAGTCAGGTCAAACTTCGGTTTCCTTGGAACGTGCCCTCCTGCCGGAGAGGAGGCCCCTCAGAGCAGCCGGGCCTCCTCTCTGGCGGACCACCCCAGCGCTCGCCTCGCCCGCCCAGGGCGCACGCGCAGCCGCCGCCTCGCTTCCGAGGTGACTCCGGGGCCGCAGGCGCATCCTCACCTGTCCGGGCGCCCCGAGTGGGCGAGGCGAGCAGACCCAGATTCCTCGAAAGGAGTCACATGAAGAGCAGATCCATGCTGACCGCCGCTCTCGCAGCGGCCGGCGCAGCGCTCCTGACGGCGGCCGCGCTCGCCGGGCCGTCGTCGCAGGCATCCCCGCAGGGCGCCGCGGCCCGCGGCGGCACGCTCCGCGTCGACAACCGCAACGACTACGACTTCGTCGACCCGTCGCTCGCGTACTTCTCCCACTCGTGGCAGCTCGAGTGGGCAACCCAGCTGACGCTCGTGTCCTACCCGGACAAGGACGGCCTCGAGGGCACGCGCATCTCCGCGGCGGCCGCCGACCTCCCGTCCATCTCGGCGGACGGGAAGACGTACACGTTCAGGGTCAGGCCGGGCTTCCGCTTCAGCGACGGCAAGCCCGTCACGGCCGCGAACTTCGCCTGGGCGATCAACCGGGCGCTGCGGCCCCAGATGCAGTCGCCTGCCGCGTCGTTCCTGGGCGACGTCGTCGGCGCCCAGGCCGTGCTCGACGGCAAGGCCGCGACCGCCTCGGGCGTGAAGGCGAAGGGGAACACACTGACGATCTCCCTCACCCGGGTCGCACCGGACTTCATCGCCCGCCTGACGATGCCGTTCTTCTCGGCGATCCCCCTGAGCCTGCCGGTCGACCCGAACGGCGTCGGCGCACCGCTCGTCTCGGCCGGGCCGTACTACCTCAAGGAGTGGACGCAGCGCCGGACGGCTCTCATCGTCCGTAACCCGTACTGGAACGCCAAGCAGGAGCCGTGGAAGAGCCTCGGCCGGCCGGCGAACGTGGACGCGATGGCGGTCACGATCGGCAACTCGCTGGACGCCACGAAGCTCCGCCTCGAGTCGAACCAGGTGGACGTGGGCGCTGTCCCGCCCGCGGCCGCAGCCGAGCTCGTGCAGAAGTACGGGATCAACAAGGGCCGCTTCTTCATCCGCAAGCAGACGGTCCTCTGGTACCTCGCGCTCAACAACGACCGGCCACTGTTCAAGGGCAACACGAAGCTCCGGCAGTCCGTCAACTGGGCGATCGACCGGCCGCAGATGGTGCGCCAGCACGGGTTCCTCGGCGGCGGTCGCACCGATCAGGTCCTCCCGCCCGGAATGCTCGGGTACAAGGACTGGGACGTCTACCCGCTCGCCGGCGTCAATGCGACGTCGCTCGCCAAGGCGAAGGCCCTCGCCCAGGGGGCGACCCGCGGTGGCAAGGCGGTCATGTACACCTTCAACTCGTCGTTCGGCCCGACCGTCGCACAGGTCGTCCAGTACAACCTGAAGCAGATCGGCGTCGACGTCGAGATCCGGACGTACGACCGCGTCGTGCAGAACACGAAGTCCGCCACGAAGGGCGAGCCGTTCGACATCAGCCTCGAGGGGTGGGGTGCCGACTACCTGGATCCGTACAACTTCGCCAACAAGCTCTTCGACGGCACGGGCATCCAGGAGACGAACAACAACAACCTCAGCTACTTCAACGATCCTTCCTGGAACAAGCGGCTCAAGGCGGCCGCGCTCCTCTCGGGTGACGCCCGGGCGAACGAGTACGCGGCGATCGACCGCGACCTGATGAAGAACGCGGCTCCGATCGCTCCCTACATCAACACGAACGCGAAGATCCTCGTCGGTCCGGACGTCGGGTGCTACACGTACAACTCGACCGGCGGCACCACGAATCTCGTCGCGCTCTGCAAGAAGTAGCTTCTCCCGTGAGCCCAACGCGCGCTGGAGGCGCCGGTCCCTACGCCGGCGCCTTCGGCGCGTTCAGGCCAGTCCTAGCCGGTGCGCGGGTTGACTGCCGCGAAGCGCTCGAGCGCGGCCTCGGCCACGCGGCCGGCGAGCACGTCCGAGGCGACGCCGACGCCCCGGCCGTACGTGAGCACCGCGGCCACGTAGACGCCGCCCGGCCAGAAGACGAGCCCTGCGTCGTGCCGCGCCGCGGCCACCCAGCCGGCCTTGTGCAGCACCGAGACGCCCGCCTGCCCGCCGACGAAACGGTCGAGCTTGCCCGGGTCTCGGACGTGGGCGAGGAGATAGAGCAGGTAGCGGCCGTCGGCAGGGGTGAAGGCGCCGCGGGCGCGCTCGGCGAGCGGCCCCTCGCCCTCGGCGGCGAGCCACACCGCCCGCGCCAGCCCCGCGAGGTCGCTCGCCGTCGTGTGCTTGCCCCGCCCGAACGCCGGCTGGCTCTCGATGCGCACGGGGATCGGGCCCTGCGGCGTGCGGGTCTCGTAGCCGCCGTACATGATCGTGTCGCGCAGCCCGAGCTCGGCGAAGAGGGCGTTCACGCGGGCCGAGCCGCCGCTCGTCGAGCCGGCGAGCCAAACCTCGAGCGCGTTCGCAGCGGCATTGTCGGAGTACCAGAGCATCGAGCGCAGCAGCGCGTCCACGCGCGAGCCCTCCGCCGGCTTCCCCTCGTGGGCGCGCAGGGCCGCGGCCGCGATCCCGAGCTTGAGCGTCGAGGCCGCGGGAAACTGCGCGCGGGCGTTCCAGGCTGCGCCGGCGCCCGTCGTCAGGCTCTGCACGTAGACACCGGCCGTGCCGGGGAACGCGGAGGCGAGCGATCGCACGCTGCGGCCCAGGACGGCATCCTCCCGGTCCGTGACCGAGCGCGGCTCCGCGCTGCGCGGGAGGCCGAAGACCGGTCCGACCTCGGCCGAGGCGGCCCGACCGCGTGCGTCGTAGCCGGTGACCCGCAGCCGGACGTCGCGCCGTGGCAGGGCCACGCGGACGGAGAAGCTGCGGCCCCGCAGCGGCCGGTCGGCGAGTACGGAGCTGCCGACCCGGATCACAAGCCTCGTCGTCCCCCTGGCAGCCGTGCCGGTGACGAGCCCGAACGAGGCCTCGTGCGGGCCGGGCTGGACGATGGCGGGCGGTGGGAGAGCGTGGGCAGCCATGGATCCATCTTGCCTGTCGGTGCGCCCATCTAGCCTTGTGAGGGTGCCGATCCTCGCCCACCTCGACCTCGACGCGTTCTTCGCCGCGGTCGAAGAGCTCGAGCACCCCGAGCTGCGGGCGAAGCCCCTCGTCGTCGGCGGCGACCCGCACGGCCGCGGCGTCGTCGCGACCGCGAACTACGTCGCCCGTGGATTCGGCATCCGCTCGGCGATGAGCGCCGCTGAGGCGCTGCGCCGCTGCCCGCAGGCCGTCTTCGTGCGGCCGCGGATCTCGCTCTACCGGCAGTACTCGCAGGCCGTCTGGACGGCGATCGGCGAGGTCGTGCCCCGGATCGAGCGCACCGGGCTGGACGAGGGCTACCTCGATCTCGGCTCGGTCGTGTCCGAGTTCCGGCGGGCGCGCGCGGCCGCGGAGGCGGTGCAGACCTCGGTGCGGGCGGCGACGCGGCTCTCCTGCTCGCTCGGCGTCGCCAGGTCGAAGGTCGTCGCAAAGATCGCGTCCGACCGCCGCAAGCCCGGCGGCATCACCGTCGTCCCGCCCGGGACCGAGGCGCGCTTCCTGGGGCCGCTGCCCGTGCGCGTGCTTCCCGGCGTGGGCCCGCGCGCGGAGGAGCGGCTGGGAGCCGGTGGTGTTGCGACAATCGGCGGGCTCGCCTCGCTCTCCGACCTCGACCTGCGCGCCCTCCTCCCCGGCAAATGGGGTGCGGAGCTGCGCGACCGAGCGCGGGGCATCGATCCGCGAGACCTCGAGGAGAGCGGCGAGCGGCTCTCGATCTCGACCGAGGAGACATTCGCGCGCGACGTGTCCGACCGTGCTGCGCTGCACGCCGAGCTGCGCCGGATGGCCGTCGAGGTCGCCTCTCACCTCCGGCGCGGCGGCCTGTCGGCGCGGACCGTGACCGCGAAGCTCCGCTACGCGGACTTCTCGATCCGCAGCCGCTCGACGACGCTGCAGGCGGCGACCGACGACGCCGGGCAGATCGGTGAGCTCGCGTGCGCACTGCTCGACCGCGGCCTGCGCGACCGCCCTGGCGCCCTGCGCCTGGTCGGCGTGGGCGTCTCCGGCCTCTCCGACTTCAAGCAGCTGTCGCTGGTCGAGTAGTGCAGAGGCTCGCGCTCAGCTTCCTTCTCACGGTCGCGGTCGCTGGTTGCGGCGGCGGTGAAACCGTGCGCTTCGCGGAGCCGCAGCTGCTCCGGCCTGCGGTCGCCGAGCTCGACGGCGCCGACGGGGTCGGCTTCCAGCTCGAGGTGCGCGTTCTCCGCCTCGAGCTGTCGTCCTGGTCGGTCGAGGCTTCGGTCGTCAATCGCACCGGCATCGCGTGGCGCATCGGCCGACCCCACGTTCCGGGTGGGACGAAGTTCGGCCTGATCGTGCTCGCAACGGGCGAGGAGAACGAGTGGCGGGAGATGGTGGCGCGGGGACAGGTCACACCCGCACTCATCGCAACGCGGTTCGTACCGGAGCTTCCGGATCTCCTGCGGCCCGGCCAGCGCTGGCAGGGCGTCTTCTCCGGCCCGGGGCGCCTGCCCGCGGGAAGCTACGTCCGTTTCGCGTTCGGGCGCTTCACCGCGACGGAGGATCCACTCCGCGGGCTGCCGTGGCGCCTGATCGCGGTGACGGAGCGATCGCTGTGGATCCCTCCGGGCCGCTGAGACCCTCAGGTGCCAGGCACGGGACCCGTTCGCACGGGCCGCGGCTCCGCGTCAACCTGGGTTGAAGGTGTCTGACACCGTCAACTGCTCCTGACAGAGCCGGAGCGGGAGACTGAGGCCGATCCGAGGGACTAGAACCACTCAACACGGCGATACGTGGCTCGTCGGGGGTGCGGCTACGCGGCTCGCTCGAGCGCCTCGATCTCCTCGAGGTCAGGGGCGTGGTCGAGCTCCGGGATCCACTCCAGCCAGCGCGGGAGGTACCAGTTCCACCCGCCGAGCAGCTTCATCGACGCCGGCAGCAGCACCCCGCGGATCACGGTCGCGTCGAGCAGCACCGCGACGGCCAACCCGACCCCCATCTGCTTGATGTCGATCGTCCGCAGCGAAGCGAAAACGCCGAAGACCGCGATCATCACGGCCGCCGCCGCCGTGACCGTCCCGGCGGTGCCGGCGATCCCGGCACGCACGGCGTCCTCCGTCGCCGTGCCCCGGTCCACGAGCTCCTTGACCCGCGTGAGGATGAAGACGTGGTAGTCCATCGAGAGGCCGAAGAGGATCACGAAGAGGAAGAGAGGCAGCCACGAAGCGATCGGCGGCTGCCCTGTGAAGCCGAGCAAGGGCCCCCCGAAACCGTGCTGGAAGACGAGCACCAGGATGCCGTAGCTCGCCCCGACCGCGAGCAGGTTCAGCAGGATCGCCTTCAGCGGGATCACGACCGAGCGGAACGTCCCGAGCAGGAGCAGGAAGGCGAGGCCGAGCACGAACACGAACACGTACGGCACCCGTGCCTTCAGCTCGTCGTTGAAGTCCTTCGTCCCCGCGGTCAGGCCCGTGACGGCCGACTCCACGCCGTCCACTCTGCCGATCGTGGCCGGGATCAGAGACGAGCGCAGCTCCTCGAGGGCCGCGTTCGAGATCCGGTCGGCTCCCCTCCCCGCGAACGGAACGCTGACGCGGGCGACCGTCTTGTCGGCGCTGACCGCCACGCTGACCGGCTCGCCCATGCGGACGTTCGCGGCCGCCCGCGCGCGCAGCTCCTCGATCGCCTGCGCCACCCGTGGCGCCGTCACGTTGGGAGCCCGGACGACGACCACCGCCGGTGTCGGAGAGCCGGGGAACGCCTGCTGTAGCTGCTCGTAGGTCTTGACGATCGGCAGGCTCTGCGGCAGGTCGGTGAAGCCCGGCAGCTTCGTCCTCATGCCGAGCGCCGGCAGGGCCGCGAGCAGCAACGCCCCCGTGGCGAGCAGTGCCGCGAGCACCGGCCGGCGCAGGACGCCTCCGACGATGGCGTTCCAGAATCGGCTCTCCGCCTCTTCCTCGCCCCGCCCGAGCCGCGCGAAGAAGGGAAGGCGGCCCCGCTCGACCCGGTCGCCGAGCTTCGAAAGGAGAGCCGGCAGCACCGTCACCGAGCCGATCATCGCCGCGAGAACGACGAACATCGTGGCAATGCCAAGGGTTGTGAAGACGCCGTTGCCCGCGAAGAGCAGCCCGGCCATGGCGATGATCACGGTCACCCCGGAGATGAGCACCGCCTGGCCGGAGGTCGCGGCCGCCATCGCGAGCGCGGCGCGCGGCGCGCGCCCGCGCGACCGCTCCTCCCGCTCGCGGCGCAGGTAGAAGAGCGAGTAGTCCACGCCGACCGCCATGCCGATCAGGAGCACGACCGAGGCGGTGGAGTCCGAGGTCGGCACGAGGTGGCTGAAGATGGCGTTCAGCCCGAGCGTCGCGATCACCGCCGTGAACGCGAGCACCACCGGGATGGTGGCGGCGGCGAGTGCGCCGAAAGCGAACACGAGGATGAACAGTGCGATGGGCAGCGTCAGGAACTCGGCCCGCCTGAAGTCCTCCCCGACCGTCTTGTTCAGCTCGTAGCTCGCACTCGCAGCGCCGAACTGCTCGATCAGGAAGCCGGGGTGCGCCGCCTGTGCGGCCGCGACGGCCGCGAGGATCGGCTCGATCACCTGCGGCGTCTCGGCGTCCTGCGCCTTGCCGCGGACGTCGAACTGGACGAGCGCCGAGCGGCCGTCCGCCGAGACGAGACCCTCGGCGCCACGGGGGAACGGCGAACGGATGCTCTCGACACTCGGCATCGGGCTCAGCCGCTCGCGGTCCGGCTCTGGACGAGCACGCTCTCGGTCGCCGGCCGCTCGAAGCCGGCCGCCTCGAGGATCGACTCCGCCCGGGCCGACTCGCCCGAGCCGGTATCCGCCTCGTGCAGCTTGTTGCTGCCGAGCGCGCTGCCGAGGACGAAGGCTCCGACGACGAACCCGAGCCACACCGCGATCGCCGTCTTCCAGTGCTCGGCACTCCAGCCGCCCGCGCGCCCGGCGAAGTTGCCCTTCCGCCTCATCGCCGAAACTATGTCACGCGCCCGTCAGGCGACGGAGTACGAGCGCTTGAGCGGCCGGGTGAGGCACGTCGGCCCGCCGTCGCCCTTACGCGAGATCTCGTCGCCGCGATAGACGCGCACGTCCACCCCGGCGCGCTCCAGCCTGCGCCGCGTCTCGTCGTTCCCCTCGAGCGCGAGGGCGACGCGCGGGGCGAGGGCGAGCACGTTCGAGCCCATGCTCGCGAACTCCTCATCTGGCACCTCGACGGTTCGGATCTCCCGCTCGGCGAGCAGCTCCAGCAGACGCACCGGCGCGAGCGTCGGGTAGACGAGCGCGAGGTCGAGATCGAGCGGCGAGATGAGGCTCATCAGGTGCATCACCTCGGCGGCGCCGTGGTAGTGCGGCAGGTCGAACCAGATCACTTCGACGCCGGGGAAAGCGGCCTCCAGGGCGGCGATCCCCTCGGCGTTCGTGCGGTAGCCGCACCCGGCGAGCAGCGTCCGCCCGTCGAGCCAGAGCGTGTCGCCTCCCTCCACCACCGTCGCGGGCCCTTCGAGTCGCGCGGCGACCGGCACGCCTGCGCTCTCGAGCGCCGCCACGGTGGCGG
>JGI1356J14229_10004530_pt1 | contig 10329 bp, 8 predicted proteins | sample Subgrocontami58m_FD_14229 | JGI IMG/M metagenome (IMG submission 14229) | reverse complement strand
GGTTCCTGCCCGGTCTCCTGCAGGATCTGGCGCGAGATGCGGTTCATCTTGTTGATGGTCTCGATCATGTGCACCGGGATGCGGATGGTTCTCGCCTGGTCGGCGATCGAGCGCGTGATCGCCTGGCGTATCCACCACGTTGCGTAAGTCGAGAATTTGTAGCCGCGGCGGTATTCGAACTTGTCGACCGCCTTCATCAGGCCGATATTGCCTTCCTGGATCAGGTCGAGAAACTGCAGGCCCCGGTTGGTGTACTTCTTGGCAATCGAGATCACCAGGCGCAGGTTGGCTTCCGTCATCTCGCGCTTGGCGCGGCGCGCTTTCGCCTCGCCGGTCGACATCTGGCGGTTGATCTCTTTGAGGTCCTTGATCGGAATGCCGACTTTTTTCTGCAGGTCGACCAGCTTCTGCTGCTGCTCGACGATCGCCGGCTCGAAGCGCGCGAGCGCCTCGCTCCAGGGCTTGTGCGCCGCGATCTCGCCGGCAGTCCAGCGCACGTTGCATTCCTTGCCCGGGAATTCCTTGATGAACTGCGGGCGCGGCATTCTCGCCTTGTTCACATACAGATCCATGATCTCGCGCTCGTAGCTGCGCACGCAGCCGACCAGCCCGCGCAGGCCGTCGCACAGCGCCTCAACCTGCTTCGCCCCGAAGCGGATGTTCATCAATTCGTTCGAGATCTGGTCGCGCGCCTGCAGGTAAGCCTTGCTGCGCGGCCCGTTCTTGGCAAGCGCGCGCAGCATCTTGTTGTAAAGATTGCGGATCACCGCGAAACGCTTGAGTGCGTCGCCCTTCAGACGCAGCAGATCGGCGGTTTGCACCGCAGCCTGCTCTTCCTCGCTCATCTCCTCTTCTTCGACGTCTTCCGCTGCGCTCTCTTCCTCTTCCTCGGCAAGCTCCCGCGCCAGATCGTCGGCGGTCGGATCGACCAGGCCATCGACCACCTCGTCGACGCGGATCTCGTCGCGTTCGATGCGCTCCGCGAGCGAAAGGATCTCCGCGATCGTGGTCGGGCACGCCGAAATCGCCTGAATCATGTGCTTCAGGCCGTCCTCGATGCGCTTGGCGATTTCGATTTCGCCTTCGCGCGTCAACAACTCGACCGAGCCCATCTCGCGCATGTACATGCGCACCGGGTCGGTGGTGCGGCCGAATTCGGAATCGACGGTGGAAAGCGCCGCCTCGGCCTCCTCGACTACGTCCAGGTCGGCGACCGCCGGCGTTGCGTCCGACATCAGCAGCGTCTCGGCATCGGGCGCCTCGTCGTAGACGTGGATCCCCATGTCGTTGATCATGCTGATGATATTTTCGATCTGCTCGGCATCGAGCATGTCATCCGGCAGGTGATCGTTGACCTCGGCATAGGTCAGGTAGCTGCGCTCCTTGCCGAGCACGATCAGGTTCTTGAGGCGCACGCGGCGTGCTTCGGCCTCGAGCGGCGAGAGTTCCTTGCGCTCGAATTCGCGCACCAGGGCCTTTTCCTTCGCGGTCAGGCGCTGGCGGGTCTTGGGCTTGATTTCGACTAGCGCCGGCGCCGGCCGCAGTTTGTCCTGCTTGCCCGCGTTGAGCGCGGCGTGCTCGCGCGCTTTTGCTTCCTTCTTGTCAGCCTTGAGCTTGGCCGCAAACTGCTTGGGCGTGAGTTTCTTGGGTTGTTTCTTGATTTCAACGCGAACCGGTTTGCGCACAACGGCTTTGCGCGAGGCCGCATTCCTGGCTTTCGCCACGACCTTCTTTTTGACCGCCGGCTTTCTACTGGCCGCTGCTACCTTGGATTTCGCCGCTTTCTTGTGTTTTGCCATAGCCTGTCTCGCCCGTGGGGTAGGTCGCGCCAAAAAGCTGGAAATTATATCCTAAAACCGGTGACTTATCACTTAACCGGCCCGGTTCTTTGGGGATGGAGCAGCGCCTTGTATTCAGACTGCTCCTCAGGACTAAGGTTCTGTTTCTCCTGAAGAACTTTTCGCCTCATCCCCCTCAGCCCCGCGCCGATGGCGAGCTTGAGGTTGTCCCAATCGTGGAGGAACTGCTCTTTGAGCTCGTCTTCCTGAAAACTCGCCTCCGGCCGATTGAGCATGGCGACCTCGATTTCCCGCACGAGTTTTTCGAGATCGCTGTCACGAAAGTATTCGCCGATCTTGGTCGTAGTCGATGCCGCGAATACTTCGAGTAACGCTTCGAGCAGCGCTATTTCCTCTGGCTTGATCCCGGGTGTGCCGCGCGCATCAAGGAGATCATTGCGGTTTGCCAGTTGATGTAACTCGGGGCGCAATATCAGCAATTCAATGGTCTTGCGTGCCGGGGTTCGGACCGGTGCGGAGCCACTTCTGGGCGGGGCCGCAGGCGCCGGCCTGGAGTCTTTGACTCCATACTCCCGCTCCAGATCCTGCACGGTGATGCCGGCGATCTGGGCCAGGCTTTGACGTATCATCCGGCCGAGAAAGCGCGCCTTGATCTGGGTGACAAGCGGCTTTGCGTCCTGCAGCAACCGCGCGCGGCCTTCATGCGTATTGAGTTCGACGCGTGATGACAGTTCTCGCAGCATGAATTGTGACAATGGCAGCGCAGCGCCGAGCAGCTTCTCGAACGCATCCTTGCCGAGCTTGCGCACGTAGGTGTCCGGATCCTCGCCTTGCGGCAGGAACAGAAACAACAGCTGCTTGCCGTCGACCAGTTGCTCGAGGCTGTTCTCCAGTGCGCGCCACGCGGCGCGGCGTCCCGCATCGTCGCCATCGAAACAAAACACGATTTCTTCGCTCTGGCGCAGCAGCTTTTGCACGTGTGCCGGCGTGGTCGCGGTGCCGAGCGTGGCGACCGCATAGCCGATGCCGGACTGCGCCAGCGCTACCACGTCCATGTAGCCCTCGACCACGATCACCCGACCCGCGTCGCGAATCGCGCGCCGCCCCTGGTAGAGGCCGTAGAGTTCGCGGCCTTTTTCGAATAGCGGGGTTTCCGGCGAGTTCAGGTATTTCGGCTCGCCCTGATCGAGCACGCGCCCGCCGAAACCGATGATGTGGCCGCGCTGATCGACGATCGGAAACATGATGCGATCGCGGAAGCGGTCGTAGCGCTTGCCCTCGTCGCCCTGAATCACGAGTCCGGCGGCGACCAGCGCTTTGGCGTGGTAGTCGGGAAACGCCGCCTGCAGGTTCTGCCAGCCGTCGGGCGCGTAACCGATGCCGAAGTGCCTGGCGATTTCACCCGACAAGCCGCGGTGCTTGAGATACGCAATCGCGTGCGGGGCATTTTTCAACTGCTGGCGGTAATGCTGCGCGGCCGTGAGCAAGACCGCGTAAAGGTCGTCCCCCTCCTCGGTCTTGCCGCGCGGGCGCTCGCTTTTGATTTCCGGCACCTGCATGCCGACCGTTTGCGCGAGGTCCTTCACTGCATCGATAAAACCGGCGCCCGTGTACTCCATCACGAAGCCGACCGCAGTGCCGTGCGCACCGCAGCCGAAGCAGTGATAGAACTGCTTGGGCTGGCTGACCGTGAAAGACGGGGTCTTTTCGCTGTGGAACGGGCAACACGCGACGAAGTTCGCGCCGGCGCGCTTGAGCGGCACGTAACGCTCGACCACCCCGACGATATCGACGCGGTTGAGCAGATCCTGGATGAAGGATTGAGGAATCAAGTATCGGTGACCGGGAATCGAGGATTAATGATAGTCGATTCCTGTATCGATACCAGCGACGTGCAAAAAACTCTTGATTCTCAACCCGCGAGTTTCGCCTTAACCAGTGCCGAGACTTTGCCCATATCGGCTTTGCCGGCGAGTTTGGGCTTGAGCACCGCCATCACTTTTCCCATGTCGGACATGGCTTTGGCGCCACTCGCTTGCACCGCCTCGGCGATCGCGGCGGCAATCTCGGCTTCCGGCAGCGCCTGCGGCATATAGGCGGCGAGCACGGTGACCTCGAATTTCTCGGCATCGGCCAGATCCTGACGATTGCCCGCTTCGTACTGGGCTATCGAATCGCGCCGCTGCTTGATCATCTTCTCGATGATCGAGATGACATCGGTATCGGCGAGTTCGACGCGCTCGTCGATTTCCTTCTGCTTCATCGCCGCGAGCAGCAGCCGGATCGCCCCCAGTCGCGGCGCATCCTTGGCGCGCATGGCGGTCTTCATGTCGTCGCTGATGCGGGTCTTTAATGACATATGAAGGGCGAAGGAAAGTGCCGGCAGGGAAAAACGAAAAAGGGCGAAGGTTATTGCCCTTCACCCGTCACTCATACACGGTTGACGCGATCTAGAACAACTTCGGCGGGAGCATGTGCGAGCGCAGGCGTTTGTAGTGGCGCTTCACCGCCGCGGCATGTTTGCGCTTGCGCTCGGAAGTGGGCTTTTCGTAGAACTCGCGCGCGCGCAGCTCGGTCAGCAGCCCGGTTTTTTCTATGGTGCGCTTGAAGCGGCGCATCGCCACTTCGAACGGCTCGTTATCCTTGACTCGAACAGTCGGCATAAGGCAGGTACCCAGTCGGAAAATTCGAAAGGCGCGTATTATAGCAGCGGCAATCCCGTTTTCAAAGCACTGATTTAGCCTTCCTTTTTCGCCCTTATATGCTGGTTCTGGGTATCGAAACCTCGTGTGACGAGACTGGTGTTGCGCTCTATCACAGCGAACGCGGCCTGCTCGCCCACGCGCTCTACTCGCAGGCCGCGCTGCACGCCGATTACGGCGGGGTGGTCCCGGAACTCGCCTCGCGGGATCACATCCGGCGCGTGCTGCCACTGACGCGCGGCATCCTGACACAGGCCGGGTGCGCGCGCTCCGATCTCGACGCGGTCGCCTATACGCAGGGCCCGGGGCTCGCGGGGGCATTGCTGGTGGGCGCCAGCGTGGCGCATGGCCTCGCCTACGCGCTTGGCGTGCCGGCGCTCGGTGTCCATCATCTCGAAGGCCATCTGTTATCGCCGCTGATGGTGCGGCCTGCGCCGCAGTTCCCGTTCATCGCGCTGCTGGTTTCGGGTGGCCATAGCCAATTGATGCGCGTCGCAGGAGTCGGCGACTACGAACTACTGGGTGAGACGCTCGATGACGCTGCCGGCGAAGCATTCGATAAAACCGCCAAGCTGCTCGACCTCGGCTATCCCGGCGGCCCGGCGCTGGCAAAACTTGCGGAGCAGGGGAGGCCCGGACGCATCACGCTGCCACGGCCGATGCTGCACAGTGGCGATCTCGAATTCAGCTTCAGCGGCCTGAAGACCGCGGTGCTGATGCAGGTCAAAGGCCGCGCGCTCGACCCGCAGATGCGCGCCGATATCGCAGCCGAATTTCAGGCCGCTATCGTTGAAGTACTGGTGGCAAAATCGCTCGCGGCGCTCAAGTTGAGCGGTCTCAAACAGTTGGTGGTCGCGGGCGGCGTCGGCGCCAATCTGGAGTTGCGCGCAAAGCTCACGCAAGCGGCGGCCCGCAACGGCCTGCAGGTGTTTTACCCGGCGCTGGAATTCTGCACCGACAACGGCGCGATGATCGCGTTCGCCGCCGCGTTGCGGCTGCAACACTCTTCCCTCATCACTAATCACTTATTACTGAAGCGCAGCTTCTCGGTGCGACCGCGGTGGGGACTGGCAACGCTGGCGCCGGCCTAGCAGGTCAGGTTGCCGCAGCGGCGGCTACCTGACGCCCGGCGGATGTCGGGGAACGCTGCGCGTACCCCGACTTACCAGTCGCTGTTCTGTTGCTCGGCCCGCCCTTGCTCTTTGATTCTTCCCTCGGTGCCGGCGAGCAGATTTCTGATGTTGGTCTTGTGGCGCCAGATCAGCAAGAGCGCGATTACGCCGACCGCGGCCGTGTACGGATGCACCCCGTAGAGCAGAAAACAGAAAAACGGCGCGGACACCGCGGCAATCAATGCTGCGAGCGACGAGATGCGGAAGAAGCAAGCGATGATGATCCAGGTTGCAGCCGCGCCGGCCGCAAGCCAGCCATTCAGCGCAAGCAGCACGCCGAGCGCAGTCGACACGCCCTTGCCGCCCTGGAAGCGGTGAAACACCGGGTACATGTGGCCGGCCACCACCGCCACCGCGACCAGCGACATCTTGTAGATCGGCGGCACCGCCGTCGCAAAAAGGGTGTCGGTCAGGAATACCGCGAGCCAGCCTTTCGCGCTGTCGCCGAGCAAGGTTAGCGCGGCGGCAGCCTTCTTGCCGGTGCGCAGCACATTGGTCGCGCCCGGATTCTTCGAGCCGAACGTGCGCGGATCGGGCAATCCCATCGCACGGCTTACCACCACCGCGAACGAAATCGAGCCGATCAGATACGCCACCACGGTCAAAACTATTGCCATGCCGCGATTTCAAATAGAATAAGCGCCGATTCTAACCAAAAACGAAAAGGGTTGAGGATTTTGCGCGCCACCTCCCGCCTCGCCGCTTTCTCGTTACCGGTATTCAAATGGACACCATATTCATTTCCGAACTCAAGATCGAAACCCTGATCGGCATCTACGAGTGGGAACAGCGGACGCCGCAGACCATACAGCTCGACCTCGAAATCGGCCTGCCCGGCAAACACGCGGCGCATAGTGGCAAGATCGGCGACACCATCGATTATAGCAAAATCGTCGGGCGCATCGAGCAGCTGTTCAGGGAGCAGCACCACTCGCTGCTGGAGCAGGCCGGTGTAGCGATAGCTGAAGTCATCATGGGCGAATTCAAGGCGCCGTGGGTAAAGGTCAGCATCGCCAAGTTGGGCGCGCTGCGCAACGTCAAAAGGCTCGGCGTCACCATCGAACGGGGCAAGCGCGAGTAAGGCACGCGTGATTCGTTGTTCGTGGCTCGTGACTCGTGGATCGTGGGTCGTGGATCGTTGTTCGTGAATGCCGTTCTACGAATCACGAATCACCAATCACCAGTCACGGTTTCTATCCCCTCGGATGGTGCTTTGCGTGCAACTGCTTCAATCGCTCGCGCGCGACGTGGGTGTAAATCTGCGTCGTCGAAATGTCGGCGTGCCCGAGCAGCAATTGCACCACGCGCAGATCGGCGCCGTGATTGAGCAAATGGGTTGCGAACGCATGGCGCAGCGTGTGCGGAGATATGGCCTGCTTGAGCCCCGCGTGCGAGGCGTGGCGCTTGAGCAAATGCCAAAACGCCTGGCGCGTCATCGCCGCACCCCGGCTGGTGACAAACAGCGCGTCTGCTGCGCGCTTGCCCAGGATCTGCGGCCGTGAATCCTTGCAGTAACGCGTAATCCACGCCAGCGCTTCCTCGCCCAGCGGCACCAGTCGCTCCTTGGATCCCTTGCCGATCACGCGCACCACACCCATGTCCCGGCTCACCTGCGAGACTTTGAGCGTAACCAGTTCGGACACGCGCAACCCGCTCGCATAAAGCGTCTCCAGCATGGTACGGTCGCGCAAGCCCAGCGCGTCATCGACGTTCGGTGCGACGAGCAGCTTCTCGACGTCCTCCTCGGTCAGGCTTTTTGGCAGGCCGCGCGGCAGCTTGGGCGCATCGATGTTAATGCTGGGATCGGCCTTGATCTTGCCCTGGCGCAGCGCGAACTGATAAAAACGCTTGAAGCTCGACAACTGGCGGCTGGTGGTGGTTGCCTTGGCGTGGGCGGCAACGCGATTCGCGAGGTAAGAAAGCAGATCGCCGTGATCGGCGTCGAGCAACCGCTTGGGGTGCTGCCTGGCGAGCCAGAGCCCAAACCGGCTCAGGTCGCGGCGGTAGCTGTCGAGTGTATTGCGCGACAGCCCGTCTTCCAGCCACAACGAATCGCAGAATTCGTCGAGGACGGGATCTTCAGGCGCTTTCATGACGCAGCAACCACTGCTTGATGGCGATCGGCGCGCCACCGCGCGCGTGCATGAAACCGCCGATGCCATGACTCGCGACCACGCGGTGGCAGGGAATCACCAGCGGGATGCGATTGGCGCCGCAAGCGCCGCCCACCGGACGCGGTGCGCTTTCCAGCTGGCGCGCGACGTCGAGATAGGTCAGCGTCGCGCCGCTCGGGATCGCGCAGATCGCGCGCCACACGCGGCTCTGAAACGCGGTACCGTTGAATTCGTACGGCAGGTCAAACCTGAATTTGGGATCGTCGAGATAGCGCTCGAGCTGGCGGCACACTTTCGCGGCAAGCCGGTTGACCGGCGCGAGCGTCGCGACGCCGCGCGGCAGGTATTCGATGCCGGTCAGCAATTCGCCCGAGGTGCGGATGCCGAGCACCGCGAACGGCGTCAACAGCTTGGCGTCGAAGGCATCGAGCAATGAGGACTCGTCCCAGCCGGGAGGTCGGAATGAAGGGTAGCGGTCACGCTGCAGCATAGGCCTCTTTCTTGCGCAGCTTCTGCATCACGATCGCCGCCACGATCAACGCGACGCCGATGTAGTCGAACATCGCTTTCGGATACACTAGCGCGAGCCCGGCGATAATCAGCAGCCAGCGCTCGAACAACGTGGTACGCTTGAACAGCCAACCCTGCATGCCGCCGGCGAGCGCGGCGATGCCGATCATCGCGGTGATGCTGACAGTCGCGATATCGAGCCACGAGGCGGTCGCGAGATTCTTGAACGATCCCATCAGCAGGAGCCCCAGTCCCGCCGGGTCGAGCACGAACATGAACGGCACCAGGAACGCAGGCATCGTGTATTTCCACGACTGCAGCGTCGTCTTGTACGGATCGCCGCCGGTGATCGCCGCGGCGGCGAACGGCGACAGCGCGGTCGGCGGCGACACTTCCGACAGCACCGCGTAGTAGAAAATGAACATGTGGGCCGCGAAATCCGGCACCCCGAGCAGGATCAGCGCCGGCGCCGCAATTACCGCGCAGATGATGTAGCTCGCCGTCACCGGCACCGCCAGCCCCACGATCCAGACGATCAGCGAGGTAAAGCTCGCGGTATACAGGAGTTTTACGTCGTGCAGCAGCGCCGGGGTCTGCGCGACGCCGACCACCGCGAGCGCATCCAGCGTGCCTCGCGTGAGGGAGTCGGCGTACTGCAGCACGATCGAGCTGAACTTGAGCCCGAGCCCGGTGAGCGTCACCACCCCGACGATGATGCCCGCCGCGGCACAGGTGGCGGCAACGTTAAGGACGCTGACCGAGCCGTATTCGAGCGCCTTCACGAGCTTCTCCGGCCAGAGGCGCCAACCGGGCCGGATGATGGCAACGGCGACGAGGGCGAGCGCACCAGCCGGGAGAGCCCAGGTCAGCGCGTCGGGATGGAATCGGCCATTGACCGCCGAGTAAATCAGGCACGCTGCGACCACGACGATGCAGTACAGGACCATCTGCCGCCAGCTCATCAGCGCGCAGTCGGGGTGCAGCGCGCTCATGACAAACGCAACCGCGGTCGCCCAGAACACGGCCGCCACCGGCGAGAAGCCTAGCAGCATGAAGACGATGATCGCGACCAGCGACAGGAAGTGGAATCCGTAGTGTTTGGTCAGCTCCCACATCGTCGCCGCCTTGTCTATGACGATGTTGGGCATGCCGAACTTGCGCGCGTCGATCTCGACCATCAGGAGCAGCGCGAAGTAATATAACAGCGTCGGTATCGTCGCCATCAGGATCACGTCGAGGTACGAGATCTTGAGAAACTCCGCGATTAGAAAGGCGGCCGCGCCCAATACCGGCGGCGAGATGATCGCTCCAAGTCCCCCTGCCGCCAGCAATCCGCCCGCCGCGTCCTTGCCGTAGCCCGCCTTGGCGAGCATCGGATAGGCCACGGTGCCGAGCGTCACCGTGGTGGCCACGCCGCTGCCGGACGGCCCCCCGAGCAGGAACGAGGACAGCACGATGGTGCGCCCGGCGCCGGTGGACTTGCCCCCCATCGCGGCGAACGAAAAGTCGATGAAGAACTTGCCTGCGCCGGACATCTGCAGGAAGGCGCCGTAGATGGTGAAGAGTATGATGAGCGAGGAAGATACATCCACCGGCACGCCGAAGATCCCCTCCAGCGTCATGTACATGTGGCCAACGAGCCGCGAGATGTCGTAGCCGCGGTGCGTCCACGGCTCGCCCAGGTACGGGCCGAGCATCGCGTAAACCACGAACAGCACGCACACGAACGGCATGATCCAGCCAGTGCCGCGACGCGCCGCCTCCAGCACGAGCAGCGTCAGGATCACGCCGAACACCATGTCCAGGTCGGTCGGGATGGTGCTGCGATCGGTGAAATCGTCGCCGCCGAAAATGCCGTAGCCGATGACAACGAGCGAAACCGCGGCCCCAATCCAGTCCCACCACATGACGCGGTGACGGTAGCCGCGGGAAAACGGGAACAGCAGATAGCTCAGGAACAGCACGAAGCCGACGTGCACCATGCGCAACTGCTGCGTCGGCACGATGGCGTAGGCCGCATAGAGGTGGAAGA
>JGI1356J14229_10004524_pt1 | contig 10336 bp, 12 predicted proteins | sample Subgrocontami58m_FD_14229 | JGI IMG/M metagenome (IMG submission 14229) | reverse complement strand
TTCCGCCGCCGATTTCTCGCCCGGGGCTTCTGCGGCCGGCCCACAGGCCGCAGAAGCTATCGCTAACGCTGCTGATAAGGGCAACCACTGCCATGGACGCATAGTTTCTCTCCTCCCTGGTTACCGCTGGCTCGCACGGTCGGAAGCCCAACCAGCTTCCCTGGCCAGGCACACTCACAAAGGGGCGCTTGTGCTGCGTCACTCCCGCTCTGGCCAGAGGCCGAGAACTGCCGGACAACGCCAGCACCTCCCAATCTAAAGTGCTGGCCTATCACCTCTGTTACAGTGATTAGCTTACCCTATAGAATTGCGCCGCGGTTGTCAAGCAAGCCTTGCAAGGTACTGAAGGATTACCGTAGTCATTGCCTCATGTAACCAAAGGCTTGATGTGAGCTTAGGCGAATAACGCGGCCGCCGTTCCCCATTGGCCTCGCTCGGGGCAACAATTAGAGAGCCTCGACCAACGGATCGGGCAGGCTTTTTCGGCCCTCTCCTAGATGGCTCCCATGCTCCGCAGTCGCACTAGGTCCTGTACGCTGTAGCCCAGGAATTCCCTGTAGATCTCTTCGTTATGCTCTCCGAGTTGGGGCGCAGGACGGCTCACTGTCCATGGAGTTTCAGACATCTTGAAAGGTGCGCCGGGAAAAAGCCAGGAGCCTGCCGCTGGATGGGTGATTTCCTGGAAAAACGAGCGCGCGGTAAGCTGTGGGTCGCGAGCGGTCTCGTCGATGGTTAGGATGGGCGCGCACATGACGCCTTCTGCCTGACAGACGCGGAATACCTCGGTACGGTCTCGGTCCAGGAGCCAGGGCAGAAATTCGGCGTCGAACTCGTCTCGGTAAGGCGGTCGCGCCGCAACGGTTGCCCAGCGGGCATCGGCCAGCATGTCCTCCCGCAGCATGGCGTGGCACAGTCGGCGAAAGAAGCGATCACCGCCCGCGGCGAACAGCATGAACCCGTCTTGACAGGGATACACGCCGTTGGGATAGCCGGCGCCGGCAATCCGGTCCTGGCGGCTCAGAGAGCGCTCCGCGTAGGAGGCTAAGACCGTGCGGGTGTCCACATTGGCTATCATGGCCTCTTGCATGGCAAGGTCAATCCACTCTCCGTAGCCGCGGGCTTCCACTCCCCACAGCGCGCCGATAGTCGCGGTGGCGGCGGTGACGCCGATCTGGAAGGAGACAATGTCGGGCGCATACCGCAGCGGTTCCCTATATGGCTGTCCATGCACCAGGAGCCTGCTGGTCATTGCAAAGACCACCATCTCTGTGGCGCGCCAGCCGCTGCGCGGTCCCCATTGTCCGAAGGGGGTGATGGAAGTCATGACCAGCCGCGGATTGAGTGCGCTGAGGTCTGAGTAGGAGAGCCCCAGGTTTGCAAGATAGCCCGGCGCAAAGTTCTCGACGAGAATATCCACGGATGGAATGAGCTTGAGGAAGAGCGCACGCCCGGACGAGGTCGTTATGTCCAGGGTGATTCCCCGTTTGTTGGTGTTGAGGTGAAGAAAGAGGCCGCTCTTTTCAGGATGGGGCACGTCTCCGGGGAAGGGCCCATAGCGTCGGGCAGGGTCGCCTGACGGCGGCTCCACCTTGATAACATCCGCCCCAAAGTCGGCAAACATCTTGGCACAGTGAGGAGCGGTGATGCCCCATCCCATGTCCAAGACTTTGATACCGGAGAGAGCGCCCTCTGTCATGGAGACCTGTGCCATCAAGAGTTAATAAGAAATAATAACGATAAAGCCAGACGGCCATCTAATTTACTATAGTAAATCCATTCGCAGAATTTGACCAGCCCTTGCGCATCTTTCCGGCGACCATGGCGGAACCGCGCGCAAGCGGTGGCCCGCAGTGAAAGCGAACGGGTTGCGCTAAGCAGGCTCACAATTGTTCCTGCGCCCTTTCCTTTTTGTGTAGCGACCGCTATTCTTGATTGAGGAGCGTCGTACCATTAGCATGCTTTTCAGCTACTTTGATCTTCTTACCACCAATCCACTGCTTGCCTTCAGACTCATCGCCGCCACCGTATTTGCGCTTCTTTCCGCGGTCACGGTGCACGAGGCGAGCCATGCGCTCATTGCGTACTGGCAGGGTGACCCCACGGCGCGGACGTTGGGCCGGCTATCTCTGAACCCCATCCGGCATCTTGACCCCATGGGGACCCTCATGATGCTGTTCGTGGGTTTTGGCTGGGGTAAACCGGTGCCGGTGAACCCCTACAGGCTCAGGGATGGCGTGAAAGTCGGCGGCGCGCTGGTATCCCTCGCCGGTCCAGCCTCAAATCTCCTGGCGGCAACGGTGGTTGCGCTGCCAGTTCGGCTGGGTCTCATGCCCTGGCACTCGCCGCTGACCTACAGTCCTTTTTCGCAGCTTAGTTTCACCTGGATCCTTGCAGACGTCATGGGACTGGTCGTCTTTTATAACCTGGTCTTGGCCATCTTCAATTTGCTGCCAATTGCGCCGCTGGATGGTTTCAAAGTTGCCTTGGGGGTGCTCCCCAACAACCTAGCCTACTCCTTTGCTCGCCTTGAACCATACGGGCCGGGCATTCTGATGAGCATCATCCTGCTGAGTTACCTGCCGATGATAAATTTCAGTCTGTGGGATATTCTTGGGCCGGTTCTGCGCGTTGTTTCTCTGGTAGTTGTGGGCAGGGCGCTTTGATGATGCTCGCAACCTCCTGGTACCGAGTCCGTCAATTTGCCAAGGTCACCAGAGCCAGGCTCAGCGCCGCGGAGCAGCACGAGATCGCCGAAGTCCTTGCGCCGCCGCTCCTCAGCGTATTTCTAAGCATGCGGAGCATTGCCCAGCGCCACGGCTACGATGTCTTTGGGACATTGCGAAGTCAAGGCTACTCAGACCCCGACCTTCTCGCCGCAGCTCTTCTGCACGACGTGGGGAAGGGGAGGGTGGGCGTGGCATCGCGGGTGCTGTGGGTGTTGCTTGGGAAGTTCCTCCCAGGATTACGCGCCGGCATCGCCGGGCGCTCTTCCATCGGACGGTGGCTGGGGTTGTGGCACAACCTGCATCATCCCGCTTTGGGTAGTGAACTGGTGGCGGATGCAGGGGGCTCGCTCATCACCATATGGCTGATCAGACACCATGATCTGACGGACCATGTTGACCCAGTGTTGCGCGCCCTGCAGTTGGCAGACGACGACAACTGAGCGCCGTTCCTACGTAAGCAATGACCTTTCGTGCTATGATGATTTCAGAAGCTGGCCCTTGTACCGTTTGAGAGGAACACATGGATAAGATTGTCATCATTGGCATGGGGTTGATAGGCGGTTCACTGGGTCTTGCGCTGAAAGCGGCGAATATCCGCAATGTAGAAATTGTCGGCGTGGATATGGACCGTGACGCGGTCAACACCGCGAAGAGAAAAGGGGCCGTCGGCGCCACAGAGCGAATGCCGTCCGTGGCGGTTAAGGGCGCTCAGTTGGTGCTGGTGGCGACGCCAATCATGGCTTTCCCAGAGATATTCCAGGAGATAGCGCCGCATCTTTCCGAAGGCGCGATAGTCTCCGACGTGGGCAGCACCAAGGAGCAGGTGATGAAATGGGCGGAGATGTACCTTCCTCCGCACGTTAACTTTGTGGGTGGGCACCCCATGGCCGGTAAGGAAGTTGCGGGAATTTCAGGCGCAGACGCGGCATTGTTCCAACAGACGCTTTACTGCATCGTTCCTTCGCAAAATACTTCCAAATCTTCCGTTGAGGTCATCATTGGCCTTGTGAGCGCTATAGGCGCTATTCCGTACTTTGTGTCTGCGGATGAGCACGATGTCCTGGTGGGCGGCATAAGTCACTTGCCACTGATGCTTTCGGCCGCGCTCATGGCGATGGTTGGCAGAAACCCTTCCTGGGATGAAATGTCCAAACTGGCTTCATCAGGGTTCAGGGATACATCACGGCTTGCTTCAAGTGATCCATCGTTGAGCTTGGGCATCAGCCTGACCAACCAGCAGAGCATGTTGCACTGGCTGGACGAGTACCTCGCAGTGCTGCGGGAGTACCGGAAGCTCCTGGCTGAGGATGTCAACATGTTTGCGGAGGAATTGTCCAAAGCCCGTGACGTGAGAGATCATTGGCTGACCACGTTATCGCAGGGCGATCGGGACCGGCTCTTCAAAGATCTTCCTAGCGCGAGTGAACAGATGATGGAAATGTTCTTGGGTGGCCGCATGTCACAGCTCATGCGGCAACAAGAGGACAAGCTCCGGGAGATGGAGAAGAAGCACCGATAACGAATGTGGGATGCAGGACGTTTTCATCACGGCCACCGTGCAACGCGGAGCAGCGTTCTGGCAGCGCCACCTGCGTCAGATGCGCGCATGATACTTTGTCAAAAGTGGGGATGGAAACATGCTTAGCATGCGAAATTCTGAGGAGAATTCGACGCCTCTAGAGCTTCCGCCAAGTTCACCGTTGCTTTTTGTTGTCTCCGGGCCTTCCGGAGTAGGGAAAGACACGGTCGTGGACCAGATAAAGTCTAAGCATCCGGAAATTCACTATGCCATCACTGCCACGACCCGTCCGGCAAGAACGGGAGAGTCCAATGGCGTCAGCTATCATTTTCGCACCCTTGAGCAGTTTCGTAACCTCACCAATGATGGCGAGCTCTTTGAGTGGGCCGAGGTGTACGGCAATTACTATGGGGTGCCCAAGTTTGAGTTGCGTGAGGCAATGACACAGCGCAAGGACGTCATTGTCAAGGTGGATGTCCAGGGCGCTGCTACTATCAAGGGTCTCATTCCCAACGCGGTGCTCATCTTCATTGCGCCGTACTCGGTCAATGAGCTCCTTCAGCGCCATTTTCGGCGTCGTACGGAAACTGGCATGGACTTGAGCCTGAGAATGGAGACGGCAAAACAAGAGGTAGCCGAGTTGACCTTATTTGATTACGTCATCATGAACAAACAAGGTGAGTTGGTGAGGGCTGTGGCCCTTTTAGAAAGCATCATTGCCGCGGAAAGAAGCCGCGCCCGTCCCCGGGTCATTGCCCCAGGCTCGTTTTAGCACGTCCCATGCGTGTTCCTGTGTTCTGGTCCAAGTGCGCGACAAGGCTTAAGAGCTATCGGTTCGCGCTGCGATGGTTCAGCAGTTTTCTCATCGCGTTCGGTGGCCTCCTCCTTCTATGCAGCGGCGTATATGCCGCGTACGCCTTGTATGCAACCTCCAACATTGCGGGCCAAACCCAGCCCTTCGACGACTATGTCTACCAGCCCAGTAATCCAATCGCTTTTGCAACTGAGGACGTCCCCACGGATGACGGCGCGCCGAAGGGAGACATGGGAATGGAGGGTGACGGAGTTGGTTCTTTCTTGGATATGTTGCGCTCTACCATCTTTCGCATCCGAATTCCGCGAATTGAGGTTGACTCTAAGGTCACGCATCTCGGGACCATTGTAAACGAGCATGGAGAACTGGTCTGGGACACGCCAAAGAACACCGTGGGCCACCATGAAGGCACGCCATTCCCGGGAGACGTTGGGAATGTGGTGTTCTCCGGCCATATCAGCAGCCCCTTGAGGAACGAAGGCAATGTGTTTTCTCTGCTGCCCAATCTGGAGAAGGACGATGTCGTGTTCCTTGAAACTCCTAAGGGAACGTACACGTATAGAGTCATAGGGAAACAGGTGGTGCTGCCGACGGCGATTGAGGTCATGAACCCCACGCCCTACCCGGCAATCACGCTGATAACTTGCTATCCCGACTATATCTACACCCACAGGCTCATAGTGCGCGCCGCGTTGGAGAGCCTTGAGCCGTGGGCTGACCTGACAGAAGGTTAGTTGTAAGCCTCTGTCAGGTCAGCAATTGGCTCCGTGATACAATCAAACTAAGTTTTTATCGTTGCTGCGTCTGATTCACCGCTGTGTCATACCGCTGAAGGACAGCTTGAGGAGTATCCCATGGTACGAGTAATCAAGGTCACTCTCTTTACATTCTTAGTCGCCACGGTGCTTTCGACGACGTTTGGCGCCGGGTATATTTTGGCGTTGACGGCTGCTCCTCAAACACCCTTTGTCCAGATTGATCGGGAGCCTGGAAGCACGTCCCGGACAGTGTCACGCAATCTGCCCCCTCAGTTGGCCGTTTTGGATGAGATATGGACCATCCTGAATCAGGACTTCGTGGACCAACAGGCGCTGAACCCCTCCAAGCTAGGTCGCGGCGCGGTTGATGGGTTAATCGCTGCGTTGGGAGACAGGCATACAACTTACATAGATGCCGAAAGCGTAAGAGTTGAACAGACCGGAATCAGAGGCTCCTATGAGGGCATTGGCGCAAGCGTGGCGCTGAATCAAGGCGCAATCACCATTGTTGCCCCCATTGCTGGCTCTCCCGCGGAAAAAGCCGGGATCAGAGCTGGTGACAAGATTGTCGAAGTGAATGGCAAGAGCACGCAGGGCATGAACCTGGAAGAAGTGGTGAGCTTGATCAAGGGACCGAAAGGCACCAGCGTTCGGATACTTGTCCAGCGAGAGTCAGGGGCATCTGTTACTGTTGACGTCATGCGGGATGAAATTCGGACCCAGAGCGTCATCTTGGACATGCTCCCTGACGGTTACGCCCGCGTGAGGATTGCGCAGTTCACCCAGCGCACCGGCACAGAGTTGAATGATGTGCTGGAGCAAGTCCGCAACCAGCGCGCAAAGGGCATCATTCTCGATCTGAGAAACAATCCCGGCGGACTCTTGGACACGACGGTTGAATCCGCCAACCAATTCCTGAGTGGCGGGCTTGCCGGGTATCAGGTTGACCGCAACGGACGTCGCACGCCCCTGCCCCTGGACAACGGAGGCCGCGCGCTCGACATCCCGATGGTTGTGCTGGTCAATGGCGGCTCCGCAAGCGGCAGTGAATTACTGGCGGGCGCTCTCCAGGATAGGGGCAGAGCAAAGCTCATTGGCACTCAGACCTTCGGCAAAGGCAGCGTGAACCATCTGCGACAGCTCAGCGATGGTTCCGCTCTGTACGTGACCATCGGCCGCTGGCTTACCCCGAACGGCCGGCAGATTGAAGGGAACGGCCTCACGCCTGATTTCGTGATCAATTTGACGGAAGAGGATATCCGCAACCAGCGAGACTCGCAGCTAGAGCGTGCGAGAGAAGTCTTGAGCACTCAGAGCCGGTAACCCACTCCCACGCCTTCGGTCTACATAATGGAGCCATTTCAGTGTCAATTCAGGTCATCTCTGTCAATAGAAAGGCCTACCACGACTACCATGTCCTTGAGACCCTGGAGGTGGGCGTTGCTCTGGTAGGCACCGAGGTCAAGTCCCTCCGTAAAGGCGACGCGAACCTGAGAGATGCGTACGCGCGGATAGAGAATGGCGAGGTCTGGCTGCACAATGCCCACATTGCCCGGTACGATGCGGGGAACCGTTATAACCATGATCCCCTGCGTCCCCGTAAGCTCCTGATACACCGGAAAGAGATCGATGAGCTGGCGAGGCGGCTACATGAGGGTGGCACAACGCTGATACCGTTACGGCTCTACTTCAAGGACAGCCATCGCGTGAAGCTTGAGATAGGCCTGGTGCGGGGCAAGAAGCAATACGACAAGCGTGAGGCCATTGCCAAGCGGGATGTCGAGCGGGAGATGGCCCGGGCGGTGCGCCGGGATCCGATCACCAGCCGCCAATAATCCTGGACACCCCCTAAATACGAGACTGGCTGAATAGCTTGCCTGAGCCCGTCGACGGCACGGCCACCGATTGTTTGTTGAGCTTGTCCACCGGACAGACAGGTCGTTTGACCCCCTGCAGGATCTTCGATCTGAGAGTCTCAGACTCGATGAGCTCAACTAACAGCGGCGACGGCGCTCAACGTCAGCGCAAAGGAGCACCCTCGTTGTTATTCAGTGCTCCCTTAGAAACTATCTCAAAAAGCGCCGAGGGCACTGGTTCATTCGAGGACGCTTGCCACCCTCTCCCTGGCCCTCTCCCATCGAGGGAGAGGATTGAGGAGAGGGGGAAATCATACGAATTACCACCGTCTTACACCCGTTTTGAGATAGTTACTTAGTACCTCAGGTGGTACACACCCCTCGCGTATTAGCACTGAAAACCTAGTGTCCCGTCTCCGAAGTTCGGTGCAAATGTCATTGCGAGCCCGACAAAGGAGGGCGTGGCAATCTGGGGGGTGGCTGAGCCTCTCCGTCCCTCCCCAGATTGCGGAGCTTGTCCTGAGCCCCGTCGAAGGATCGCCCCTGCCCAGCCGCCACACCGCCGGCTCCTCGCAATGACAATTTCGCAGCGTTCTTCAGGGACACCACACTAGTGTCCCGTTTCAGAAGTTCGACCCATATGTCATTCTGAGCGTAGCGAAGAATCTGGGGGTGGGGCTCTCCCACCCCGCCAGATGCTTCACGAAGTCTATCCTTGCTGAGCCTGCCGAAGGGTTCAGCATGACATTCCTGGCCGCGAGTTTGTGAAAGAACTTCAGAAACACCACACTAGAACTTTTCCCGTCAATCGATGGTGCCAGTATCCAGCTAAAGCCGGCTACGGCCCCACATCCACCAAAATGAACCGCAGCGGTGCGGTACCCTCATTGCTCACGGTTTGTGTCGTGGTGGTCTGTAGCGTAAATGGCTTCCCAGCTTCAACGCTGCTCTTGGTATTTCCCGCACTGATACTTAGCGCCCCCTCTGCCACATAACCAAAGTTGGGGTCCGCGGTCAGATTCTCGGACATTCGGCTTCCTGGCAATAAAGTAATCTCACGTATCCGCAGCTTGTAGGTCGCCGCTTGTCTCAACCCCAGCGGGTTGTCAGACACCAAGAGCAGGCCCCCCCGGTGAAGGGGGCCGACGGGGTCGTCAGCAGCACGCAAATGAAAGGCCATAACCTTGCTTTGTGGAAGATAGCGATGGGAATGTTGCTGCCGCGCGGGGATCAGCACACCTTCGCCATCAGAAAACGTCTTCTTCCCATCCGCCGTGGAAACCTCAGCCGCTCCCTTAACGGTAAAGAATATCCAAGCGTAGTCATGTTCATGGGGGCCTTCTGTAAGTTCCTCGGTCCTTGGGTTGAACTCAGCCGCCGCCCACTTCCAGCCGGCCGCCGGGGGGCTTCCTACATTCACGTCCATCCTGACTGACACTGTTGGCGTTGGAGAGGGCATCGGCGTTGGTGGGGTTAAGGTTGATGGGGGTGGTGCAGGACTAGGACTTGCGCACGCGGCGGAGAAGGTGAGGGGCAATAGCGCCATGAGGATAGCTACGACAATTAGCTTTGGCATGTTTCCTCCGTTTTGGACTGCGTTCTTGGGTCAACAGCGCCATCAACATAATACTTCCCTAACAAAAATCATAACATTCACTGTCAAGTTATCTTGACTTTCTTCCCCTTGAGCTGTACCCTCCAATTGTAGAACATGTATTCTGTTAAAGGAGTGTTACGCCATGACGAACCAGGCCTTTGATGCGAGCAGACACCTTACGCAGGTGGATGGGCGGGCATATCTTGAGGTGAAATGGCGGCTCCTGTGGTTGCGGACCGAGCATCCTGAAGCCGTTCTGCGCACAGAATTGGTAGAACATCGAGATGGCTTTGCCCTTTTCAAGGCGACGGCTTCGCTGCCCTCGGGAGGAGAAGCTACGGGATGGGGGAGCGAGGCTGTCGACGAGTTCCAGGACTACCTGGAGGCTGCTGAGACAAAGGCGTTGGGCAGGGCTCTGGCGGCCCTGGGCTATGGAACGCAGTTCTGTCAGGATTTCAGCTCCTGCCCGGCCGAGCCAGAGCCGGTTGCAGATGCGCCGGTGGTCGGTATCCGTGAAAACACCGAAAAGAAACGCCTCAAGAGTGTGACGGCCACGGAGGCTCAGGTGAACGCAATTCACGCGATAGCGCGGCAGGTCTATAGCTGGGATGAGGCATCGCTTGAAGAACACTGCCGTGAGGTCTTTGGCAGGACAAGTCAAGAGTTAACCAAGCGGCAGGCATCGCAGTTCATCGATGACTTGAAAGCCAAGCGGCTCACCGCCTAATACGGACCTGCGCCGTTGGTGGGCCAGGCATCGTTCCCAACGAGTGGCACAAAGAGGCAGCCGCCGAGAGAGGTCCGTTCCAGCCTCTCGCCATGCTTGGTGACAACCAGCAACTCCTGTTTTGTACGGGAACCAACGGGAATTACCATTCTGCCGCCATCCTTCAATTGGCTGACGAGGCTCTGAGGGATTTGTGGAGCGGCGGCCGCGACGATGATAGCGTCATAGGGCGCGTCTTCCGGCCAGCCCAGTTTGTCTGTGGCCAGGTGGACTTCTACGTTGGTGATGCCTAGATCAGCCAGTCTCTGAGCTGCTTCTTCAGCGAGCTCGGAAGCACGT
>JGI1356J14229_10004523_pt1 | contig 10336 bp, 9 predicted proteins | sample Subgrocontami58m_FD_14229 | JGI IMG/M metagenome (IMG submission 14229) | reverse complement strand
CGCCTTTTCGATGCCGAGCTCGCAGGCCAGCAAGAGGGCACGGGGTCACTGGCCTGGACATCCGAGCCGGGCACTTGGTACCTGGCTATATCCCCTTCACCTGATGCGACGGGCGATTATACCTTGACGGTGACCCAGTAAGTCCCTTTTTTGTCAATCAGCATTGAAAATTGACCCGGTGTCGAAGTTTGACCCGTCCAGTAACTAACATGATGGTGTCACTGCCTGCCCCGACTGTCAGAAAGGTAAGACGCGATGGACGTTTCTATTTCGGCTGGACACTGGTCACTTATTTACTTGACATACAATATCGACCTTCTTATACTCGACCCATCCAAAAGCCAATGCCTTATCAAAAACCTTACAGGGATAGGCGCTTTACCAAGGTAAACAAAACCTATCTATCTGATTATAAAAGTCATTTACTGGTTTAACATACAATTTTAAATCATTATTAATGATACCATAAACTCATGGTGTTAGAGATAGTAATCTGAGTCAAGGCCTACTCAGTAACACCTTAAGTTTTTTTGATATTCAGCTGCATAAAATTTCAAAGGGGGGGAAAGAGCATGAAAAGATCAGGTAGTATCTTGGCAACCGCTCCAGAGGGAGGAGGCGGGGAATTTACCGGAAAGCATCAGGACAATGCAACCGCCTCTGTATGGAAAAGTTTTCTCATGGTCCTTTTGTTCCCGGTCTTGATGAACGGGGCAGCAACCGGCAATTATGCACGGGCATCCCAAGAAGAAAGCCTTTCCAAGCTAATTGAAGGCGCCAAGGCCGAGGGGAAACTGACTTGGTACACATCGGCGATCCTGCCCGATGCCACCCGGGTCATCAAAAGATTCGAAGAGAAGTATCCCTTCATCAAGGTGGATGCGTACCGGGGCAATTCAGTGACCCTTACCAACAAGCTCATGAACGAAGTGCGCGCCCAGAAACACATCGTAGATGTCTTGAACATAGTAGCATTCAAAGCGTCGCAGCTCAATAAAGAACACATCTACAGCAGCTATTTTTCACCAGAGAGCCGGACCTTTCCGGAAACCCTCAAAGACCGTGACGGATACTGGGCCGGCACCAATATCGTGCCCTATCTGATGGCTTACAACACAAAATTGCTCTCCCGCAAGGATGTCCCCGCTACCTTTGAAGGCCTTCTGAATCCCCGATGGAAGGGGAAGATAGGATTCGACACCAAAGAAATAGAGTGGTTTGCCAACATGCTGAAGATCATGGGTGAAGATAAGGGCATGGATTTTTTCAAAAAGTTTGCCGCCCAGAATTTAAACTACCGGCGCGACCGAGCCCTCATCAGAGATCTGATCATCGCCGGTGAATTTCCCATCGGCACGGCCTACGCGCATCAAGTGGAAGACAGGAAAAGGGACGGAGCACCATTAGACTGGGTGGGGATTTCACCGGTCATCGCCATGTTCAGTACGATCGGGTTGGTCGCGCACGCCCCTCATCCGCATGCAGCCAAGTTATTTATCGATTTCAACCTGTCCCAGGAGGGGCAGACACTGATCGCCAATTTCGGCAGGGTACCGGCCCGACCGGATATCGAATCGGAAACCCTCAAGGGGCTCAAAGGCGTCAAGATATATACCAGCGATATGTCTTTGGCCGATAAATTTTCCGTCTACAACAAAAAATCCATCGAAGTCTTTGGTAGATAAAGCAGTCAGCCATGCTGTCCTCAGAACAGCAGAACAAGGAGGGTTTTACTTATGTCGACGAATACAAAACGCAATCCGAGAACCTACAGAATCGTAGGCCCCCAGCAAAAGATCGATGAACGTGAGACTCCCCACCCCCGGGTCCAGCGCGGGGAATTGGGCGAGCCTCTCCAGTTGCGGTACAAGAATCGCGGCGAGCAAGATGCGTTCCGATGTATCAATGAGTACAGCGGCTACCAGAAGGGGGGGCTAACCAACGACTTTATCTATGCGATCAAACAGGCGCCCGCGGGAGGAGTTAATCCCGAACGGCTCACCGTGACCGATCCTGACGCTATGGCGCGTAAAATCAAGGAGGCAGCCCGCTTCTTCGGCGCTGACCTGGTGGGGATCACTTACCTCGACCAGGCTTACGTTTATTCTCACCGGGCCAAAGGGAATCCTGTTGAGGGCGAAAAGCCTGGTGACCCCATCGAATTGCACCATAAGTACGCCATCTGCCTGGGATATGCCGGCGACTACGGCCGGTACCTGACTTGCCCCAGTGACATTGCCAGCGCCGAGTATCAGGGGAGCCAGAAATTTGCCTTTATACCGACCTTCCAACTGGCTGCCTACATCCGCGAGATTGGTTATCCCGCACGCACTCACGGCCTGGGAGGGTTCGAGGTAAATCCAATACCCCTGGCGGTCAATGCCGGATTGGGAGAGCTGGGACGGCACGGGATGCTCATCAATGAGGAGTACGGCTCGCGGTTGCATCTGTTTGTCGTTACGACAGACCTCCCCATGACCGTGGATGAACCCGTTGACATGGGCGTGGAAGATGTCTGCAAGTGGTGCATGAAATGCGCTCAGACCTGCCCCACCTACAGTATCCCCTTTGGCGATAAGGTGGTCATCAACGGGGTCGAGAAGTGGGCCGTCGATGTAGACACATGCTACAAATACAAACTGGCAGCCCCGGGCCAGTGGACGCTCTGTCTTAATTGCACCAACTCGTGCTGCTACAACAAGCGTTCGGCCTGGTGGCATACCTTAGCCGGCTGGATGCTGAAGAAAATCCCGATCCCCTTGCGACCGCTCTATATCAAGCCGCTACTTTGGATGGACGATCTCATCTGGGGAAAGAAGCCCTGGCTCCATATGCAGTGGATGGGATACGACAATGCCCAGCGCCAGGCGATTACAACCTGTAATGTTCCCGGTTGCATCGCAAAGCACAAACCCCTGGAGCAGAAACGACTCCACGAAATACCCAAGAAGAAGCGTTCTACAAAGGTAGGAGGAAATTAAAACCATGACACAAAAATTGTTCATAATCACCTTATTTGTCTGTTTGTTGCTGATTGGGGGGGGAACCAGGGAGCATGCAGGTGCATCTGAGGATGAAAGGGTGTCCAAATTGATGGAAGGCGCCAGGCAAGAAGGGAAAGTTGTCTGGTATTCCAATTTTATCATAACCGATGCTTCCAGGTTGATAAAACGATTTGAAGAAAAATATCCTTTCCTGAAGGTAGACGTGTTTCGGGCGGACTCGGTGATACTGATAAATAAGATTATGAATGAAGCCAGAAACAAGAAATACACACCGGACGCTATTCAAATGCCCGGATTTCAAACAACCATCGTCAAGAAGGAACGACTTTACGCAAGTTACATTTCACCGGAGAATCGCGCTTTCCCGGAAGGGTTCAAAGACACTGAGGGGAGCTGGACCAGCACGGATATTGTGCCTTATCTTATGGCTTATAACACAAAAATGCTTTCCCGCAAGGATATCCCCGATACCTTCGAGGGCTTTCTCAACCCCAAATGGAAAAGGAAGATAGGAATTGACACCAAAGAGGTGGAGTGGTTCGCGAATATGCTGAGAATTATGGGCGAGGAAAAGGGCATGGATTTTTTCAGAAAATTTGTCGCCCAGAATTTAAATTACAGACGCGACAGAGCTCTCATGAGAGATTTGATTATTGCCGGTGAATTTCCGGTGGGTACGGCCTATGTGCATCAAGTGGAAGACAGGAAAAGGACCGGGGCCCCAATTGATTGGGCGGGGGTAGCGCCGGTTATTGCCAAGCTTAATACTGTCGGACTCGCCGCCCACGCCCCCCATCCCCATGCCGGTAAATTGTTTATCGATTTCCTCATCTCAAAAGAGGGACAGACGATGATCGGAAGTTTTGGAAGAGTGCCTGGAAGACCTGACATTGAAGCAGACATCCTCAAGGCATTCAAAGGGATAAAAATATATCCCAGTGATATTTCCATGGCTGATAAATTAAACGCCTACAGGAAGCAATCCGATGAAGTGTTTAGAAAATAAGAAAATTGCCTTCCCGGCCTTTTGCCGACAGATTAAAAAAACATCGTCAAATTAAAACAGTTCAAGCCCGAGCAGACGGGCCGGATTCTTTTTAGTCATGAAGGCCATCTCTGCCGTGGAAATTCCTTGCTTCATCAACAGGACAATAAATTCTCTGAGTCCTTCCGTGGGAACGGGATTCAGTGCTTGTCCAAGGTCCGAAGAGATAACGCAGTTTTCTGCCCCAAGCTCCTTGATGGTCTTTGCATATCTTTCAATCGTGATCTGTTTTTGAAAATAATTTAAAGAACAATGCTCGATGATGGCCCCCATCCCCACCAGTTTCTTCATGTCGCCCATCGACACATTCGTGATTTCCGACATGGCATGGGTGATCATCATCTTCTTGACCCCCTCCTCCTTCGCCGCTTTGATGACGGCTAAATCTTCCTTGGGAGAGATATGTCCTGTTAATAGGAGCAGATCAGCCTTGGCCATCATCGATAAAATCTTCCTCACCTCCGGAAGGACCTTCCCCGAATGGTCAATAACCATGAGCCCGCCTGTATGCCCTTCCTTCGCTTGTTTGGCCAAATCATTAGCAGCCGCCTGGGACGGGAGTTTTACGTATTTCATGCAGTTGCCTGTGAATTTCAGTGCCATTTCTACAGCCGCAGGATTACAGCCCCCAACCGGATAATTGAGAGCGATCCCTCCAAACATCTCAATTCCCGGAACCACCTGCCTGATCAGATAAGCCCGGTCATGGGTGATGAAATTATGGTTATAGATGACTACACCCCGCAACCCAGCCTCCCGCCCTTTCACGGCAAGTTCGATGTCGTTGACCGAGCGGCGCCTAACATCAGGTCCTGAATGGACATGCATATCAATGACCTCCAGGAGAGGATTTTCCTCAAACGAAGTATCCATTGCCGTCATGGCCTGCTTTGTCACTGCGGTTCCTCCGATGATTCCTGCCGTTTTCTGCATCGCATTCCCCCTTTACGATTATTTTTTCTAATCAACATAGAACACATCTCGTCATTTCTGGCAAGCACCATGGAAATATTATTAAAAATTAATGCTAAGTCGTCAATTTAAAACATTTCCAGTCTGTGTTTACTATTTCGGACAAGCATGCAAGAAGAAAGGAAGTCACCATATATACAGGACCCCCTGGAAAGGAGATCCGCGGATCAACATACAAAATCATAAGGGCAGGGCAAAGGCGTACCAGGTAAAGCAGGTACTGCTGGCTATTGAGAGGATAGAGGTTGAACATGCCACTGAAAAATGATCGTTATACATGCCGCGTAACCTGGTCTGAGGATGATCAGGAATATGTGGGCCTATGCACCGAATTTCCTAGTTTGAGCTGGTTGGATAAGACATCTGAGTCGGCTTTGAAGGGTATCCGTGAGACGGTTGAGAGTGTCATCAACGATATGAGGCATACCGGCGAAGAAGTGCCTCAACCGATTGCCTGTAAAAGATATAGCGGTAAATTTATGGTTCGTGTCCCTCCTGAAATTCATAGAAATCTTGCCATTCAGGCATCGGAATCAGGTGTCAGCCTAAATCGGATTGTTGGAGCGACGCTAAGCCGATAGATGGGGAATGGTCTGTTTTGATTCATGATCTTTCCGAAGCCGTTCAAATACGAGTCAACGGTTTGGCTGATCGGTCCGGATTACTGAGTGCGGGATGAAAGATGCAAGAGTAGGACCGACGATTTTCTGCTAATGCGGGGGCTGTTGTCCTTCCTGTAATGTTTCCTTGATAACTTTATTGATTTATGCAAGATTACGAATGGTTATCGGTGATTCTGCATTGATTAATGACAGGTGGTTGAACTTTCCACCGACAATCAGCTGGGAAAAATAAATCTGTCCCCTTTTTTCCTGATCCCGCCATGCCGGAAGACCGGGCAACGCAGGACGGAGAATTCCAGGGACCGTTTCCTTAATTACTAATGGCAATAATCAATGTCTTTCTATCGTCCGTTTCACGGACTTGTAGGTACACATATGCTCGATATTGTCGATATTTTATGTGACTAGCCTTCTTTGGGATGAAAGGTGCCATGGTTTGGTGGTTTATTGAGATTCCTTCAGAATCTGGCTGCATTCATGAAATGTTTGCTTGATAGCTTTCACCAATTATGCAAGATGACGAATGGTTATCTGTGCTCTTCTGCCGCTTGATGAAGGCTGACCGAACTTTATACAAGTAAAGGAGCCATGCCCATGCCAAGGCAAAATCTGCATGATAAACCCTTTGACGAAAGTACAAAAGATAAACTCGATCTCTATCGGGAATATCTGCGTGAATGGCTGCCCGTTTTCATGCATTTACCGTTCGTGGATACAATACAGATTTTTGATTTTTTTGCCGGCCCGGGAGCTGATTTGGCGGGCAATCCGGGCAGTCCAGTTATTACGTGTGATGAAGTTCGCTCCGCATTGCTTGCCGGCAAGGATCAACAACCTAAAATCAAGGCGTACTTCAATGAATATAAGGAGGATAAATACAGAGAGTTGTCCGCCCGCATTGACAGGCAAAGGGATTCCTTACCGCAGGTTAAATTTACAACTATGCAAAATGACTTTCATTCAGCGTTTTGGCAGTGGGAACTTCTCATGCATGGAAAAACGGCGAATCTTCTCTTCCTTGACCAAAGCGGTGTCCAGCACATCACTAAACCGATCTTCCAAACCATTGTGCAGCTTCCCCGGACGGATTTTATTTTTTTTATATCCTCTGCAATGGTAAACAGATTTAAGAATCTACCGGAAATTCGGACCCATGTTCCTATAGCCGAAGAGGACTTGTCTCAGATGAATGGAGACAATGTGCATCGGATCGTGGCAAAGGCATATAGTCGCTGGATTCCTGATAGATTGGAATATTATTTAGGGTCGTATTCAATAAAAAAAGGTGCGAACGTCTATGGTCTTGTTTTTGGGTCCCATCATCCCCTTGGCATAGATAAGTTCTTGACGGTCGCATGGAAACTCGGCGGAGAGGCGAATTTTGATATTGACAAGGATGGTATTGATCCTAACCAACCTTCCCTCTTTCCCGAGTATGATATACCCCAAAAAATATCTGGGTTTGAAAAGGAGCTGGAAGCGGCAATATTAGAGCGTCGAGTGTCAACAAACAAGGACGTTTACATATTTGCATTGCAAAATGGTGTTTTGTCCAAGCATGCTAAAAATGCAATAAATCGGATGATTAAAGCCGGTAAGCTTCCTCCGCAAAGTCTCCATGTTACCTACGATGCGTGGAAAAAGTCGTCTGTAGAAACAATTCAATATTTTGAAGGGATGCAGCAATGAATGTTGTTTATGAACCCAAAGGACGCGCCAGGGAGTATTCAGAATTGGCCTGCAATCTTTATCGGGGCTGCACACATGGCTGCCGTTACTGCTATGCGCCAGCATGCATGCGTACAACAGGTGAAAAATGGCATGCGCAAGCGAAAGCACGTCCGAATGTTCTCAAAAACCTCGAAAGAGATGCTGCAAAGCTGCGTGGCGATTCACGCCGGGTGCTGTTTTGCTTTCTGAGCGATCCCTATCAACCGCTTGAACGTGAAGAGCGATTGACGCGTCAGGCGTTACAAATTGTCGCCAAATATGGGCTTAATAGTCAGGTGCTCACTAAGGGGTGTGCAGACCTTATTCAGGAGGATCTGGGCCTGATGAAAGACGCCCACACGCAACTGGGCATTACACTTTGCTTCGCGGATGATGCTTTGCGCCAAGTTTGGGAGCCACACGCCTCGACAGTTGAGGAACGGCTAAACGTTTTGAAAACTGCTCACAAAGCAGGCGTTTTTACCTGGGTCAGCCTGGAGCCCGTGATCGATCCTGAGCAAGCACTCGAAGTGATTCGCATTGCCCACCCCTATGTAAATTTCTGGAAAGTGGGCAAGTTAAATCATATGAAAGAATATGAGGGGGCCGTGAATTGGAAAGAATTTCTTAAGGATGTAGAACTTCTCTTATCGAAAGTGGACGCAAAGTACTACATCAAGAATGATTTGCGATCTTTCGCCACAAGACAATGACTAAAATTCCGGAATATTCGGGGCTTGAACGAATACGGTGGTCGAACTGGGGGGTGACAGCCGAACGTCCTGCACAGATGCCCGCCTGCAAGACTTGCTGCGACTGGGCAAGGAGTATTTGACAATGCCGACATTGGAATTTAAAGGCAAACAGTTTGTCTATTCCCACCACCTGAGTGTGCCTTTCAGGGAATTGAAGGTGAAAAAGGAAAAGTCTTTGCCCCCTGACGGGCAGAAGTCGTCGTTTGACGACAACCTGATCATCCACGGCGATAACCTGGAGGCACTGAAGGCCCTGTTACCCACCCACGCTGGCAAGATCGACTGCATTTTTATCGACCCGCCCTATAATACCGGTAATGAAGGCTGGTGCTATAACGACAATGTTCGCTCGCCTCTCATGAAGGAATGGCTGAAGAAATCGGCCAATCCGGTGGACAAGGAAGACCTGGAACGTCATGACAAGTGGCTCTGCATGATGTGGCCGCGGTTGAATTTATTGCGTGAGTTGCTAGCTGAAACAGGGAGCTTGTGGTTAACATTGGACGAGAACGAGGTAAATCATGCTCGTGTAATACTTGATGAAATTTTTGGTGAAGAGAATTTCTTAGCGCAATTAGCGTGGGAAAAAGTATACAGCCCACGCATGGATGCAAGTGGCTTCAGTAAGGATTTTGACGTGATCCTTGCTTACGCTAAGTATAAGCAGAGTGTCGAACTCAGAACCCAACTAATTGAACAGAATGAAAAACAGTTTAGCTACATCGACACAGAAAATGGTAAAAAAGCACGCTTGCGGAGTTTGAGGAAGGAGGGCTCACACTCTTTAAGGACTGAAAGACCAAATACCTGGTATTGCATCGAAGCACCAGACGGAACGAAAATCTGGCCGATAAAACCTGATGGCAAAGAAGGAACATGGCGATGGGAAGAAGATACATTCCTCAAAGAAAAAGGTAAGAGCCCTTCTAAAGTTCTAATTCAGAAAAATTCTGGAGGAAAATGGGAAGTCTGGGTTAAGCAATATTTCGAAGGTGAAGTGGATCAACCAATAAGTACAATTTTGCACAACGCCGATTTTGGTCACACACATGCAGCGGCAGAAGAAATAAAACAAATTTTTGGTAAGAAGGTCTTTGACACCCCTAAGCCTTTAAAGTTAGTGTCGGGAATAATTGATTTTGTTGGAACGGAAGACGCGTTAATTCTCGATTCCTTCGCCGGCAGCGGCACCACCGCCCACGCAGTGCTGGAAGCCAACAATAAAGATGGCGGCAGCCGTCGCTTTATCCTGGTGGAATGTGAGGAATACGCTGATGCCCTTACCGCCGAACGGGTGCGCCGTGTAATTACAGGCTATGCCTTTACTGGCACCCAGCGAAGCGAGCTTTATCAGGAGAAGATCACCTGGACCGCTTTTGCGAAGAAACAGCGGGAAGTTCTGAAGCGTATCGACGGCATCGAATTGCTGGAGAGTGGAGATTACGATGATATAAGGAAAGAGATCAAGGACGGCGTACTCACCGTCACTGGCGAGCGCAAAATCGAAGAGAAGGTGCCGGGACTGGGCGGCAGCTTTACCTTCTGCACACTGGGTGAGCCCATCAATGTAGAAAGCCTGCTGTCCGGCAAGGGGCTGCCCGGCTTCGAGGCGCTGGCCCGTTATGTGTTCTACACCGCTACCGGTCGGTCTCTGGAGGCAGTGGCGAAACCTGCCCCCGATGGTTTTATCGGTGAAACCGAGCTGTTCCGCATCCATCTTTTCTATCAGCCCGACACGGCCTGGCTGCGGTCCAACGAGGCGGCCTTGAATGCCGACCGGGTGGCCATGATTGCCAAAAGAAATAAAACCGGCAAGCGGGCTATCGTCTTTGCCGTAGCGAAGTTTATGAGTCAAAAAGAATTGACGAAGCAACGCATCGAGTTTTGCCAGTTGCCCTATGCCGTCCACCGGATTCTCGGAGACTGATTGATGGAACTGAAGGAATATCAGCAGGGTGTTCTACGCAAAATCGACCGCTATCTGGCCGTACTGGCTGAACAGAACGAAAAGGTTGAAAAGGCGCGTTATGTGATTGCCGAACAGGGGTTGGACCTCGATATCGGCGACCCTTGTCAAAAGGCCTGGGACTATCTGAATAAGGAGCGGTTGCTGCCCTATCTCCGCGACAAGGACGGCAACGCGGTGGTGGCGCGCTATCTCACCCGCCGTGATCATGAAATATGGAAATGCAGGGGACATAAACTTAATCGGTTTAAAAACCCTAC
>JGI1356J14229_10004522_pt1 | contig 10337 bp, 7 predicted proteins | sample Subgrocontami58m_FD_14229 | JGI IMG/M metagenome (IMG submission 14229) | reverse complement strand
ACTCTTGCCGATGATGAGGTAGAACATGAGGAGAAAAATGCCAAACTCTATACTTTTCGTTATGACAAAAATTTTCCCATTGCGATTTCTACGACGCGTCCAGAAACAAAGTTCGGGGACACAGCTGTTGCTGTTCATCCGGAAGATGCGCGGTATACAGCATGGATAGGAAAGGAATTTGAAGCAATTTTTGTCGGACAACATCTTAAGATCAAAGTGATCGCAGATGCTTCGGTGGATCCTGCCTTTGGTACGGGCGTGCTTGGAGTGACCCCTTCTCATTCTCACCGTGATGCGGATTTGGCCTATGCGCACAATCTTATTTTTCGTCAGGTGATTGACGAGGAAGGGAAAATGATAAATGTTCCCGCGCAGATGTTAGGTCAAGATGTAATTGCCGTGCGCAAGCAGACCGTGGAATGGTTACGACAAGAAGGGCTTTTAGAAAAAGAAGAAGACGTCGCGCAAAATCTTTCCGTGTGTTATCGCTGTGGGACAACCGTGGAACCATTACCAAAAGAACAATGGTTTATTGGAGTGAATCGTCCATTTACTTTTCGAGCTTCTGATCATGCTCCTATAAAAGGGTTACAAGACGGTCAACAAGTGACTCTCAAAGAACTCATGCGTCATGTGGTGGAAACGGGGCAGATTGAAATGATTCCCGATCGTTTTCAAAAAACATATTTTCATTGGATCGATCATTTGCGTGATTGGTGTATTAGTCGGCAGATTTGGTTTGGGCATCAGATTCCTGTGTGGTATCAGGGAGAGGAAATTTTTGTCGGAGCAGACGCTCCAGAGGGAGAAGGATGGACCCAAGATCCTGACACCCTTGATACCTGGTTTAGTTCTGGGCTCTGGACATTCTCTACCTTGGGATGGCCGGAGAAGACCAAAGATTTTCAAACCTATCACCCTACATCTATTCTCGAGACCGGGTATGATATTTTATTTTTCTGGATTGCACGCATGATTCTCATGACCACCTATGTGCTTGGAGAGATTCCGTTTAAGCAGGTGTATTTGCATGGTCTTGTGCGAGATGAACAAGGGCGCAAAATGTCCAAGTCGTTTGGGAATGTAATCGATCCTCTGGAAGTGATCGCAAAATACGGAGCCGATGCTGTACGTTTATCTTTGGTTTTGGGAACAAGCGCAGGCAACGACATTCGGTTATCCGAAGAGAAGATTGCCGGATTTCGCAACTTTGCCAATAAGCTTTGGAATATCACGCGGTTTATTGTGACGACAAGTAAGAGCCAGAGTTATGAAGAGCTAGAGCCTAAAACCATTTCAGATCGTTGGATTTTGACAAGACTTTTTGAGGTGACCAAACGCGTTACCGAACTTTATGAGCGCCACGAACTCTCCTTGGCAGGAGAATTGTTGCGCAATTTTACCTGGTCTGATGTGGCAGATTGGTATGTGGAGATTGCAAAGATTCAGCGTAGACAAGGAAAACAAGAATCCACTGATCGTCTGTTGTTTTATCTCCTTCGTCATCTTTTGATTCTTTGGCACCCTCTTATGCCCTTTGTAACCGAGACCTTATGGAAGCAAGTTGGGTTTGAAGGCATGTTGATGGTGAGTGATTGGCCGCAAGAAAAAGGAGAGGAAGATCAAAAAGCAAAAGAGTCCTTTGCAGTACTGCAAGAAACCATTGTGGCGATTCGCCATCTGCGAGCGCTCTCTCGCGTGGAAGCAGGTGCGTTTGTTTCCGTCTTTGTCTCCATTCAGGGAGAAGCAGCTCTTTTAGAAGAACAGAGTGAGCTCATCAAAACACTTGCTCGCGTAAAAGATTTGCAAATCAATGAGCCTGATTCTTCTTTGGAAGTAGCTGCTCAAACGATCAGTAAAGGGTGTGTGTATCTTTCTCTGGAAGGTTTGGTGGACGTGGAGTCAGAACGGAAACGGCTAGAAAAAGAAATAGAAGAAACACGTGCGTATTTTTTGCAAACAGATAAGAAACTTCAAAATACAGAATTTCTTTCCAAAGCTCCGGAGTCTGTCGTCTGCTCCATGGAAATAAAGCGTGCGGAAGCGTCTACACGCCTTGCTACCCTTGAACAACAAAAAGATTTACTTAATAAGAAGGAAGAGAGATGAAAGTATTGTCTCATCTCCTTGCACCACGTAGGATAAGGAAGAGCCTTATGTCTGTCGCACAAGAAGCCAAACAACATATTTTGCAACTCATCAAAACTGCGGTAGGGAAAGAATTTTCCCCGAGCATGGATGATTTGATGCGTCCACCGCAAGAGGACATGGGCGATGTGGCGTTTCCTTGTTTTGATTTGGCGCGTGCACACAAACAATCTCCTCAAGAAATAGCGATCGAATTGTCAGCGAAAATGGAAGTGGGAGGATGGATCAAACAAGTAAAGGCCCAAGGGCCCTATGTGAATTTTTATTATTCCCCACTTTTTGCACAAGCTGTTTTGCAAGAAATTTCTGAAAAGCGGGAGAAGTACGGAACTTCGAGTGTAGGAGCACAAAAGAGCATGATGGTGGAGTATGCCCAACCCAATACACACAAAGCGATTCATGTCGGGCATTTGCGCAATTTTTTAGTTGGGCAAGCCTTGGTGCAGGTGTTGCGCGCACACGACTATCACATTATTCCCGTTTCTTACATCAATGATCTTGGAAGCCATGTGGCAAAGGTTCTTTGGGGAATAAAGAAATGGCATCAGAAAGAAGAGATTGCCAAAGAAGATCGCGTGGCATTTTTAGCGCGCGTGTATGCTGAAGTTTCGCAAAAAACAAAAGAGGATGAGGGAGCGAAGCAGGAAATCGCAAAGATATTTCAAGAACTAGAAGCACTCAAAGGTTCATCGGTTGCGCTTTGGAAAAAAACACGCAAGTGGTCTATCGATTATTTCAAAACATTGTTTAAAGAACTCGGGTTGCCGATTGATGCCTGGTATTTTGAAAGCGATCTCGTTTCCGAGACAAAAACAATCGTGGAAGATCTCATCAAAAAGGGGATCGCGATTCATAGTGAGGGAGCCTGGCTCGTGGATCTTCAGGAAGAAAAGTTGGGAGTGAATTTGCTTGTACGTAGCGATAGCACTCTTTTATACAATGCCAAAGACCTGGCTTTAGCATTTCGCAAAGAAGAAGAATATCACCCCATGCGCAGTTTATACGTGATTGATGCACGACAATCTTTGGCTATGCAACAATTGTTTGCCACGCTCAAACGCATGGGATTTGAAAAAGATTTGGCCCATGTGTCTTATGAGTTCGTGACGACCAAAGAGGGAACTATGGCATCGCGTACAGGCAATGTGATTTTATATGAGGAGTTGCGCGATCGTTTGATTACTATGGCAAAAGAGGAAACACGAAAACGCCACCCAGATTGGGAAGAAAAGAAATTGGAAAAAACTGCACGCGCCATTGCTTTTTCTGCTATGCGTTTTTCCATGCTGCGTCAGGATCTTGAGAAGAAAATCATTTTTGATTTTAATGAGGCTTTAGCGTTTGAAGGATGCACAGGTCCCTATCTTCTCTATACCTATGCACGCATTCAAAGTCTTCAAAGAAAAGCAAAAAAGAAAAAGGCATCTCTTGCCGCAGAGCATCTTACACATTCTTTAGAGCATGCATTGTGGATGAGTCTCGCGCAATACCCAGAAGTGATTTTTACCGCGGCGCAAGAATACCAAGTTTCCCTGATCGCTCATTATCTTTTTGATCTTTGCCAAAAGTTTTCTGCTTTTTATAATGAGCTTCCTATTTTGCAGGCGCCTGATGGCACACAACAAGAACGCTTGGCTCTTGTACAAGCAACCGGACAAGTCTTACACAACGGATTGACCTTGCTCGGAATCGAGACGATTCCACAAATGTAATTTTATTCTTATGTTTAAACGTATACAGGAGGAGCAAAAAGATATGTCTATGGGAAACAATAATCATCAAGAGACGATCATCGCACAAGGGGTGAAGGTCGAGGGGGATTTTAAAAGCCAAGGAGACGTCGTTATCGACGGGGAAGTCTCCGGATCTGTGGAGACGGCGCAGGCATTGCGTGTGGGAGATCGTGCGATCATTCATGCCAATATCGTGGCAGCCAATGCGGTCATTGCCGGAGAAGTGGAGGGGAACTTGCGCATTTCTGGTATGTTGGAAATACTTGCTTCCGCACGCGTACAAGGAGACGTAGAAACACAAACCATCTCCATTGCTCCTGGTGCGACCATGAACGGTCGTCTTTCCATGGCTACAGGAAAAACTGTTTCTCCAGATCGTGAAGCTTAAATGTGTATTATTACATCTACGATGATTTCATTCAGGACAAGCGATTTGAGAAAGATCTTCAGGAAATAGAAAATCGTTTAACCGATCTTGGGATTGCCGGCAAAATTGCACGCCTGGCATTATTTCGTGATGCTGAAGAAATGGTGCGTGACGAAGTGATTCGCGGGGGGATTTCCACGGTCGTTGTGGTGGGGAATGATGAGAGTGTGCGAAAAGTTTTGGATGTGATCACGGAAAGTCACGTGGTCTTTGGCATGATTCCCTTGGGGCCTAAGAATTCTTTAGCCGAGATTTTGGGAGTGCCTATGGGAGTTGCCGCTTGTGATATTTTGTCTGCGCGTATTATTGAGACGATTGATGTGGGGACAATCAATGGGCGACGATTTATAACCGGGGTGAGTATTCCGAATTTTTCCGCCGAGATCAGTTGTGAGGAACGTTTTCGTGTGTACCCGCAATCAGAAGGATCACTCGAAGTATGGAATCTTTCTCGAGGATATACGAATCAGACAGAAATTATTTCTAATCCTTGTGATGGAAAGTTGGAGGCGATCATTCGCACAAAATCTGGTGGACGAGGATGGTTTCGTCGTGGCGGGCATCAAGAAAGTGTGCTTCCCCTTTCCTCGTTTGCTATTCGCAGTAAAGACCCGATCATTGCGTATGCAGATGGAACTGAAATGACAGGAACCCGATTTGATATCGGAGTGGAGCCCATGACGCTACGAGTGATCACAGGGCGCAATCGTCAGTTTTGCTCTTGATCTTTCCTTGTTCTCGTTCTATTATCTTTGCACTTGCGGACGTGGCGGAATTGGTATACGCGCTAGCTTGAGGGGCTAGTGCCCATTGGGCTTGGAGGTTCGAGTCCTCTCGTCCGCACCATCCCCCGTCGCTCCAACAAAGTTGGAGCTATGGGGGATGTCCCACCGAAGTCCCGCCGATGGCGGGACGAAGGGGGACTCTGAGTCTGTTTACTCCTTCGGAGCTTTCCGCCAGAGGCGGATCAGCCACAGTCTTATCTGGGCGGACGGGTGGCACAGCCACCCCCATACTATTCAAGATGGAGTAAAGGGTTCTGTAGTGCCACGCGAGAGGAGCGAAGGGTAAATCTGTCAAAGAGAAATACTCGGTCATGCCGAGTGTTTTTGTTTACCACGCCAAAGTCCCGCCAATGGCGGGGACGAAGGCAGGTTTACCAAAGTCCCGCCAATGGCGGGGACGAAGGCAGGTTTAATCTTGATCCATGAGAAGAAATTCGATACCATGCTCGTGCTCAAGAAAATGAAGAGGGTGGCTAGCTCAGTTGGTTAGAGCGTCTCGTTTACACCGAGAAGGCCAGGGGTTCAAATCCCTTGCCACCCACCATTCGACTACCTTCGTGATATTTAGGAAGGTAGTCGAATGCCCTGAGCGAACGAAGTGAGTCGAAGGGCTGGTGTTGTCCAACCGCTCATGGTCTTTGACCATCTTAGACAAACCTCACTCATGGTCATCGACTTTTACAGACAAACCGAGACCATTTGGTTTTCAACTCAAGTCTCATCAACAAAATACCACCATAAAAACACCAGTTTGATTTGGTGTTTTTATATTCTAAGCCTAGAAAAAATGTCGATAAAGATTACAACAACTCTTGACGAATACTCTTTTGCTATGTACTGTCGGTGCGCAAGTTCTTTCCCACAAAAAGCAGTTGGAAACTGCGTTTGCGGCTTTCCTCCGTGGTAAACAGGAGACAAACCCCCCCCACTTCCCTCGCGAGTGAGCGAGTACGGGAAGGAGTCCACCATGAGTCTGCACAAACAGTCCGAAGTCGAAACCCTGCTCGGGTCCATCAACAACACCATGCCCGAGGGCAAGAAGCTCAACATCCCCGACATCGTCAGCTCCCTGGTCAACATGGGCGCAGGAGTCGAGGCCGTGGCCAAGGAGATGAGCTTCGAGGAGATCGGCCGCGCGGCCGACATCCCCCCAAGCATCGCTCGTCCGATCGCCAAGATCTGGCGCGCGGTCCCCGAGGCCCCCGCTGCCCCGGCGGCCGATGCCCCCAAGCAGAGCCTCCGGTTCGGTGAGGTGGAGCTTACCGGTGCGGCCGAGCTGGCCCTGGCCATCGGCCAGGTCACCGGCCTCAGCGACCGTATTCTGCTCCTCAACTACGACCCCATGGGACGCGATGACATTGTGCGTGAGCTCGATGTCCGCGCCAGGCAGCGGCCCTTCATCGTCTTCGTGGACAATGCTACCCTCACCATCGACCCGAGGTTGAGCCTCGAGTTCCTCAGCCTCATCAAGCAGGGCGTGGACGTCGGCAACTTCACCACGATCGGCGGGAAGACGGTGGAGCTCTACCGCTCCGGCGCCTTGCCCGATCGCGCGCTCGAGATCTGCCCCATCCACGGGTGCCACCTCATCAACGGTTTCTGCAACCAGTGCCACCAGTCCTGGGAGGGCGTTGGCGAGGAGATGCGCAAGCTCGCCTTCCTCCAGATCAAGGAAGTCTGGGAGGGCAAGGTGCCCACCCACGACGATCCGAGGATCCCCCTCCTCTTCTCCGCCCTCAAGGGTGGTGTCGAGGATCCCTACTGGAATGACGCCAAGATGTTCCTCGACAAGTACAACGCGACCGGCCAGGTCATCGTGCTGGTGAAGCCGATCACCAACGTGCCCATGCGCACGCAGGGAGGCAAGCGCTAGCTCCCGGGGCCTAACCCCAACGAAGCTGTGGTAAAACCGCAGCTTTTTCTTTTTCCTCTATCAAAAAATGAAATATAAAGATCCCCCGAAGCTTTAGCGAAGGGGGATTTTGTAGAAAATAGGTACTATATGACTATTAGCGCCTATATTCCATTGACATTTTTCATAAAATTAGATAAGAAAGCATGTCTTGTTTAGGCTTCCAAAGCCCACTCAAGTCGCTCTTTACAACAACACGGAGGTATTTTTCTCATGTCACTTCGTCGCGTCTTGGAAGAGGTCGTCCGACCCTTCCTTTCTTCTACCAATGCCCCTGACATCGAAGCCAAGATGCAAAGGTACGAAAACGAATTGCGCGCCATGGGCGCTGCGGTTCCATCCATTGCCTCTCAACTGGAAGTGGATGACCTCAAAGACATCGGACTTCCCGCTCCTGTGCGCAAGGTTCTCGCCGGAAAGATCCGCGAGGATTGTCTTTCAAGCGCGTCAAGCGTGGTGGGAGCTGATCCTCATACCAACCTGCGCCCCGCATCGTTTGATCAGGTGATCGGCCATGGGCCGTTCAAGACCTTGTTGCTTCGTGCGATCATCGCGTCTCGTCAAGAAGGAAAAGCCATGCGGCATATCCTCTTGACCGGACCGCGCGGACTCGGAAAGACCACACTCGCGCTTGCGATCGCTCACGAACGCGGTTCGCCCATTCGTCTCTTGACCGGAGCTCAATTGGCGCGGCCGCAAGATATCACTTCCCAAGTGCTCTCTTGGTCTGCTGGCGACATCATCTTCATCGATGAGATCCACGGCATGTCCAAGCCCGCGCAAGAAACGCTCTACAGCGTGATGGAAGATCGGCGTCTGCCTGTGACTGAACAACGTCGCGGCGGCCGAGTACAAACAAGTGTGCCCGCTCCGGATGTGACCATTATCGGCGCCACCACCAATCCTTCCAAACTGCTTCCCCCTTTTCTCAATCGATTTGGCATCAAGCATCAGCTTGCGTTCTATTCGAAAGAGGAGATGGGACAGATCGGGCAGCGGTCTTGCCGACTGCTCGGATTCACTTTGGAAGAGGAAGGCTTGGGGCAACTCGTTGCTCATAGCCGTGATAATCCCCGGACGCTCAATGAGTTTTTGATCCAGCTTTCCGATCTCGCCAAGTCTTCAAGTCGAGACAAGATGACCTCATCGGATGTCACCGAACTTCTGATGCTCAATGATTATGAAGACGGTCTTTCTCGCCATGAGAGGACTTATTTGGAGACCTTGAAACAAATGGGAGGGTCTGCAGGACTCACCACCTTGGCGCAAGCCTTGGACATGGAAGTCACCGAAGTCGAACAGTCTGTGGAACCCTGGCTTGTACGCACCGGGCGCATTCGCAAGACCGCGCGCGGTCGTCAACTCAACCCACTCACTTCCACTCCTTCCCCCGAGGTTCAAACCCATGGGTAGTTTCCTACAGTTTCCCGTTCTCATTGCCCGTACAGGGCAAGAGCAAGCACCACAAGGTGAGGATACGTATTACATCATTGGGAAAAACGGCACGTTTCTCCATAAGCGTACCGGGATTGTAGAAGCGCTGATTCCTGTTCCAGACATCCCACAGCTTGCCTCGGTTGAGACCTGGGCTGAGCTCGATGTCCCGCGCATCCCCTTGGCTCTGTTTGCACAAGTCTGGCACTTTTTCCGTGAGATCTACAAGAAGATGCACAGTGAAGCTGTGGCACTTCTTTTCTATGATGAGTCCACGCGTCAATGGTTTGTGGAGATTCCCGAACAGCGGGTTCAAGGTGCTGGTGTGCACTATGATGATCGGGCGCAAAAGCCCGGTTGTGTGAAGGCTGGAACGATTCACAGTCATTGCGATTTTCAAGCCGGACACAGCGGAGGAGACCAACGCGATGAGCGACACTTCGATGGTCTCCATATCACAATCGGACATGTACCTGATGCTCACCCAACCGTGAGTGTTTGTGTGGCAGTAAATGGATTTCGTTTCATGAAGAGCGTGGATGATTATCTGGAAGGGGTGCGTATGGGAGAGTATGAGGTTGAGGTTTTTGCCTCACCGAAGTTTCACCGCCGCAAGGTTCACAACACCCAGCCAAACAGGGGACCCAAGCATTACCAAAAGGGAGTTGGATATAAGACCCCTGGTTTTGTCAGTGCGGTTGTGGATCTCATGTTTTCCCCGTGGGTACCCATTTCAACCGAACCTCCATCAACCATGGAATCTTTGCCTGATCCCGTTCCTCCTCCCACAAGGACGGTGCGGATGCAAAAGGGTGTATGCGTAGATTTTCCGGAAGGGACGGTTCTTTCTGATTACGGTTTCCCGGATGAATGGATTTCTCGCGTGTATCGGTATATTTCCCCGGCCCCTGTCCATGTGCAGGTTGTCACTCCAGTTGCTTGGAGCTCGCCTACCAATATGGCTCACGCAAGGAGGGGATCATCGCGGGGACATTGGAATGATGAAGATTGGATGGCAGAGACGGGTTTTGATCTTCTCAAAGATCTTCCGCCCCCCTTGGAAGCGGAAACCGATCCTCCACCGGACACTGATCCCAACCAACCTCCTCCACCCAAAGAGAAGTCATGACTGCAACCACGCGCATTTTGAACATCATCGTGGTGGGCATTGGAGGCGTTGGGAGCGCCCTTGTCCCCAAGCTTTCACGCTACTGTCAGTTCCTTCCCGAGGGGATCGAGGTGCGAATGACCTTGATCGACGGGGATGAATACAAAGAAAAGAATCGCGGCCGCCAGGCGTTTCACCGCCTGGGAAACAAGGCGGAGGTGACGGTAGAACGTGTTTCCTCGGAATATCCCAGGATCGAGTATGTGGCCTTTGGCCAGTATTTGACCGAGGAAAACATCGAATTCCTCCTTTGTGAGGTTGACAATGATTCCGGGGTTCCCCAAGATACGATCGTGTTCGTTGGCGTCGACAACAATGACACCAAGAACGTTATTGATCGGTATGCACAAGGTCGGGATCGTATCATCGTCATCTGCGGTGGAAACGACTACACAGATGGAAACGTCCAACTCTTCGTTCGCAGAGATGGCAAGGAAGTGACCCAGTCTCTTTCCTTGGTCCATGATGAGATCGCGCATCCCACCGATCGCTCACCCCACAAGATGAGCTGCGAGGAACTGGCAGCCGAGTCTGCGCCCCAACTGTTCTTTGCCAACGAAACCGTTTCCGTTCTCATGTGCTGGGTCTTCTGGCATGTGGTGGAACACCCCATGTTTCTGAACGATCCGGCATTTGCCGAACTCTTCTTTGACATGGAAATCGGAAGAATCAACTCCTACCCAAGACACCCTCAACCCCCTCCCACCAAGGAGTAACACCATGAGCCTCA
>JGI1356J14229_10004519_pt1 | contig 10343 bp, 8 predicted proteins | sample Subgrocontami58m_FD_14229 | JGI IMG/M metagenome (IMG submission 14229) | reverse complement strand
CCCGCTGGCTTAGTCGTCATCGTCGTGCTCATGTCCATCTCTCTGGCTGAATCCCAGATTGCGCACCGTGGGCTTCTCCTGCTTGCTGAACAACACATCCCCGTTGTACGCGTCCACGAAGACTTTGCCGCCGTCGACCTTCACCTCATAGGCGACAACGCCATGCTCACGCTCCAGCTCCACTTCGCGGACTCTGCCGCCGCCCATGTACTGGGACGCAATGGCCGCCGCTTGCTCGGGAGAGAGCATCTGCTGACTCGCCTGTTGCGGAAGCGCCTGCTGCTGAGGAGGTGCCACCTGCTGCTGACCGGTCGGCTGCAGGCTCACCTGCGGCGACTGCGCGGCAACCACGGCTTGAGTCCCCGGCTGCGTCAGGCGGTTATTGGCCTCCTGCAGTCGCTGCTGATAGGTCTGCTCGCGCTGGAGTAGTTGAGTGATCTGCGCGTGAAACTGTTGAAGCAGCCCATTTGCTTCCTGGGTTTGCGCATTAGCCTTCTGAATCTGAGCGTTCGCCTCATCCAGGCGCTGGCGGTAAATCTGCTCCCGTTGCTGCGCCAATTGCGCGTCCACGACGGGCGCGGTGCTGCTTTGCGCGATGGGGGCCACCTGAGCACCCTGAGGTGCAGCCTGGGCCGTCGCACCAGACGGCGGGTCCGCGGTTGCCTCCGCGGCGGTCAGGCGGGTCGTTACTCCCAGTATGATGACTAACACAAAAACTGTCAGAAGAGACGTGATCACCAGCGCGGCTTTCTTTGTCATGTTGCTTCCCTCCTTGTTGTTTCGCTCACCGGTTTCCCGCACGTGCTTCCATTACTTTGCCACCCCAGCCCGCCCGGCGGGTTAAAAGCGCGTCACCGTTAGGTTAAACGTTGGTTAACGCGGCAAGTTAGCCGCGCGGAGAGGGCTGCGCCTCGCGCTGACTGTCGAGTCGTACAAAAGGGGGGTGCAGCCTGGTACTAAAGTCTGCCTCGCGCACCTTGTCAGGCGAGCGGAAATGCTTCACAGTTTAGGGCGGGCCGAGCCATCGCCGACGTTTCATCGGGGCTGGTGCGCCCGGCTCTGGGACTGCATTCGACAACACCTGAAGTCTTTGTGCAAAGCGGGCGCCGGGGCTTGGGGTATGTCTGTGTGGGGTGAGGTCTATGCCATTGAACTCCAAATGGCACCCGCTTGCTGAAGGAGCTGTGGAGGGGGTACCCGCGGTGCTTGGCGTGTATGAGCTTGGGGACAGAAATCGTGAGGTGGTCTACATCGGCGGGAGCGACGCGGACATTCGAGAGGCGCTGCGCCACCATATGCACACAGCACCGATGGACGTAAAGCGTTTCCGCATCCTGACGTCCATTCACGGAGTCCCCCAGGCTGTTGTCCACGGGCATGTGCGGCGGTTCCTCCGGAGAAACCGCCGGCTGCCGAAGTACCAGGACAGCATCAACGTACCTGTGACGTGACGCCGCATCCGTCAAACAGGCACAACGCGCGGCCAGCCGCCTGACGCTTGCTTTCGCGCGGTCATATTCTGCCCGCGCCTACGGGACACTTACCTTCCGGGCGTCCGGTCACGGCGGCGGCTACGGACCCAGAGCGCGGCGCTTATCCCCAACGCGACCACAAGCAGCACCACCAGCGACGGGCTGATGCCGCAGCTTTCCCCTTAGGCGGTCGTGTCAACTCCCTCCGTGCGCGCTCGCCCCACCCAAATGAAGCGCTGGTGTTGAGGTGTCTCGCCTTGACATGCCGAGTCTGCTGAGTATAGTGGCGACTCAGGGTAGCGACGCACGCGTGCGGCGTGAGCGCCACCGGACGCGAATGGAGCCGCAGGAGGATGACATGAACATCGGCTTTATCGGGCTCGGAAACATGGGAGGGCCGATGGCCGCAAACCTTGTGCGCGCGGGCCACGTCGTCACTGTTTGCGACGTGCGCGCTGAGGCCATGCAACGGCTTGTGACAATAGGCGCACGCCAGGGAGCGTCCCCGAAGGCGTTGGCAGCGCAGGCCCATGCGGTCTTCACCTCATTGCCGGGCCCCAGGGAAATGGAGGAGGTCGCGCTGGGCGCGGAGGGAATTCTCGCAGGCGCCCACCCGGGGCTCCTTTATATTGACCTCTCGACGAACTCTCCGACCGTGGTCCAGCGGGTCGCGAAAGCGCTTGGCAAGAAGGGCGCCGCCGTGCTGGACGCACCGGTCAGCGGCGGCTCCACGGGCGCGGCGTCCGGCCAGCTCACCATCATGGTCGGCGGGGAGCAAAAGGCGTACGAACGCGCCAGGCCGTTGCTCGAAGTGCTTGGAAGCAACGTCATGTACCTTGGCCCGTCCGGCTCAGGATGTGTCGGAAAGCTCTGCAACAACCTTATCAGCCTGTCTATTCTGGTGCTGCTCGGCGAGGCGTTCACTCTGGGTGTGAAATCGCAAATGTCGGCCCAGACTCTCTACGACCTGGTGTCGAAGAGCTCGGGCGACAACCACATGATGCACGTGAAGTTCCCGAAGTTCCTCTTCGCGGGCAACTTCCAGCCCGGATTCGCTCTCGACCTTGCGTGGAAAGACGTGCGGCTCGCCGTCGAGCTGGCGAAGGAGCTTGGCGTGCCCATGAGCGTGTCGTCGGCGGTATTGCAGCGCTACCAGGACGCGAGGTCCCGCGGCGCGGGCACGCAGGACGTCACGGCGGTCATTCGCATGCAGGAAGAGGAAGCGGGAGCGGCCGTCCGGAGCGGTGGAGCGGCGAACAACCATTGATGGGGCTGCAGGCTCTAGTCCGCAGAGTCGTCTCCCGGGGCGTCCCTCGCTCCGACCGGAACGCTCTGTGTTTGGGTAATCCGGCGTATTCCCTAAGCCACCCGCTTCCCGTCATTAAACACATCTTAGCCCGGCGGATGCTCATATCCTTCCCAGAGACGCCATCGAACTGCGTAACGCAGAGCCGCACCCACTGGACAGAACCGTTAGGGAGAGGTATCCTGTCTGTCCATCTTGTTCAACGGTGAAGGAGGGCGCCGTGGAAACACCAAGGGATATCGCCGCCAAAATCATCGCCAACGTTCAACAAGTCATCATCGGCAAAGACCAGGAGGTGGAACTCGCCCTTATCGCCCTTCTGTGTCAGGGCCATGCGCTGATCGAGGACGTGCCGGGCGTGGGCAAGACAACTCTCGCCAAGAGCATCGCGCGGTCGGTCGGCTGCACCTTCAAACGCATCCAGTTCACACCGGACCTTCTTCCCAGCGACATCACCGGCGTCTCGGTCTACAACCAGAAGGCGGGGACGTTCGAGTTCCGCGCGGGGCCTGTCTTCGCTCAGATTGTTCTCGCGGACGAGATCAACCGCGGCACGCCGAAGACCCAGTCCGCGCTCCTTGAAGCGATGGAGGAGCGCCAGGTCACGGTGGACGGGCTGACCCACAAGATGCCCCGGCCGTTCCTGGTGCTCGCCACGCAAAACCCCATCGAGTACGAAGGCACTTTCCCTCTGCCTGAGGCGCAGCTCGACCGGTTCCTGCTGCGTATCACGCTGGGTTACCCCGCCGCGTCGGACGAGGTCGCGATCGTCCAACGGCAGCAGCTGGCGCACCCCATTGACGCGCTGAACCAGGTGGCGTCCCCGGAACAGCTCGTCGAGCTGCAGGACGCGGTCAAGAAAGTCTATCTTGACCCGCTCCTGATCCAGTACATAGTCGGCCTGGTGGACGCGACGCGCGCTCACTCCTCGGTGTACCTGGGCGCCTCACCGCGCGGCTCCCTGTCCCTGTCCCGTGCGGCGCAGGCGCGGGCGTTGCTGCAGGGCAGGGATTTCGTGCTGCCAGACGACATCAAGGCGCTCGCCGAGCCCGTGCTCGCGCATCGGGTCATCATCGGCGCCGCGGCGCGCATGAAAGAGGTGACGGGGCCGCAGGTGGTGGGTGAGGTGCTTAACACCGTTCCCGTCCCGGGGACACGGGTCAAGCGCTAAGAGCGCGGCACGAGAGTTCACCATGCGGGGAAGCAAGGCGGCCTTCATCATCCTGGCCTCCACTGTCGTCTTCGCGTTGGCCACGGGGTTCCCCCTGCTGACGCGCTTCATCTACGTGCTCGCCATGGGTATCGGTCTCACCTTTTTGTGGACATGGCTGAGCCTGCGCGGGCTGCATGTCACCGTGGACCGGCGCACATCCCGGACCCAGGTGGGACGTCGGGCGGAGGAGACCATCACCGTCCGCAACGACAGCATGCTTGGCAAACCCTTCCTGGACGTGCGCGAGCACACCACCATGCAGGGGCAGCGCACGGGCGCGGTGCTCTCCCTGCGACCGAGAAGCGAGCACACATGGGACCTGCACCTGGAGTGCCAGCGCCGCGGCGTGTTCGTCGTGGGACCGGTGCGGGTGGCGGCGGGCGATCCCTTCGGACTCTTTCGGCTGGAGCGCTCCATGGGGGGCACCCATACGCTTGTCGTCTATCCGGCCACGGTGGAGCTGCCGTATCTCGTCCTGCCGTCGGCGGACCTTCCGGGCACCGCGGCGTTTTACCGCCGCAGCCTGCATGTCACCCCGAACGCCTATGGCGTCCGCGACTACGTTGCGGGCGACAGCTATAACCGCATCCACTGGCCCACGACGGCCCGCACGGGGCGGCTCATGGTCAAGGAATTCGAGATGGAGCCTACGAGCGACGTCTGGATCGTGATGGACGGGCAGGCCACGGCCCAGGCGGGGACGTGGCCGGAGAGCACCGAGGAGTACGCCTGCACTGCTGCCGCGTCCGTCGCGCGCAAATATCTGGACAGTAACTACACTGTCGGGCTTGTGGCGCGCGGGGAGGATGCGCACGTACTGCCCGCGGACCGGGGCGATCCGCAGATGACACGCATCCTTGAGGCTCTGTCCATATTCAAGGCGAGCGGCTCCACGAGCCTGGCGGAGGTCCTCGCCGCCAACGGGCAGCGCTTCGGTCGGCACACCACCCTGGTGCTCATCACGCCCGCCGCCGACCACGACTGGCTCGCCGCGGTTCGCTTCCTCGTTCGGCGCAAGGTCAAGGTAGCGGCCGTTCTGCTGGACGCCTCCACGTTCGGCGCGGGCGGGAGCGTTCTACCGGTCATGAGCGCGCTTGCGGCCCTGGGTGTTCCCGCGTGCACGGTGAAAAAAGGAGAGCCGCTTGCCGCCGCGCTCCGGCTGGAAATGACGGGAGGGCCGCAGCCGCTGTTCAGGGAGCGTTACGCCCGCAAGCGGGAGGTGCGCCCGTGACGACAGGGGCCGTCTGGACTCGCGGCGCTCGGCAGCCCACCGAGGCGCCGGCGCCGGTGCGCGGCCTCAGGCGTGCGCTCGCATGGGACGGCTGGATTACCTTGGGGCTTGAGGCGGTCGTGCTGCTCAGCACCGTGTGGTCAATCGAGCAGGCCCAGTGGGTGCCTGCGCAGCCTTCTCTCACTCTTATCGCACTGCTGGGCATGGCGGCAGCTGCGGGGCTGGAGCGCCTGCGGCTGCACGCCGTCCTGGGACTGACGGCGGGTCTCGTGCTCGTCGGCCTGCCCGTTGTGTTCTGGCAAAGCGCCGCCGCTCTCCCTGGAATCGGTTGGGACGCGCGATTTGGTGAGATGATTGCGCGTCTCACCAAATGGTGGGACCTTGCCCTCAGTGGAGGCATCAGCATAGACCCGCTGCCGTTCGCGGTGGCGCTGGCCCTGCTGACGTGGGCCCTGAGCTTCACATCCGCATGGTTTCTTCAGCGCCGCCTGAACATGTGGTGGGGCATCCTCCCCGCGGGATTCTGCCTGCTCACCAATCTGAGCTATTTGACGGAGAATTACTACGGCTTCTTCTGGACGTACCTTTTCGCCGCCATGCTTATCATGACGCGGACCAACGTCCTGCGTTTGCAGCGGGGCTGGAGGCAGCAGGGCATTCATGTCCCCTCAGGGATGGGCCTCGCGTTCCTGATGCACGCCGGCTGGTTCTCACTGCTGGTGGTCGGCATCGCATGGGTGCTGCCGATGCAGACGGCCACGGTCGGGCAGATGCGCGCCGCGTGGGAAACGGCCCGCGCCCCCTGGGGCGACGTGGAGAGTGAGGTGGGCCGCCTGTTCTCGTCGCTTCCCGCGCGCAAGGCCGTCCCCCTGCACACCTTCGGCAGGGCGATGCCCTTCCGCGGCGCGGTTGACCTGGGTAACGAAGTGGCCTTGCTGGCGCACGCGGACCATGCGGGCTACTGGCGCGCCAGGGTGTATGACGTGTATACAAGCGAGGGATGGCTGACGGGCGACAGGCAGACTTCGACGCTCTCGCAGGCGACGCCCGGCTCGGCCCAGAGGAGCGGGCCGGGGTATCGGGCGCGCAAGACGGTCACGCAGGGGATGGAGCTCAACTTCTCCACCGACGCCCTCTTCGCGCAGGGCCAGCCTCTAGAGGCCAGCATCCCCGTTCTGGTGGAGACAGCGCCCGCTGGCATCTACAACATTTCCCTTGTGGACAACACCGGCAATCAGAACCTTCCGTTTGACCTTCGAAGACTTTCGGGAAACCTGCAGCAGGCTGCCCTGGCCCAGAGATTCCTGACTCGCGAAGAGGTGCTGCGGCTTCTGCCTCCCGGCGTTCGCCTCAAGGAGGTCCAGGAAGCTGGCGGCTATGTGACAACGATTCAGATAACACGAGATGCGGAGACGACGGACGTCCTGGGTATCCGCAGTCCCGACCGTTCCGTAGGCCCGCGGCGCTACGACATCGTGTCGTCCGTCTCCGTGGCGTCCGCGCGGGAGCTGCGCGCGGCCAGCCCGGCCATCCCGCGATGGGTGTCCGATCGCTATCTGCAGTTGCCGTCCAGCCTGCCCGACCGGGTACGACGCGTGGCCGCGGAGGTCGCGCGCAACGCGGCGACGCCGTACGACAGGGCCGTCGCCATCGAGACGTACCTGCGGACGATTCCGCAGGCCATGGACGTAGCAGCGCCGCCGCCCGGCGCGGACGGCGTGGACCACTTCCTGTTCACGCTCAACAGGGGGTACAGCGACTACCATGCATCAACCATGGTCGTGTTGCTGCGCGCCGCCGGTGTCCCCGCGCGGCTGGCCGTGGGATACGCCACGGGACAGTGGGATGACCAGACCAAAGTGTACGTGGTGCGGGAGCGTCATGCGCATGCCTGGCCGGAGGTCTATTTCAACGGGTACGGATGGGTGGAGTTCGAGCCTGCACCCGGACACGAGACCTTCGCACGTGGAGAGCAGCCCGAAGAAACCATGGCGTCAGACGACACATCCATGGACTTTGATGAGCCGTTCCTTGAGGATGAACTCCTGAGCAGTCTCGATGGCGGCAATCTCAACGATTTTCGCGACAACGGCGGCCCATGGGCCGTGGCGGCGCGCGTGACCGGCGTCACCCTCATCGTGGCGCTGCTGGCGCTGGCCGCCATGTGGCTGGTGTGGATGCTGAGCTTCCGCGGTCTGCGCCCCGCAATGGCGACCTATGAGAAGATGGCGCGTCTGGCGGGCCTCTCCGGGCTGGCCCCGCGGGTGCAGGAGACTCCATCGGAGTACGCGGAGGCGCTGACGCGCGTCCTGCCGTCCCAGAAGGACTCCATCCGGACCATCACGCGCGGCTTCGAACGCAGCCAGTACGGCAAGAAGGCGCTGAGTGATCAGGACGAGGCGGAGATCAACTCCGCGTGGCGCGCCATCCGCTCCCGGCTGCTGCGGCGCGTATTACGACGCTTGTAGAACGCGGCAACAGGCGACGGTCACTCCTGGTCTTCGGGGATGCTTGGCGCGCGAATCTCAGCAAGCAGCGCCCGCGCCTTTGGCTCGTATTCCTCCAGCACCGCGACGCGGCACGGGACGGGCGTCACGCCCAAGAAGCCGAAGGTGTCCTCCGGCTTCACCTGCGCGGGGACGCCCTCCTGCCGCAGCAGGTCCACCCACATCTCAGCGGTGATCTGGTCCGGCGCGGTCGCCACGTACACCCACTTCATATCTAGTGTAGTGCTTTCGAAATCTCGTTACCTGCGAGACTCTGCAACGTTAATCGCCTTTGCATGATTCCTGGTCATTCACCCGGGGAACCATCCCCTTTAGTTCCCCTTCCTTCTCCGAGGAAGGGGAACGAGGGATACTGGGGGTCACCCCCAATGCCCCCGTCAAGGGGGCTTTGCCCTCTCTGGACTCCCTCGCGCCGGAGACTCCCCGGACGGATCCCTTTCGTAACGAAGTGCGAGAAGCACTCCATACTAGCCGCCGTGTCCGTTCCGGCGTCCGCTTCGCTCCAGCGCGGATTTCGCAGCGTCCTCCTGGCTTTTCCGGACCACAATCTGGAACGATGCGCGCCATCCCGCATCCCACGGACCGGACTGGGACGGCGTGAGCAATGCCTCAACCCCCGCCGCGCGAAGCGCCCGCACAAGCGCTTCCGCCGCCTGCAGGTCTGGCGCGGTTGCCACGGATACCCATTCCTCCGCCACTGTCACCTTCCTGAGCCACGACTGCGCGCGCTCTTCACGAAATGGCGGACGGGACGGGAGGCTCGCTGTCCACCACAACGCTCCCGTCGCCGAGCATGCGCGCCAGCTCCAGCCGCAACGCATCGCAGAGTCCAGTCGTGAGACCGGGCAGATCAAGTTGCTGCGTATCTGAGTTGAGTTGCCGAACCGCGATACGCACCCTGTCGCGGCCCGGGAAGCGCCGGAGGACCGCAACCACGCTCTGAAGCAGCTCAATGTCCCTATCCGCGGCATCCGTCTCTGACAGGGTAATGATGATGGAACGAGGCGCCGCGTCCGGCTCAGCACGCCGTTGCGCGTCCTCGAACGGCTCAGGCGGCACGGGGTCGGGCCTGAGCAGGGACTCCTGCACGCCGTCCTCGAAGCTCTCGGCGTCAAAGGGCTGGACATCGTCACAGGACAACGAGACGCGGTCGGCCCGCACCCGCACCCGTCCGCGCACGAGCAGGACAGCGCCTTCGCGCCACATGTCCAGAGTCCGCTGGTACACGTCCGGCCACACGGCCACCTCGATTCCGCCCGCCGTGTCCTCCAGCTGCACGATCACGAACGCCCGCCCATCCTTGGTCAGAAGGGACCGGATGCTTCGCACGAAGCCCGCTGTCTGAATGGTCTGGCTCTGCAGTCCCGGCGTGTTGTCCACCAGCTCCTGCGTGATCTCCATCGGCAGGAAATCTATCTGCTTGCGGAGTACCGTCTGCGCATGGCTGAAGGGATGCTCCGAGAGGTACCCGCCCACGAGCTCCCGTTCCCACTCCAGCTTTTCAGAAGCCGCAACGTCGCCCCCGGACAACTCAATGCCGGGCAGCGGCGTATGCACGGTCACGCCGAACATGTCGAACATCGTCGCCTGCCCCGTGTCGCGCAGCCGCGCCTCCCGCTGGGCCAGCGCCATGATCTTCTCCACGGACGCCAGCAGCCCGCCGCGCGGGCCAAGCGCGTCCAGCGCACCCACTTTGATGAGGCTCTCCATGGCGCGCCTGTTCGTGTTCTTCAGCTCCGCGCGACGGATGAAGTCGGACAGGTCCTTGTAGGGGCCGTCCTTCTTTCGAAGGGCGATGATGCTCTCCACCGCGGAGGCGCCCACGTTCTTGATGGCCCCCAGCCCGCAGCGAATACTCTGCGCGCCGTCGGGCAACGCCTCTATGATGAACTCCACGTCGCTGCAGTTCACGTCAGGCGGCAGGACGCGAATGCCCAGGTGGCGGCACTCGGCGAGCATGGACGCGACCTTTTCCTCTTTGCCCACGAACGCGTTCAGAGCGGCTGTCATATACTCCGCCGGATAGTTCGCCTTGAGGTACGCCGTCCAATATGCGATGAAGGCGTAGCTAACGCTGTGCGCCTTGTTGAAGGCGTAGCCGGCGAAGGGCTGAATCAAGTCGAAGATGGCGACGGCGGTCCCCTCATCGTAGCCGTTCCGGACGGCGCCCGCGATGAACTTCGCCCGCTCCTTCTCCATGACCTCCGCTATCTTCTTGCCCATCGCCTTGCGGAAGATGTCCGCCTCGCCCAGCGTATAGCCCGCGAACTTGCGGGCTATATGTAGGACCTGGTCCTGGTAGGTGATGACGCCGTAGGTCTCGTTGAGTATCTCGGACAGCGCCGGGTGCGGGTAGCGGATAGGCTCCTGGCCGTGCTTGGCCTTGATGAACGTGTCAATGTGCTCCATCGGCCCGGGGCGGTACAGGGCGATCATGGCCGAAAGCTCCCGCACCGACTCCGGGCGGAGCTGCTTGATGTAGCGCCGCATGCCGGGGCTTTCAAGCTGGAAGATGCCCGTGGTCTCCCCCGACGCGAGAAGGTCGAAGGTCTTCTTGTCGTCAAAGGGGAGCTTGAGGAGGTCAATCTCGCCGCCACGCGTCTGGGACACCAGG
>JGI1356J14229_10004510_pt1 | contig 10359 bp, 14 predicted proteins | sample Subgrocontami58m_FD_14229 | JGI IMG/M metagenome (IMG submission 14229) | reverse complement strand
AAACGATGGCGGTGACCGGATGCTCGTGAACTTCAAGGCAAAGCTCACGGTGATTTACTGAGCCGTTCATTCGGGCTTGATGCCGATTTCCCTGGCCACGCGTTGCCACTTCGCGACTTCTTCGCGCACCAGAGTGGCCATTGCTTTCGGCGTGCTGCTTTCGGGAACCTGGATGCCTTCGATGAATAATGTGCCGGTCTCGCGATTCCGGCGCACGTACTTCTGAACCTCGGCGTTGAGCAACTGGATGATTTTGTCAGGCGTGCCCTTCGGGGCAAAGAGCCCGCTCCAACCGCCGCCACCGAAACCTTTGTATCCCTCCTCGGCCATCGTCGGAACTTCGGGCAGGCTGGGTGCTCGGGCATTGGCCAATATCGCGATCGGCCGCATCTTGCCGGACTTGATGTGCGGGATGGACAACGGGCCGGGGACCAGCATGACGTCCACCTGTCCGCCGAGCAGTGCGATCACCGCCGGGCCGCCGCCACTGTACGGGATTTGCCCCATTTGTATACCAGCGGCCCGCTGAAATTGCGCCATGGTGAGATGGTTGTCGGTGCCGATGCCGGTCACCGCATAATTGAGAACCCCGGGACGCGCTTTGGCAAGCGTCATGAATTCCTTGAAGGTCCTGGCCGGCAGCGACGGGTGCGTGCAAAAGACCCAGTAGGTGAACTCGACCAGCGAAATCGGCTCGAAATCCTTGACCGGGTCGAACGACAGCTTCGCATATACCGCCGGGCTGACCGCGATGGTTCGCAAGGCCAATAGCAGCGTGTAGCCGTCGGGAGTCGCTTTCGCGGCATAACCCGTGCCGATCGTCGTGCCGGCGCCGGGCCGATTGTCAACGATGACCGGCTGCTTGAAAGTCTCGAACAGTTGCGCGCCGAGAGAGCGGGCCTGCACGTCGATCGTGCCGCCGGGAGGAAAGGGCACCACGATACGCAACGGCCGCGTCGGGTAATCCGCAGCATCCGCGATGCCCGCCGCGAACAGCACTAGCACGGATACGAAACCGAACAGCAAGCGCTTCACGATAATTTCCTCGAAGAAAAAGTAAACGGGTGTTTCGCAATGCGGGTTGCGGCAGATCATGCAGTCCCCGGGTGTGCCACGTCAAGCGCGGGGCGCGTATTGGCAACGTTTACGCGCAGCTTCGGCCCGCTAGTCGACCCGGGCGCCGGAAGTCTTGATCACCTGCGCCCACTTCGCGATCTCCGCTTTCATGGAGCGCGCGAAATCCTGCGGTGTCCCTGCCGCAATGTCCATGCCCTGACTTGCAAGGCGCGAGCGCACGTCGGGTTCGCTCAGTATCTTCGCCACGTCTGCATTGAGCTTGCGCACCACCACGGCAGGCGTGCGCGCAGGCGTGACCAGACCGTACGAGGCGCCTGATTCATAACCCGGCAAACCCGCTTCGGATATCGTCGGCAGATCCGGCCACAGCGGCGATCGCCGCTCGCTCGAAATGCCAAGCGCGCGCACGCGTCCGCTTTTCACGTGGGGCAGGGCGGGGGGAATGCTGGCGAAATACAGGGTGACGTGTCCGGCGAGCAGATCGATGAACGCCGGACCCGCGCCTTTGTAAGGAACGTGCACCAGTTCGATTCCGGCCATCTGCTTGAACTGCTCGGCGGCGAGATGCGTCGAGCTGCCATTGCCGCCCGAAGCGTAGACGTAGCCCTTCGGTTTTGCTTTCGCCAGCGCGATCAGCTCCTTCACGGATTGCGCGGGCGTCGCAGGATGCACCACCAGCGCGAACGGTGAAGTCGAGATGAGGATAACCGGCTCGAAGTCTCTGAGCGGGTCGAACGGGACGTTCTTGTAGAGGCTGGGCGCGATCGCATTGGCGCTGTTGAAGAGAAAGATCGTGTAGCCATCCGGCGTGGAGCGTGCCACGATTTCCGCCGCGATATTGCCGCCTGCGCCGCCGCGGTTGTCGACGACGACTTGCTGATTCCACGCTTCCGAGAGCTTGCCTCCGATCAGGCGTGCGACGACATCGTTACCGCCGCCGGGCGCGAACGGCACCAGAAAACGGATGGGTTTGGAAGGATAGGCCTGCGCTTGCGCCGCGGCGGGGCAGGCCAGGAGCGCGATCGCAAGCGCCGCGTACGAAATCACGTTTTATTCGTGAGCTGCCGCACGACCTCGTCCGTGTGCTCGCGGGTCATCTTGCCGAGGTCTGCTTTGCTCAGGTAGTAGATGGGATGAGGCAGTTCGATGCATTCGTGGCCGGGCATGCCTTTGCCCAGATATTGCAGCTCGAGCGCATTCCTGAACGCCGACGTAATAAAGAACGTCGTCGGAATGCCGCGCTTTTCCAGCTCGACCGAGGTGTGCACACCGCACACCGTGCATGACCCTCATCCACCGAGCGCGCAAATGACGATGTCGCATTTGCGCGCCATGTCCTCGAGCGTGTTGAGCGGCGCAGGTTTCGAGTAGTGGACGCCGCGGAAGTTGATGACTTCCTTCACGCCGTAGCGCGCCTTGAGGTCGTCCCCGGCAGCTTCCAGTATGACGTCCGCCTGCTCCTTGGTGTTGTCGTAGAGGCCGACGACTTTCCCGGCGAGGCTTGCCAGCCGCTGCGCCGGCGTGACTCCCTTGGTAGTGACTACAGAAGGATCGTAGATCTCGCTCACGTGGTTTGCCTTTCGCTATGAGTCACGGGTTTCCTGCTCCAGCCTCTGTTACACGTCGTATGCGACCGTCACGCCGCGGGTCGTCTCGTTCCAGCCGTGGCATACCGCGGTCGTCGCACCGGGCCGGCCGCCTGCGACGATCAGGAACAGCCGGCTCGGCTCCTGGATGGCCCTGACGAAAAAATCATCGTCGTTCGGATCGACCTTCTGCACGTAGCGGTTCAGGCGCTCGATGCGCCACAGCCCGCCCTGCTTGAGTTGTCCGACGCGGCGGCCCGCTTTCTCGCGCAGCAGCTGGTGCACGTCGGCTTTCGAATATCCCGCTTTCGCGAAGTTGTCCGCGATGTCGGGCGCGAGCGCGACCACCATGTCGGTGGCGCGCCACGCGTTCATTCCGCCCATATTGCCCATGCAGTCGGTGGTCGCGACGTGCAGGCGCTGCGGGTCGTCATTGGCGTCGTCGTGCGTGAGCTGCGGGTTTTCACACTGCACGACGGTGATCACATTCTCGCCCGCCTTGAACCCGCGATCTTCCGCGAGCGGCCCCCACGGGCTGTCCTCTTCGTTCTCGCGGATGCAGAACGTGTAGCGCGCCGGTTGGCCGAAACAACTGAAGGAGGCCTTGGGATAGCCGCCGCCGACGTTGTAGAGTATGAGCCGCACCGTGCGCCCGATCGTTGCATTCGCGCGATGGCCGGGGCTGAAACAGCCGCGCGCCCCATTCAAGCCGATTTTCTTGCCGTACGGGCCGTTCACGATCATCAGCGGTGCGACGCCGTGGATGGTGGTCTGCACGCCGTGCATGTTGAGTTGTTCGTCGAGGATCGCCCGCATGCCGCCAACGATCACCGGCATGTATTCGGGAAGCGCGCCGGCCATGACCGCGTGCTCGGCGATCCGGCGTACCGTGAGGGGCTCGAAATTCGGCGGCACCAGCCCCAATTCCTCGCCGGGATCGCGGCGCGTGCCTTTGAGCATCGCTGTCACCAGCTCCTGCGTCGGCGGAACGATGGGCAAGCCGTCGGACCACGGCTTCGAGTAGAAGAATTCGATGGCGTCGTAAAAACTTTTCATTGGATAGCAGCTACTCGATCAGGACAGCGGGACTGCGCCCTGCGGTCTTGGACGAGCCGAAGCCCGGCATCACCATCGACAACGCGCCGATTGAGCTGCCGGCGCAAACCAGCATCAACTCCTCCGGCGCATCCATGGCGTAATGGATGGTGGTTTCGTCCGCGGGCGTAATGGCGCCGTCGATGCGCCCCGCGCGTTTGAGTTCCGCCACGCTGCGTCCCGCGTGCTGAACGATGCGCTCGCGGATGTGCTTTTTGCTCCAGCCGCTCGCACGCAGGAGTTCCGTGTGCTCGCCGCCCAGCACCACTGCGGCGGGCGTCCGGCCCAGAATCGCAATCGATCCCAGGTAGGATATCGCATCGCCGATTGATCGCATTAATTGCTCGGGGTCGCCGTAGTGCCAGATCTGGATCATGGTGCACGCCGCCACCAGCGTGACGGTGCTGTCTTCCGGCTTGAAGCCGCGTTCCACGTGCCACGGCTGCCACGGATGGTCTGCCTCGTTCTCGGCGATACAACAGGTGTATTTGCCGGGCGTGCCCAGGGTTGCGCGATCGGAAACGCCGGGGCTGTATTTCAGGCAATTGAGCAGCACGAGCCTGAGCGCCCGGCCGATGGTCGCGTTGGCGCGCACCCCGGGGCCGAACACATTATTGGTCGCATTGATACTGAGTTCTTGCGCGATCGGGCCGTTGACGAGGATCATAATGGTCGGTCCCGACAGCGCCGAGGCCACATGATGCAGCCCGAACTCGGGCGTAGCGAGGGCTTTCACCGCAGCCACAACCACCGGCATGTATTCCGGCTTGCAGCCCGCCATGACGGCGTTGATTGCGACTTTTTCGGCGGTGACGGCAACTTTGCGCGACGGCATGCCGGCAATCACCGCGTCGGGCTTCAACCTGCCCGCGGCGAGCATTTCGTTGACCAGCGACCGGGTCGCCGGAACCACCGGCAACCCGTCGGTCCAGCCGCGGGCATAGCAGAGCTCGATTTGCTCCGACGCATTGATCGGGGTGCAGACTTCACCCTCAGCCTCGGGAATCGCCGTAGCCGCTGCCTTCTTTACCGCCACACACTTCCTCCTCCGGGAATATTTCTGCGTTTTAGTCCGGCTGGCCGGCCTGCAGCAGTCCAAGCACTTTGCCAATCAGCTCGTCGGCACGCCGTTCAATATCCGCAGGCGTGAGGGTCGCGAGCGGATGCGGAATCATCACGAACCGGAAATCCGGCACGCCCCAGAGTTGAGCCATTTCCCTGGCCGTGCCATCAAAAGCATCCGTGACGATCGGGATCGCCGGAATACCTGCTTTTTCCAGGATAACGGCGTCGAGCAGACTGCCCGACGAGCATGCCCCTCAGTCGCCGACCCCGGCGATGACGAAGTCGGTCCGGCCTTTGAAATCCGCGAGTTGGTCGTCCTTGAGCGGCGCGCGCTGATGCTTGTGTATCAGCACTTCCATTTTCATGCCGTGGGCCGCGGCGAGTTTCTCGGCCACCTTGCGCAACACGGCCTCGGAGTTTTTCTTGGTGTTTTCGATGAGGCCGATGCGCAAGCCCTGCACGCTCTTCGGGCGTGGCGCAAAGTCGATACGTTCGCGCGCGGTGGCGATGGTCGGATCGAGGATATCGATCATGGTGCGGTTCCTTTCTCTAGTCTTGTCAGTATATCGCAAACCCAAAGTGCTGGTTATCGGGCTGCAGCGCGTCACACGAAATCCAGGGTGGTCTCGCGCTCGAGTCCAATCCGAAACTGCGGGACGATGAACAAAAACCGGATATGAGGCGTGATGGTGTACTGCCTCATCCACAATATCGGCAAGATCCAGCGCTACGGCAATATCGGACAATGGAAGAAGGAACGCAGGGCAGAAACCCAGCAATAGAGAGGAAAAACTCGAGCCACACGCGTCCTCGCACATCATCGCGCCTCGCCTTTCGAGAAAAATTCGCAATTCCGAATTGGCGGCGGTAGCATTGCTGCGTGAAATGCGTTTTTCTACAGACTCGTTGGGCGCCTCTGAGAGAGGCTAGTAGTTTGCCTTGGGGCCACTTAGGTGTATACTTCTCAGTATATACATTTGGAGTAAGCTACCATGACCATTGCCAGGGTGTTCCAGTCGGGCAATAGCCAAGCCGTTCGCTTGCCTAAGAAGTTCCGACTCACTGCGTCCGAGGTGGAGATCTTTCGACGCGGGGATGAGATCGTACTGAAGGAGAAAGCAAAGGGGATGGCTACCGCGTTCCATCTCCTCGCCGAGATGCCGGATGATTTCTTCGCAGAGGGGCGCAAAGATGACGTTCCTCAGAAGCGAAAAGGTCTGTGATGGCGGCTCGGTTCCTTCTTGACACCAATATCTGCATCTACATCCGTCAAAAGCGCCCTGCGGAAGTGCTGGCGCGCTTTGAAAAACTAAAGGCAGGTGAGGCGGTATTGTCGGTGGTCACCTATGGCGAACTCCGCTACGGTGCGGCCAAGAGCCAACATCGGCAACTCGCCACGGACCGCTTGAACGACCTCGTAACCTTCCTCCCTGTCCTGCCGTTACCCGAGAACGCTGCTTACGAGTACGGAGAGATCAGAGCGTTGCTGGAATCCAAGGGAGAGACCATCGGCGGAAATGACCTATGGATCGCAGCCCATGCAAAAGCTTCGGGCTTGGTTCTGGTCACCAACAACGAGCGAGAGTTCAAGCGAGTTCCTGGCCTCAAGATACAGAACTGGGCGGCCTGACCCTTGACCTCGTCGCAAGGCTCCTTGTGCAGAAGCTTGCCGAGTCGTGGGGCCACGGAGTTGTTGTCGCTACCTGGGCCGGTTCTATCGGGTCGTGCAGCCGTCAGGACTTGCGCCCGCGCTTCGCGCGGCGCACCGGCTTGGACCGTTCGACCGTTTCCTGCTCGATGCGGTAAAAACCTTCGAGCCCGACGAGGTCTTCGACGGCCTTGCGGGCAGTGACGAACTGCGGCTCTGTGATCCCGGTGTAGTCGCCGGTCTTCTTGAGCTCCGCCATCGCCTTCGCCATGAAGTGCTGGGTGATGCAGATCGATATGGTCGCGTCTATCGATCCGGCGTATCCCATGTCCTGCAACTGTCCGAAGCTGTAGAGGGGCCGCCCGTCGCGAGTGCCGCGGCTTTGCACATAGACCAGCGGCAGCTTCGCGCGCTTGGGTGTCGCGACGGCCTCCGCGTGCGTACGCGGAAAGACGAGACCCAAGTCGGCGCCGACGTCCGCAGCGGCGTTGACGCGGTCGAGGGCTTCCTTCATGCCTGACACCCGGGCCGCGTCGGAGCGCGCAATAATCACGAAATCCTTGTCGAGCTCATCGCGCTGGCGGCAGGCGAGCCTGATCTTGTCCACGAATTCGTCGCGCGTGATGTTGTGCACGACGTAGGTATGGTAGTGCGCGCGCTTCGGATAGAGCTGATCCTCGATATGGATGCCCGCGATGCCGGCCCAGATGCATTCGCGCACGGTGCGCATGGTGTGCAGCGGTTCGCCCCACCCGGCGCCTCCGTCCATCACCAGCGGCACATTCACCGATTTCGCAATCTCGCCTCCGACGCCGACCTGATCGCTCATGGTGAGCAGCGGCTCGCTCTGGCAGCTCTTGCCGCCGGTGACAAAACCGCCGTTATAGATCGTCTTGAATCCTGCGTGCTCGGCGATGCGTGCCGTAATAGGATCGTAAACCGCCGGCAGTTCGAGAAACTGGCCGCGCTTGACCATGGTGCGCAAACGGGTCGTCATCCGTGACATAGCAGGTGCCCTCCCGTGAGAAAAATCAAATCTTACCCGAACATCGTAATGACGCCGCGAAACTGATTATTTCGCCATTCCAAGATCGGCGAGCGTCGCGCGCACCGCCGCGTAGTCGTTTTCCAGATAGGCTTGCATGTCGCGCGTTCCCCGGAAAGTCGCGTCCCACGCGTGTTTGCGCACCATCGCCTGCCACTCATCCGTTTTGATGATCGTCGACAGCACGCGCTCCCAGTACGCCACCTGATCGGGCGTGATGCCTTTCGGCGCGAGTATGCCCCGCCAGAAAGTGAGCTCGGTGGGGATGCCCTGCTCTATCCACGTCGGCACGTTCGCGAGAACGCCGCTTAAGCGGCGCGAAGTCGTGATCGCGATCGCGCGCAGCTTGCCGGCTTCGATCTGCGGCACGATCACGCCGAGCGTGGAAACCGACATGTCCACGTGTCCGCCCAGGAGCGCGGTCATGCCCTCGCCGGACGAGCCGAATACGACGACCTTGAGACGTTTTGCATCCGCGCCCGCGGCTTTCGCGACCGAAGCGACGGCGATATGGTTGATGTTGCCTGCCGCGCTGCCGACCGAGATGCTGACGCTTTGCGGATCACCGCGCAGACGCTGCAGCAGATCGTTGCCCGTCTTGAGAGGCGAATCCGCCCTGACGCTGAAGACTATGTGCTCGCTCAGCACGATCGCGATCGGGGTGAAATCGGCATGACTCAGCTGGCTCGCGCCCACGATGCGATTCGTGAGCAGCGTCGTGGAACCGAGCACGAGGTAGTGCGGATCGCCGGCATGCTGGGCTGCATAAAGCATTCCGATGTTCCCGCCGCCGCCGGGCTTGTTGACCACCGCGCTCGTCGCTTCAACCAGGCGCTTCGAGGTCCATATCGCGTGCATGGTTCTCGCCACGACGTCGACGCCGGCGCCGGGCGCAAAAGGCACGATCAGCTCGACGTGTTTTACCGGTTTCCAGCCTTGCGCGTGCGCGAGCGGCGCAGCCGTTGCAAGTATTGAGGCGATAATCAATGCGCGGAACACAGATGACATGGCTTTACAATGCCTCCGCCAGTGGGCGCAGATTCGTTCTGCGCTCGATTTCCATCACGAACTCCACAATGCAATCCGCCGCGGCTTGGGAGAGATGCGGCGCCGTGAGATCGCGGAACTTCCCTACCACGGCTGCTTCCGTCGGCGGGTTCTCCGGCTCGCCGCGGCAGTAGTCTACGCGCTCACGCAGCGTGCGTCGATCGCGCAGGATCAAGCTAACATCACACGGCTTATGCTGTTCGTAGACGGCAGTGAGTTCCGGATCGGCAATGACCTCGGTCGCGCGCGCGACGCGTACGAGCTCGGGCTCACCCAGCGACTCGCCTTCGAAATCGGCGGGCAGCAGTTTGCCGTGTTGCAGCGCGAGCGCCAGCGCGTAGCCCATGTGGAAAATCATGCGCGACGGCGGGCCGGGCTCGAAAGGCCAGCCGCATTGAACGCGTGTGATCTCTCCGGCGCGCACCACGATGCGCTCGACCAGCTCAGGCGTGAGCCCGTGCCGGGCGCGCAGGTTGAGCACGGCATCGATCGCGGTCTGGGTGCTGTGGCAGGTCGGGTACATCTTGATGCACGTGTCGGAGAGCCGCAGCCGCTCGCCGAGTCGATCAGTGAGCAGCTCCGGTTTGGGTTCGGCGCTGGTGAGGTTGAAGAACCCGCCGTCGCGGGCTTCCAGTGGATCGGCCGCACCGTGAAAGCCGCTCTGCGCCAGCGCGGCGGCCACCACGCCGTTGCGAGCCGCCGTTCCCGCCGCAAGGTACAACTCCATTCCGCCGCTTGCGGCGAACGCCCAGTTGCCCGCAGCCTGCGCGGCGGCAAACGCCACGGCATCGTGCATGACGTTCGCATCCGCCTCGAGCACCGACGCGGCCGCAACCGCTGCGCCGAACGAGCCGCAAGTGCCTGTCGCGCGCCAGCCTCCCGCGCGATGCGCCGACATTCCTACCGCGATGCCAACGCGGGCAGCCGTTTCGTAGCCCGCTGCGACTCCGGTCAGAAAACGCACGCCGTCCGCCTGAACACGTTCGGCAGTGGCGAGCGCCGCGGGTATCACCGCGACGCCGGGATGCAGTTTCGCCTGACGATGCAGGTCGTCGAAAATGAGCGCGTGCGCGAGCGTCCCGTTGGCGAGGGCCGCGGATTCGGGGCTGGCGCGCGAACCCGAGCCGATCACCGTGCACGGCCCGCCGGCATGCACGTGCGCTGCCCGGATCGCTGCACGTCCAACCTCGGTATCGAGGGCGCCGATTGCGCAGCCGAAATGATCGAGCACGCACAGCTTGAGCAAGCGCACCGCCCCGGACGGCAAATCGCTCAGCCGCAACCCGGCGAGATACGAGGCCAACTCACGCGAGCGGGGTGGCGAGACCATGCGGCCGGGATTCCGCCCTTCAAGGGCAATGGCGGGGTCAGCTCGCGCCCAACAGCTTGAGCGCCTCCTTCGTCCACGGTTCACGCTGCTTCAGCATCTCGTCCGGATCCCACCAGTTGTACTTGATTTTCGACAGGTTATCGCCCGCGTCACTGGTGTAATCCTTGCGCAGCGAGAGATGCCCGAGGCGGGCGATGGCCTTCTGCCCGGCGAGGCTCGACGCCCACTCGATGAATACCTTGCCGCCGGCCGTATTCGGTCCATTCTTGGTCACCGCCATACCCCCGGCGAGCAGCGTCACGCCTTCTTTGGGAAACGACTCTCCCACCGGCGCGCCTTTCCCGCCGGGGAACTTGCCGTCGCGCCGCGACAGCACGGAGATGTTGATGCCCACCAGCCGCTCGCCGGACATCATCTGGCTGTTCACGGTGCCGTGGCTGCTCACGAGCAGCGGCTCGTTCGCGCG
>JGI1356J14229_10004501_pt1 | contig 10372 bp, 7 predicted proteins | sample Subgrocontami58m_FD_14229 | JGI IMG/M metagenome (IMG submission 14229) | reverse complement strand
TGGGGATGGGCAGCATGTAGCGATAGATCCTGATCCTCGCTAATTCGCGGTTGATAACCCCGAAATGCTTCATACTGCAGGCAATTTCGCAAGCCCCGCAACCGGTGCATAAATCCCACCGGGTCTGAATTAAGGCCGGTCCTTTGGGATTGGGGGCGTCTTCCACTCCCCAACCCTGTTTGTTTCCCTGAACTCCAGGGGTAGCTGCCATTTTCTTGTCACTGCCTTTTTCTGCCATGACTTATTCTCCTTCAATAATAATTTGATGGTCTCGTAAAAATTCCAAAAAAGGCTACGAGAGGTGTTAAGATTTAAGTTTTACGTTTTAGGTATCTTAATAAATACGATATCCTAACAGCTTAAACCTTAAAACTTAACACTTAAAACGTGATGAATTCGACTTTATACGAATTCATCAAATTTAATCGCCATTTTCGCCCTTCTATGAAATAAAGGTTGATATCTTGTCAACATATTTCTTTCCTAGCGGCTGTTGAAAAACACCTATCTGCTGTGTTCCCTCATCCTTCGTCGCTGCGACGTACTAATAAAGTACGTCTCACTCCTCAGGATTTCGGAGGCCTTGCATCTAGGCATTTTTGAACAGCTGCTGAAAGCTTTAGTCGAGGCTGGAACGGCCCCGCGTGTGGGTACTGCCGTCGAAGGTGAAGACAACGCCTTTGCCATCCACCACCGACTCCAGATGCACCGGACGGTCCCAGAGATAAAAGAGATGCTCCATCGTTTTTTCGCGATACTCCCGATCCAACTCCGTGCCCTCATAGGCATGGGTGAGGTAGAGTTCCCTCTTGCCTTGGTAGTCCCCGTCCTGCACCATGATGATCGGGGCGCCGAAGCTGCTTAAATGGGAAACCAGGAGGTCCTTGATCCGTCGCCCATCCCGCTCGCTGATCACGTACTTGAGCTCGTCCGTGTCCCGCCGGCCCTCGTAGAGGTAAAGTTCCAGATCATCGACGAGCTGCTCCGTAAGAAAATGTTCGATGAAGAACCGGTCGCTGTAAGTCCGCCGCACTGCGAAAATCTGCTCCCGGCCCTGGCCGAGCCCCCGGTCCCAGGTCTCTTTCCGCTGGGGGTCCTGGCACTCTTCCCAGTCCTTGCCGAAACGGCCCTTGTTCCAGCGGTCTTCGATGTCCTGAAAGATCCTTAAGCCCACCAGGTACGGGTTCATCATGCGGGGGTTGGCTGCCAGGACCCGGGCATTGTAAAGGTTGAAGAAGCCGTGTTCCTCCTCATTGAGCAGGCGTTCCTGGAAGAGGCGATCCATGATCTTAATATGCCAGAAGCTGGCCCAGCCTTCATTCATGATCTTGGTGCGCCGCTGCGGCATGAAATAGCGCGATTGGTCCCGAACCACGGAAAGGATGTCTTTCTCCCACTTTTTCAAAGGCTTGGGAGAGTGGTTCTGGATGTAAAGCAGGACATCGCGCTCCGGCTCCAGGGGTGTCTTGCTGTTGTATTCATCCTCCGCGGGCGGCGGCGCCTTCTTGTTCGGGAACAAATCGTCAAAAGCCCCGGAGACCTCCGCTGGGGCCGGAGGGGCGGTGAGCCGCTCCCACTGCTGGTCCTCGCTTTCTTCTTTGATAAAAAAATCTGGGTCCACATTGAGTTCGATGCTCAAGGCGGCATCGAGCAGCGCCTCGACCCTTTCCAGGCCGAAACGCTGTTCATAGTGCTGAAAACGGAGGGCCGCCTCGGACGCGGAAGGGATGATGTCCCGGCGCGTCGGTCGAAAATGGATATTATTTTTCATGAAGTCGTTATGGGCGTACACATGGGACATAACCATCACCTGAACGGGGAAGGGATTGGTGTTCATCAGGTAGGCCCGGGACGGATTGGAGTTTAAGACCACTTCATAGGGAATGCCGTAGCCGTGTTCATACTTGGTCTTTTCCATTTCGTAATCCCGTCCGAAGGACCAATGGGAAAAGTTTACGGGAAAGCGGTAGGCCATGATCTCCAGCATCTTTTGTGCGGGGATCGCATCAAACTCCTGGGGAAAGAAATCCAGGCCCCAGGACCTGGCTATTTCCTGTATTATTTCATCAAATTGTCTGAGTCGTGCTAACTCGGAATTCATCTTCACCTTCCAAATGTCATTTCTTTTTTCAGAAATGCTTTGAGGGCGGGGTAGACATGGGTCTTATCCTTCAAGACCGCGCCCAGGAACGGGGTGGCGGCCTCGGCCCCGAGATAGACCTCGAAGTCCCTGCGGTCCAGGAAGTCTCTTTTGAGGTGCAGTTCCTCGGCAAAGGTCTTCATCAGGTAGGAGCTATTATAGTCGTCCGCCTGGATTTCCCCATAGCCCAGCATATTGACGCCCCTTTGCATCAGTCTTTTGGCCGAGGCCACGGTTTTTAAGGGGTCGAAGTCCTCGCCATCGGAAAAATGAAAGGGGTAGATGTTCCACCGCTCGGGGCTGTATTCCGTTTCCAGGAGTTGCAGCACCAGGTCATAGGCCGAATGGCAAAAGGTCCCGCCGCTTTCCCCTTTGTGGAAGAAATCATGCTCGTCTACCAGCCAGGCCTCCGTCGTATGGGCGATAAAGCGGATTTGGACGTGATTGTAGATCTGCTTCAGAAATTCCACCAGCCAGAAGAAGAAGGAGCGGGCCAGGTACTTTTTCATGGTCCCCATGCTTCCCGAAACATCCATCATGGCGAAAACCACGGCATTGGACTCATATTCCACATCCAGATCGAGGGTGCGAAATCTCAGATCTTCATTATAGAGATGGACAACAGCTTCCCCCTCTTCCGGAAGCTTCCCCTCCCTAAGGAGCGCCTCCGCACCCAACAGGTCTCCCCGGGCCGCACTCAGGGCCTGGCGGCAGGCCTCCTCTGTTTGGCCGGTCTTGCGCATCAATTCACCCACAAAGGCGGCAGTGCGCCGGACAGCCTCCTTAATGCTCCGCTTCTTATCCAGATGGGCCACCAGGCCCGTTTTTTCGATGCTGTCGTACTTCCAGCCTTTGGGGATCGCCGTTTCCACAAAGGCCTTCTTCTTGAGGTTGGGCAGGCCCAGGTCTTTGATCATCATCTCGATCAGTTCTTCGATATCGATTTCCGTTTCGAGATAATCCACCCCGGGCTGATCGCCCGCCTGGCCCGGCTGATCGCCCTGAAGGGGCTGCCGGCCGATGACGTCCCCTTCCTCCCCCTCTCCCTGCCCCAGACCGGCGCCTCCCGAGCTGGCCCGTTTGAAGACAAACTGGTAGCTTTTCAAACCCCGGATGGGCACCTTCACGATCTGCCCCTGCTTGCGGGTGATGATGGAGGCATCGGAGATTATATCGGCGATGTTCTTCTGGATGGACTCGCGCACCTTTTCCCTGTGCCGGGCCGCATCCCTGAACCCCCGTTCGGAAAGTCGCCAATCCTGTTTTTTAACGGTCATGGTCTTTCCTCTTACTCCTCTTTCCTCAGGAGATCGCCGACGAACTGCAGGAGACTCTCCGCGCAGACGGGGCAGTATCCCTTTTGCTGCAAGGCCTCCAAGGCATCCTCCCGCCGCTTCATGGTCTTGGGATCCCGGCGGGTCTTATCGGAGATCGTGAGGGAAACCACATTCTTGAGGTCCCCGATGAGTTTGCGCTCGATGGCCTCCTGCAGGGGGGTATAGGTGTTGAAATTAAACTCCCGGCCCTGGTCCAGGGCATCGGACTTGAAGACAAAAATCCCCTGACGGAATTCCCGTTTGGTGTTCTCCGACACACCGATCAATTCCTCGATGCTCCGCATCAGTTTTTCATCCAGTTCCTGTTCTTCCCGGGTAATGGGGTCCCTGATTTTTTTCTTCAGACAGAAGGCCGTGGCATTCTTCATGTAATTGTCAAAGAGGGCTTGGGCCTGGTCTTCATAGGCAAAGAGGAAGGCCCGGTTGACCTCCTTTTTGGCCTGCTCCTTAAATTCGGAGAGGACGCTGTCCTTCTCGCCGATGAGCAGATTCAGGTACCGCGTGGACTCTTCATCGGAGAAGCCGATATGATGTTCAAAATTAGCCCGGAGACTCCGGATGACGTCAAGGGGATTGAGACACCCCAGGGACTCCTTTTCCCCGAGGGCCACATTCAAGGCGTTGACGACAAAGCGCGGCGAGATACCCGACATGCCCTCGCCATTTTTCTTGCCCTCCAGGCGCAGTTGCACCAGGTCCACCTGGTCTTTTTCCTTTTCCGAGACGGCCTCCCCATTGTAGTACTTCATCTTTTTAATGAGGTTCGGGCAGAGCTGACTCTCCTTGAGCCGGGTCAGGATGGCAAACTGCGCCATGACATTCAGGGTATGGGGGGCCAGGTGCAGGTTTGTGAATTCGCTCTTCTCGATCAGCTTCTTGTAGATCCTCTCTTCTTCCTTCACACGGATGTTATAGGGGACGAAAATCGGATACATCCGGTCGTGGAGGGCCTCATTTTCCTTGGACGACTTGAACCGGTCGAACTCCGTCTGGTTGGTATGGGACAGGATCACCTCATCCACGTAGATCTGGGGAAAGCCCGGCGCCTTGAGGACCTGCTCCTGGGCGACCGTGATCAGGATGTAATGGAACTTGATGTCGCATTTAAGGATTTCGATGTATTCCACCATCCCCCGGTTGCCGATTTCCAATTCCCCATCGAGTTTATAAGCCCGGGGATCAGTCTCGCCGTACTGGGTGATCTTCGAAAGATCGACCCGTCCGATAAGCTCCGACACGTCCTGGTTTTTCGGGTCCGAGGGCTGGAAGGTCCCAATGCCGCGCCGTTCCCTTTCGCTCAGGCTGATGGCCACCACGGGAAACTTTTCCCACAGCAGGTTGCCCTGCTCATCCCGATAGGCATGGTTTTCCAGGAGGTTGAAACGGCACATGGGGCAAAGTTCCCCCTCGATCTTCACCCCGATCATCTCTTCCCATTTGGGGCGCTGGTTCGTCGGAATCAGATGGAGGGGCTCTTCATGGATGGGACAACCCTTGATGGCATAGACGGGCGTCCGGTCCTGCTCCAGGCCCCGCTTGAGCATCGCGGCAATGGTGGATTTCCCGCTCGAGACCGGACCGACCATGATGAGTATCCGTTTGCCCGTTTCCGTCCGCCGGGCCCCGGCCTTGAAGAACTTCATGATGTCCTGCAGCGGCTCCTCCAGGCCGAACAACTCTTCACTGAAGAACCGGAAATTCACCATGTCTTCATAATCCGGAAGCTTGACGATCTTCTCGACCGGCGCCACCCCTTTTTGCATGATCATATTGTAGATTCTGCCCGGCGCCAGTTGGGCGATGGCCGGGTTTTCTTTGACCAGTTCCAGATAATCCAGACAGGTCCCGGCCCATTGCACCTGTCTTTCTTCCTGGCGTGATTCTTCGATAATCCTTTGAAAATGTTCTCTTGGCATGCTTTTCCCTCCTTAAGTAGCTCAAATAAGAGGCCTCTTTGCAGAGAGTCCTATTTGCTTTTCCCCCGTCCCCGAACTTTCTCAGACGTCAGATCGCGCGACGCCGCCGCTTATTTCCCAGTCCCCCCTTTCCTCGCAAAAGAGAAATAATCCCTGGCAAGCGATACAGATATAAAGCCCTTGTGTTTATGTTATGCCTTACTTGCGTTATTATTGACCGAGCCCCGATAAGCGGGATAAGTAAGTTTACGGAATTATATTCTGCCAGAAAGACGTAGAAAATAATTCCTAACTTACTAAAAGGGATGCTAAACAGTATGGTACCCGGACAAGAATGGACAGCGAAACAAAAGAAACTACCGAGCTTAAAACTTAAAATAAAGCACCTGCAACAACCATAAACAACGGAACCACAAACTACATGCCCTATTAGGGCAATTGTCCTCTATCAAACATAATTTATTTTGTCAATATCAAATAAATTGAATTCGTAAAAAGTCGAATTCATCGCGTTTTAGGTGTTATGTGTTAAGTGTTATGCTTTTGGAATGTCGTGCTCAGTGGCCGCCGGCAGAGAACATCGGCAGGGATGCCGCTCTCCCGTTATGGCCCACAACCTGCTGCAAATCCGCCACATAAACATTCATCTGTTCGGCCTGGGCCATCAATTCTTCCGAGGCCGCGGCTGATTCTTCCGCATTTGCCGCTGTCTGCTGCGTTACCTTGTCCATCTCGGCGATCGCCGTATTCACCTGGCAAATCCCCTGGGACTGTTCCTGCGAGGCCGCGGCAATTTCATCCACCAGCTGCTCCACCTTCTTCGAAACTGCCACATTTTCCTGAAAGGCCTCCTGGGTCAGATGGGTCAGTTCATTGCCTTTCCGCACTACTTTGATGGTGTTCTCAATCAGGTCATTGGTATTCTTCGCCGCTTGCGCCGCCCGCATCGCCAGATTCCGCACTTCATCGGCCACCACGGCAAACCCCGCCCCCGCCTCTCCGGCCCGGGCCGCCTCGACCGCGGCATTCAGGGCCAGCAGATTCGTCTGAAAGGCAATCTCGTCGATCGTCTTGATGATCTTGCCCGTCTCCTGGCTAGAGTTCGTAATCTCCTCGATGGCCTGCACCATGTCCCCCATATGTTGATGCGCCTTATCGACGATCTGCCGCACCTCCGCCATCATCGCCTTGGCATGGCTGGAATTGTCGGCATTCTGCTTCGTCATGGATGACATCTCTTCCAGGGAAGAGGATGTCTCTTCCAGGGAGGCTGCCTGTTCCGACGATCCCTCGGCCAATTGCTGACTCGATGAGGATACCTGGCGGGCCGCCGCCGCCACCTGCACCGAGCCATCGCTCAGACCGGCAATCGCCCTTTGGATCGGACCGGTGATGGACCGGACCAGGAAGAAGGCGAAGATGGCCACCGTCGTCAGGCCAAGGAGGCTGAAAATGATTATCTTGAGGGAGATATCCTTAACGACCTTATCGTAACTCGTATTGGGCACCCCGACGTAAAACATGCCGATTATGTCCTGCCGGCTGTCTCTGATGGGCTCATAGGCTGTTTGATTCCAGACCCCGACAACATCAGCCTTGCCGATATAGGTTCCCCCTTTTTGCAGCGTGGTTTCGAGCACGTTTTTTGCCGCCTGGGTTCCCACGGCACGCTCGCCCGAGGGTTTTTTTACGTTCGTCGCCACGCGTGTGTCACCCTGAAAGATCGTTACGGTATCCCCCGTCAATTCGCCGATCTTATCCACGATGGCAAAATTTTCGTTCATCGGGACATCGCCTTTAAAAAGCTTGCCCTCGCGGATCGCCCATTCTCCGGGATATTTTTCTTCCAGGAGAGTTCGTCCCATAGCCAGATCACCCCTTAGTTTTTCATGGGCCGTGGTGATTACCTTGTTACGGATGATCAGGGTCAGGGAAATGCCAATCGCCATAATCGTGGCCACAAAGATTGCCAGGAACATTAAAATCTTATGCTTTAAATTGAGTTTCATGACATCACCTCTATAAGAAAGAAACGCTGTCGCGAGATCCCTCGGGATCCCCGGTCCTCATGCCTGTCTTACCGATACATTTATCAAGAAGTATGCCAGAAGCATCGGGGAGGGAATAAAGCATGGACCGAGCAGGCCGAAAAGAGATTTAGCAGGCCGCATTCATGGGACGAACTGCAATGATAACGCAATATTAACTATGGAAGAGTCGCCAAATTGCTATCGCCCGCTGGTGGCTGGCCCGGGAAAGAGAAGGGAGCGGCAGGATATTGCCCAGGGGATAATATCCCGGCCTCTTGTAAATATTATCCGGGTTTTCCGGATTCTGTCCGGCTTTCCCGGACGAAAGCATGAACCTGAGCTCCTAACCCCGATAACCTAAAGGTCACAAGTAAACGGGATAAGTAAGTTTACGAAATTATTTTTTGCCGGACAAACGCAGAAAATAATTTCTTACTTACTAAAGGAATGAGGGATGGTTAAGGTCGGAACCACCGCTTCCTCCTATTTAGTTTCCGGATGGACACTACTTAGCTTGCCAGGAGGTTTGATAATTTTTTACCAGGGCCAGGAAATAAAGGTGGCGTTTAGTTAAGTGAAGATTCTTGCGGTAAACGAGATAAAAAAAGCGCTCCAGCGGACAGTCCGCAATGTCCACGATCTTCAGCAGGCCTTGGGCAACTTCCCGCTGCAGGGCGAAGAAAGATAGGATCGTCACGCCCAGACCGGCCAGTACGGCCTCCTTGACAGCTTCGGAACTGCCCAGTTCACAGATCACGTTGCATTGCGACAGATCGAGACCAAAGCAGCTCCGCAGCCGCTCTTCCGTGATCTGTCGCGTTCCCGAACCCTGTTCCCGGCAGATGAAAGGCAGGCGGGCCAGTTCCGCCACGGTAACAGTCCGCTCTTTTGCCAGCCCATGGGCCGCGGGCACTGCCAGGACCAGTTTATCCTGCCAGAGCCGCTCCGTTATTAATTGCCTATGGGTGGTTTCCTTGCCGATGAAGCCTATTTCGGCCTGATTGTTCAAGACCGCCTGCAAGGCTTCCTCGCTGTCGTACATCTGCATGTGGACCTTTATATCCGGCCGCTCCTGCTGCAAGGGAACGAGCAGGGAGGGGAGGATATAGGTAGCCGGGATATTGCTGGCGGAAATGTAAATATGCCCCGCTTCCTGATTCCTGATCCGGGCCAGTCGGTCTTTGGCGTCCTCCCGCAGCCCGATGACCCGCTTGGCATAATCATAGAGAACCTGGCCCTCGGGCGTGAGGTAGATACCGGCGCTGCTCCGGTTAATCACCCTGACATCGGCGGATTCTTCCAGGTGGAGTATCTGTTTGGTCAATGCCGACTGGGAGATACAGAGCTTCAGGGCCGCTTTCGTGAAACTGCCCGCCTCGACCAGTGCCAAGAGGCCTTCCAGCTGCGGGATGCTGATGTTCTTGAATTTATCGTAGCTCATGTCGTGGACCTATCACAAAAGGCACCTTGGGAAAAAGATAATTTTATTAGCGGCCCTGCCGGAAAAGGTCGGGTAGGTGGATAAACTATGCCTATCAGGAATAATTTGGGAATTCTATTCCTTTTCGCCATTGGATATTTCCTCAGAAAAATCCTATAAAAAATAGTGTGTTGGCCCTGGCGTCGCCCACAGATTCCTCCGCGGAAAGACGGGAGCGCCTTCCCGGAGCTGTTTGCCCGGAAGAGTCCCCTGCCGGCCTGAACCGAAAAGGAGAAGAGTTATGAAAAAGTGTTTTTTACGCTTACAGGTTGCTTTGCCCCTCTGTCTGCTGGCCCTTTTTGCCTTTGCCCCCCTGGCCCGGTCCGGTGGGCTCGATGCCTTCCGCAACGACAAAGGAGAAATCAATGTTTCCGGGGGCACCGCCCATATCCCGGTGATGAAGGAAGCAGCCAAACGGATCATGACCGCTAATCGGGAAGTACGCGTCACCATTGCCGGGGGAGGTTCCGGCGTGGGGATCAAACAGGTCGGCGAAGGTCTGGTCGACATCGGCAACAGCGGCCGGGCGCCGACGGAGCAAGAAATCAGGCAGTACAGCCTGCACGTCTTTCAATGGGCCATCGATGGGGTGGGCGTGGTGGTCAACAAGGGCAATCCCGTAAAATCCTTGAAAAAAGAGGAGCTAAAAAAGATATTTTCCGGAGAGATAAACAACTGGAAGACCCTGGGCGGCCAGGACCGGCCGATCAATATTTACAATCGCGATGAAGCCAGCGGTACCCGGGAAGTCTTCTGGGAAAAGGGATTGGAAAAGGGGAACATCTCTCTCAAGGCAAACGTGGTCGTCTCCAACGGGGCCATGAAGTCCGCCGTGGCCAATGATCTTTATGCTATCGGCTATGTCTCGGTGGGCCATATCGACGAGAGCATCGCGCCGGTGGCGCTGGAGGGCGTTTTGCCTACCATCGGGAATGTGAAGAGCGGAGCGCACAAAATCAGCCGCGGACTCTACAGCAACACCAAAGGCAAGCCCCAGGGCCTGACCGGCAAGTTCATCGATTACCTCTTTACGGGCGAAGGCCAGAAGATCGTGACGGATCATGGCTTCATCGCGGTAAAATAGCGCGGGGCAAGGAATTGTCGAGTGGCAAACGGGTTGACCGTATCATCGAGCAGGGCTTTTTTCTGGCTGCCCTCTGGAGCGTGCTGGTTGCCGTCCTGATTTTCCTGTTCATGCTGGTTTTAGGCCTGCCCTTGTTGCGGTCGGGTCAGATATTTTCTGCCCTGACCCGGCCCTGGCTGCCGCAAGCAGGCCTTTTCGGCGTCTATCCCATGATCGTCGGCACCCTGGCCATCGTTTTCCTGAGTCTGTACTGGGCTTTTCCTCTGAGCTTGGGGGTCGCGGCCCTGGTCAGTGTGATCCACCCCCGGGGCTTTGGCCGCTTTCTCAAGAAGATCGTGCTCCTGATGACGGCCATTCCTACCGTGGTGTACGGTTTCGTCGGGGT
>JGI1356J14229_10004486_pt1 | contig 10385 bp, 10 predicted proteins | sample Subgrocontami58m_FD_14229 | JGI IMG/M metagenome (IMG submission 14229) | reverse complement strand
AAAAAAAGCGTTATCGCCAGCGAACGCGATCGTCCTGATATCGCCCGCCGGCGAACGCAATGGGTAAAGTATCAGGGCCGAATTGAGCCTTCCCGCCTGGTCTTCATCGACGGGACCCCCGCCTACGCGGGGGCAGGCTCTGGACCAAGACCAACATGGCGCCGTTGCGGGGATGGGCGCCGCGCGGCAGGCGGCTCACCGCCAAGGTCCCGCACGGCCACTGGAAGACCACGACCTTCCTGGCCGCTCTGCGCCACGATCGAATAGACGCGCCATGGGTTCTCGATGGCCCAATCGACGGCGAGAGCTTTAGAACCTACGTCGAGAAGGTCCTCGTCCCTACCTTGAAGCCCGGCGACATCGTGATCATGGACAATCTCGGCAGCCACAAGGGCAAAGCCGTGCGCCAGCTCATCCGCTCAGCTGGTGCCAAGCTGTTCTTGCTGCCGAAATACTCGCCCGACCTCAACCCCATCGAACAGGTCTTTGCCAAGCTCAAGCACCTGCTGCGCAAGGCCGCAGCGCGAACCGTCGAAACCGTCTGCGCCGCAATCGGTGAGCTTCTCGGAGCCTTCACACCGCAGGAATGCGCCAACTACTTCAAAAACGCAGGATACGCGCCGACCTGATATCATCCCGCTCTAGCAGGCTGTTGAAGAAGTCTTCCACGGGCGCGCGGTGAAGTCGGCTTCGTCTCCGCCATGGAAGCAGATTTGCCCTGTGATGGAGCCGTCGGACTGAAGCTCGGCCCATCCGTGACCTCTGGCCTCGTCCATTTCGTCGTTGCCGTTCCAGTCGAACTCGACGGCATCTGTATCACCGGCGCCGTGGATGGCGCCGGTGACACAGCCGAAGGCGAACTCGCCGCCGCCCTTGCCGTCGAAGAGAATGTAGGCCCGCTCGACCATGTCGGGGAAGTCGGATGTATAATCCGGCATTTCAACAATGTGCCATTTGCCCTTCACACAGCGGCTCCCAGAAGCTTGGGCAGGCGGATCAGGTTGTAGGCCGCAAGCGCCAGAGTGAAGGCAGCGTCTACCCGGTCGCGGCCTCGCAGCTTCACCTTGGCCAGACCGGCGGAACTCTTGATCCAGCCGAACACCTCTTCGATGCGTTTGCGACAGCGTTGGCTGATGTCGTAGCCGGCGTGTCGGGTGGTGCGTCCGTCAACCGCCGTCTTACGCCGCTTGCCGGTCTTGCTGAAGTGCCCGTCGATCGCGATGTGCGGCGTGACCGATCGGGCCTTCAGATCGTGCACGAACTGCATGACGTCATAGGCCTTGTCCGCACCAAGCGTGATCCGCCGCCGCCGTCGACCTCGGCAACCATCAACTAGATTCAGCGCCTTCTCCCGCTCGGCCGTGCCAGTCGCCTGGCTCACGCCGCCGCCAACCGCCAGGCCATGACGGTTCTCCATCAGGGCGTGTCCCATGTAGCAGAGCTTGGCCGGCTGCCCGTCGCCCTTCTTGTAGAGCCGCGCGTCCGGGTCGGTCGTGCTCTGGTGCGTCTCGTTGGAGCGCTTCTCCTGATGGAAGCTCCGCTCGGCGTTGCGGCCCGGACCCTGGCTGTCGTTGTCGCCGCCGTCCTTCCTGCGGAAGCTCTTGATCGATGCCCACGCCTCGATCAGCGTGCCGTCGACCGAGAAGTGGTCGCTCGACAACAGCCGCTTCACCTTCGGCTGCGCCAGCACCGCCGCCAGGAACTTCGCGGCGATCTCTCCCGCCAGCAGCCGGTCGCGGTTCTTGGAGAAGGTCGAATGGTCCCAGACCGCATCATCAACGCCGAGCCCGACAAACCAGCGGAACAGCAGGTCAAACTCCAACCGCTCCATCAGTTGGCGCTCGGAGCGGATTCCGTAGAAGGCCTGCAGCAGCATCGCCCGAAGCAGCTTCTCCGGCGCAATCGAGGGCCGCCCAAAGTCCGTATAAAGTGCCGTGAACGCTGGCGACAGATCGCTCAACGCCGCGTTCGCAATCTCCCGGATCGTACGCAGCGGATGATCGCCGCGAACGCGGGCCTCCAAGTCCACATAACTGAACAGCGACCCAGACCGCTCGTCAGAACCCCGCATCTCAGCCTCCCGATTCAACCAAATCGAGAGAATCATGTTCAATTCCGCCTCGCTAGAGACTTCTTCAACAGCCTGCTAGCGCACCACGCCGGAGATGCAGCACGGCTTGCGCTGCGGCGGCTTAATGCGGTCCTTGAGGAAGCAGCGCGCGACCGACCCAAAATAGCCCGGCCGCGCATAGGTCCAGGCGCGGCACCGCCCGTCCGCCTCGCAGGCCGCCTGGCAGACGGCCACCGGCGCTTCGGATGCAACTTCGAAGTTGCGGTAATCGCCGCCATAGCGGTCGATGGAATATTCGAGCGCGCCGACGCGCGGCTCGATGACGCCAGAGCCGCGGATTCCTGCAACGCAGCAGGAATTGGGGACCGGCGGCAGCACCTTGTCCTTCAGCCAGCAGGTCGCCACGTCTTTGATCGTTTCCGGATAGGAGAAGCTCCAAGCCCGGCATCTTTTGTCGCGGTCGCAGGCCGCGGCGCAGGCCGCCGGGTCGCCGCTGCGGATCGGCATGGAGCTGTAGTCGCCGCCCGGCCGATCGAAACCGGTCTGCGCCACGACAGCGTCTGACGCCGCCAGCGCAACGTAAAACGACAACAATAGTGTCGCAGCCGCAAAATTCCGCATCATACGCAATCCGGTCACTGACCCACGGCGGGCTGGTCCCCCGCGATGTTAGAGAAGACCGCCCGCATAGGCGAGCGGTTCAATGAACAATAAGACGCTGCGGCCCCGTCCGCGCCTTGCAATCTGTCACAGCACCGTCACGCGACGTGCATCAAAAAACGATCAATAAGCATGTTCCGTGAACACCGGCTCGACCGAGCCGCGCCAGGGTCCGTGGAATTTCTCCAGCAGTTCCTCCGCCGGCGTGATGCCGCGCTCGACCGATTCCTCCAGTGGCGCGAGATATTGCGTCTCGTCGCCTCCGTCCCTGCCCTTCTTGCCCCGGCGCGACAAGCCGGCGCGGGCCAGCGCCAGCGTCTGCCTGGCGAGATCAAGCGCCGGGGTCATCCTGACCTCCGCCTTGAAGCCAAGCTTGGGCACATCGTCACGCAGCTTTTGCCGTTCCTCCGCGGTCCAATTCTTCACCAGGTCCCAGGCTGCGTCCAAGGACGCATCATCATAAAGTAGCCCGGTCCAATAGGCCGGCAGCGCCGGCAGGCGGCGCGCCGGACCGCTGTCGGAGCCGCGCATCTCCAGATAGCGCTTCAGCCGCACTTCGGGAAAGATCGTGCTGAGGTGGTTGGCCCAATCTGAGATGGTGGCGCGCTCACCCGGAAGCGCGGGCAGCTTCCCCGCCATGAGATTGCGGAATGATTGCCCCGCCACGTCGATATAGCGGTCGCCGCGCTTGACGAAATACATCGGAACATCAAGCGCGTAATCCACCCAGCGCTCGAAGCCCATGCCCGGCTCGAAGGCCCAGGGCAGCATGCCGGAGCGCGCCGGGTCGGTGTGGCGCCAGATTTCCGAACGGAAGGAGAGAAAGCCGTTGGGCTTTCCTTCGGTGAACGGCGAATTGGCGAACAGCGCGGTCGCCACCGGCTGCAACGCCAGCGAGACGCGCAGCTTCTTCACCATGTCGGCTTCCGACGAGAAGTCGAGATTGGTCTGCACCGTGCAGGTCCGGTACATCATGTCGAGGCCGAGCGTTCCGACCTTCGGCATATAGGCGGTCATGATCTTGTAGCGGCCCTTGGGCATCATGGGCATTTCGGCGCGCGACCATTTCGGCGTCATGCCGATGCCGAGGAAGCCGATGCCGAGCGGCAAGGCAACTTCGTGCACCTGCGCCAGATGCGCGCGCAGCTCCCGGCACATCTGGTGCACCGTCTCCACCGCCGCGCCGGACAGCTCGAATTGGCCGCCGGGCTCAAGGGAAATCGCGCCGCCGCCGGTGACGTCGAGCAGGCCGATGATGTTGCCGTCGTCCATGATTGGCTCCCAGCCGAGCAGCATCTGCATGCCGTCAAGCAGCGCGCGGATGCCGCGCGGTCCGGCATAGGGGATGGGCTCTTGGCGACCGATGGCGAAAGCGAATTTCTCGTGCTCGGTGCCGATGCGGAATTGCGGCTTCGGCTTGCAGCCGGCCGCGAGCCAGGCGACCAGCTCGTCGCGCGTCTCGATCGGGCGCATGTCGATCTGGTCGCGGGCCATGCAAATACTTCCGTCGCCAAAAGGGCGGCGACCTTAACCACGGGCTCCGCGAAAGAGCAATGACGCGCGCACCATCGGCAGTGCGGCAAGCGCCACTGCCGTAAAGACCGCGCCGGCGAGGAATGTGCCTTGCGGGCCAATCACATCCCACAGCGCGCCTGCAATCACACTTGCGGCCAGCATCGCGAGCCCGGTGACGAAGTTGAACATGCCGAAGGCCGTGCCACGCAGTTCTGGCGGCGCCGTGTCGGCGACCAGCGTAGCCAGCAATCCTTGCGTCAATCCCATGTGCAGGCCCCATAATGCCGCGCCGAGCGCCACCGCGCCGATGCTCGCTCCCAGCGCCAGCACAAGATCTGCCAGCAGCAGCATAGCGAAACCGCATGCCAGCAGGCCGTACCGTCCTATCCGGTCCGACAGCGCCCCGGCGGGCCATGCCGAAAGGGCATAGACCACGTTCATCACCACCATGACTGCCGGCACCAGCGCCAAGGAAAGCCCGGCCGACTGCGCCCGCAGCAGCAGGAATGCCTCGCTGAAGCGCGCCAGCGTAAAAACGGCGGCGACGCCGACCACGAGCCAATAGGCGAAGCCGAGCCGCCGAAGCTCGGCCAGGCTCAGCGGCGAACGGACGGCGCGCAGCCCCGGCGGCCGTTCCGGCTCTCTCACGAAAAAAACGATCACGAAGAAAGACAAGAAGGCCGGAACCACCGCGATCCAAAAGACGAAGGTGAAGTTGTTCGCGGCAAGGACCATGAATCCGATCGCCAGCAACGGCCCGAGAAACGCGCCAATGGTATCCAGCGATTGCCGCAGCCCGAAACTCGCGCCACGCAGATGGGGCGGGCTGATGTCCGCCACCAGCGCATCGCGCGGCGCCCCGCGAATGCCTTTGCCGATACGGTCGACGAAGCGCGCCGCCATCAGCCACCCGATCGAGGACGCCAACGGGAATACCGGCTTGGTGAAGGCCGCCAGCCCATAGCCGATGGCGGCGAGAAGCTTGCGCTTGCCCAGCCGGTCGCTCAGCGCGCCGGAAAAAATCTTAACGATCGAGGCGGTAGCTTCCGCGATCCCTTCGATAACGCCGACCGTGAGCATTGAGGTGCCGAGCACGGTGACGAGATAGAGCGGAAATAGCGCATGAATCATCTCCGAGGAGACGTCCATCAGCAGCGAGACGATGCCGAGGGCCCAGACGCCGCCCGGGATCTCGCGCCAGCGGAGGAAGGAAGAAGTGGTTTGCTTCATGGCTAGTTCTTTGGTCACCTCTCCCCGCGTGCGGGGAGGTGAAAAACAAACTGCTTATGCTTTTCTCTCTCCGTCACCCTGAGGTGCCCGCGCGCAGCGCGGGCCTCGAAGGGCGACGGCCGTTCATCCTTCGAGGCTCGCTTCGCTCGCACCTCAGGATGACGGAAGAAATGCTTTGATCTGCTCACATGGGTCATTCTACCCGCCGCGCAGCTTGCGCTGCACCCGCTCGTCGAAGCGCGCGACATTGACGACGACCCGCGCGTGCGCGCCGTCGCCGACGCGTTCCTTGTCGTCGAAGGCTTCGACGCGAAATTCCAGGTTTCGCCCCTCGACCTTGGTCAGCTCCGCCGTGGCGCGCAGCCGCATCCCGACGGGCGTCGCCGCGTAATGGCCAACCTCCAGTCGCGTCCCCAGGCTCTGGTAGCCATGTGGCAACAGCCGCTCCACCGCATTGAGCGCCGCCGCCTCCATCAGATTGATCATCACCGGCGTGGCGAGAACATGCACGCGCCCGCTGCCGATGCGTGGCGCCGTGTCCTCGTCTTCCACGGTGATCTCAGCCGAGCCTTTCAGCCCGATCTTGAGATGGGAGAGATCCACGGCCTAAGCGGCTTGCCGCCGCGGCGGGGCGAAGCGGCCGTAGAAAGTTTCGCCCTTGGCGGCCATGTCGAGCAGCAGCTTCGGCGGCTTGAAGCGCGGCCCGTGCTTTTTCTCCAAGGCCTGGCACAGCTCGACGAAACGCTTGGTCCCCAGCATGTCGATCCACGACAGCGTGCCGCCGGTGAAGGGCGCGAAGCCCCAGCCCAAAATTGAGCCCACGTCCGCCTCGCGCATGTCGATGATGACGCCTTCCTCCACGCAGCGCGCGGCTTCCAGCGACTGCACCGCAAGAAAGCGATGCTTCAGCTCCTGGATGTCGATGCCGTCGGGATCGAGCTTCACGGGCTGCAAATCCGCCAGCCCCGGCCACAAGCGCTTCGGCCCGCTCTGCGGATAGTCATAGAAGCCCTTGCCGTTCTTCCGCCCGTAGCGGCCCTGCTTCTCGACCATCTCCGCGAGCAGCGCCTTCTGCTTCGGATCGACGGCCTGCGGACCCAGGTCGGCCTCCGTGGCTTTGAGAATCTTCCAGCCGAGATCGAGCGCCACTTCGTCGTTCAACGACAGCGGGCCAACCGGCATCCCGGCCATGCGTCCCACATTCTCGATCATCGCCGCCGGCACGCCTTCGGTCAGCATCAGGTGACCTTCGCGCACATAGTTCAGCACGCAGCGGTTGGCATAGAAGCCGCGCGAGTCGTTGACCACGATCGGCGTCTTGCGGATGGCGCGCACATAGTCGAGCGCGACCGCCAGCGTCTGATCGCCGGTGCTCTTTCCCAGGATCACCTCCACCAGCATCATGCGCTCCACCGGCGAGAAGAAATGGATGCCGATGAAGCGCACGGGGTCCTTGAACTCGCCCGCCAGCGACGTAATCGGCAGGGTCGAGGTGTTGGAAGCGAAGATAGCCTTCTCGCCGATCACCGCCTGCGCCTTGGCGATGGCTTCCGCCTTCACCTTGCGGTCCTCGAACACCGCTTCGATCACGAGATCGCAGGAGGCGAGCGCGGCGTAATCCGCCGCCGGCGTGATGCGCGCCAGCAGCACATCGCGCTCCGCCGCCTTGGCGCGGCCCTTGTTGATCTGGTCGGTCATCAGCTTGTGCGAATGCGCCTTGCCCTTCTCCGCGGACTCTTGATCGCGGTCGATCAGCACGACGTCGATACCGGCGAGCGCGGTGACATAGGCGATGCTCGCGCCCATGAAGCCCGCGCCGATGACGCCGATCTTGGACAGCTTCGTCGGAGGAATATTCGGCGGCCGCCGCGCGCCCTTGTTCAGCTCCTGCATGGAAACAAAGAGCGAGCGGATCATCGCCGCCGCTTCCGGCGTGCGCAGGATTTTCGCAAACCAGCGCGACTCCACGCGCAACGCCAAGTCCATCGGCAATTGCAGGCCCTCGTAGACCACCTGCAAAATGGCGCGCGCGCCGGGATAATTGTCGTAGGTCTCGCGCCGGTAGATGGCGTTGGCCGCCGGGAAGGTCATCATCCCGGCCTTGGAATAGACCGGCCCGCCGGGCAGCTTGAAACCCTGCACGTCCCAGGGCGCGACGCCCTTGCCGCCGCCCTTGATCCAGTCCTTCGCCGCCTTGATGAGTTCGGCAGGCGGCACGATCGCATCAATGAGCTTCATCGCCTTGGCACGGTCGAGCTTGAGCTGGTCGCCCTTGAGCAGAAGCTGCAAGGCGTCGGCGGGCGGCATCATGCGCGGCACGCGCTGGGTGCCGCCGGCGCCGGGGAAGAGTCCAATCTTGATTTCCGGCAATCCGACGCGCGTTTTCGCATTGTCGGAGGCAACGCGGTAATGACAGGCGAGGCAGAGCTCCAGCCCGCCGCCAAGCGCCATGCCGTTGATCGCCGCCACCCACGGCTTGCCGCTCGTCTCCAGCCGCCGGTAGAGCTGCGACAGCTTGCGGCTCTCCGCAAACAGCATCGCGATCGCCGCTTCCTCGCCCTGCGCGCGCGCCATCTCGACAAAGGTACGGCTTAATCCCTCCAGCATGGTCAGATCGGCGCCGGCGCAGAAGGCTTCCTTGGCCGAGGTGATGACCGCGCCTTTGATGGCCGCGTCGCTCGCGACCTGCTCGACGATGGCGCCAAGCTCTTCGATCACCTTCTCGTCGAGCACGTTCATCGAACGCCCCGGCATGTCCCAGGTCACTAGCGCGATGCCATCGCTGTCGATGTCGAGCTTGAAGTTGGTGAAGGCCATGCTCGGCTCCGTCGGTTGTCTATTCGGTATAAGGCTCGCCGGATTTGTCCGTGAAGGTGAAGCTCGTCCCGTCGTATTCATAAGCAAGGTCGTTGTCGGGATAATGAACGCGGTCTTCGGAAGTGCGCGTGCCGATAACCAGAAACAGGGCATCGCGTTGCGAGCGATTCGCCAGGTGATGGCCGTTGGCCACGCCCGCTATGAACCCGGCGGCATCGCCTGGACGCAGCAATGTCTCGCCTTCGTCCTCGATCAGCATCAGCTCCCCATCCAGCACATAGACCAGCTCATCTTCCTGCTCGTGCCAATGACGCAAAGCCGAGATCGCGCCGGGCTTCAGCCGCGTCAGGTTGACGCCGAACTGCGTCAGGCCGGCGGCATTTCCGAGCGCCTGCTTTTCGCGGCCATCGAGCGGCGCGCAAAACTGCTTTGGGTATCTGCCGGCGCCTTTTTGCACCGGAACCTTGGCAAGATCGATTTTCGGCATCAACTCAAACCCGTTCGATGATGGTCGCTGTTCCCATGCCGGCGCCAATGCAGAGCGTGATCAGCGCGGTGTTGAGATTGCGCCGCTCCAGCTCGTCGAGCGCTATGCCGAGGATCATGGCCCCGGTCGCGCCGAGCGGATGGCCCATGGCGATGGCGCCGCCGTTGACGTTGACTTTGCTGTCGTCGAGATCGAAGGCCTGAAGGAAGCGCAGCACCACCGCGGCAAAAGCCTCATTCACCTCGATCAGGTCGATGTCGTCGAGCGTCATGCCTGCCCGTTTGAGCACCTTCCTGGTCACATCGATCGGCCCCGTGAGCATCATCGCCGGCTCGGAGCCGATGTTGGCGAAGGCTTTGACGCGCGCCCGCGGCTTCAAGCCCGCTTTGCCGCCCGCGTCCTGGCTGCCTACCAGTACCGCCGCCGCGCCGTCCACGATGCCCGACGAATTGCCGGCGTGATGCACGTGGTTGACTCTCTCCACTTCTGGATGCGCCTGCACCGCCACCGCGTCAAAGCCGCCCATCTCGCCCATCTGCACGAAAGAGGGCTGCAACTGCGCCAGCGACTGCATGGTCGTGGTCGGGCGCATGTGCTCGTCGCGCGCTAGAATAGTCATGCCATTGACGTCTTTGACTGTCATCACCGAGCGCTTGAAGCGGCCCTCGTCCCAGGCCTTGGCCGCGCGCTGCTGGCTCTGCACCGCATAGGCATCCACCTCGTCGCGCGAGAAGCCGTAGCGCGTGGCGATGAGATCGGCGGAAATGCCCTGCGGCATGAAATAGGATTTCAGCGCGATCGACGGATCCACCGGCCAAGCGCCGCCGGAGGCGCCGAGCCCCACGCGGCTCATGGATTCAATCCCGCCGCCGATCGCCATGTCGTGCTGGCCGGACATGACTTGCGCCGCGGCAAAATTCACCGCATCGAGGCCCGAGGCGCAGAAGCGGTTGATCTGCACGCCCGGCACGCCGTCGCCATAGCCGGCCACGATCGCCGCCGCGCGGGCGATGTCGCCGCCCGCCTCGCCGACCGGATCGACGCAGCCCAGCACCACGTCGTCCACCAGCGCGGGATCGAGCTCATTGCGCGTNCGGATTTCGCCAAGCACCTGTGCGGCCAGGTTGAGCGAGGTCACCTCATGCAACGAGCCATCGGCCTTGCCTCGCCCGCGCGGGCTTCGCACGTGGTCGTAGATGAAGGCGTCAGCCATATGGCTCTCCTACAATCTTGTTGTGCGCCCTTGCCAGAGATATGCGTAGACGAATCAGGTTGCACTAGGCTACCTGCCACTATTACGCAGAGCGATAGGCTTGGTGCTGATTACCTATTATCAAAAAGGGCATTATCGTGGAATTCCTCACCTCGCGGCCGGATATTGTCGGGTCGAGCACTCAGCGCTGGCTTCTGAGCTACTGGCACCGGCTGCGCGGCAGCGCGCTATTGCCGGCCTGGCAGGGACTGGAGGCAGCGCCGGAACTCATGGCGATGGCGGATTGTTTAGGCTACGCCGACTTGGTGGGGACTGAAGATTCGCATCGCCTCCTCATTCGCATTCACGGCGCGAAGATGGCCGAAGCCTATGGCGGATACGCCGTAGGCAAA
>JGI1356J14229_10004473_pt1 | contig 10400 bp, 7 predicted proteins | sample Subgrocontami58m_FD_14229 | JGI IMG/M metagenome (IMG submission 14229) | reverse complement strand
TAACAGAAATTGTTTTTATCGTCATATTTCCCTTCACTTACAGACGAAACCCTTATGGCTGGTATTGCGCATGATTTATTAACATTGCCTTGACTCTGAACAACACCATTCTTCATAACCACGCCACAATGATCAACAGCCTTAGCAGCATCCTCTGTAATCAGTTCACAATAAGCATATTTATCAGTTGGGTTGTAAATATATCTATTGCAGAAGGCTGTTGTGTCCCCAACTTGCAAATCAGTATGACAAGGGGCTGCAAAATAAAGCGGTGATAATGTGACTGGTGTGTCTTTGGCTAAAGTGATATATCCTGTATCCTTAATATAACTACTCAACCAATTCTGCACTCTGCCAATAGAACTAGCATCGCTTCCCTTATCCAAAATAACAGGCCTCAAACTCTCTTTATAATTTCCCTTCTCTTTTCCATCAATATAAGCCGTTGATTTTTGTGGTTGTATATCTAATAACAAAGGTTCAGGCGGCCTGAAAGGCTCCTTTGAATGGTATTTGAAAACAATGGAATTGCCAAAACTTTCATATTTAGTCAATATACTCTCCATCAAAGATGCCATAAAGGCAATAGGAGTTCCAAAACCCAAAATTCTGGCTGCTGTTTTAAGATCCTTGAAATTTGTTTTAGCTGCATTTTTTTCTGCTTCCTGCAATATTTTTTTACCTACTTCAGACTCCAGGCCATCTTGTATAACCTGTCTTTTAGTTTCTCTAAGAACACCCTTTTCAGCTGAGTATACAAAAACATTATCTAATTGACCTGCAGGCAGACCAATTGTTGCTGTCTTACCTAGAATTTGCCCCTCAGAGTTTATTACTACCCCAGCCACATTCTCTCCAATGGTTTCGGTAGCAGCCTCCTTGCCTACTACGCCAAAACCAACCTTTTCTCCAGCCTTCCTAAGCACTTTACCAGTCGCGCCCTTTGCTGCTTTTAAAGTTTTTCCAAATGGAAAACAAGATGTGGCAGCTATAAACAAAACATTCTTCTCCCATTCCCTAAAAGATCTCCAAGAACTGTCCTCCCCTGGAGGGAATGATTGCCAATATGCCAAATATTTAGGGTCCCCATAACCAAAGACCAAAGTCTCTGGATTCCAATCAATCCCTAAAACAGGATCCCTAACTTCTTCAAACTTTTGTGGTAAATGAAAATTCTCAACCTTACAATAATCTAAATTTGGTTGGGCCTGGACAAAAGGTGAAGGAACGTCTGTTCCAGTTAACCACCTATATTTGCTTTTTATCCAATCCCCGATACCACCAACAACCCCAGTGTCTGCAGCGCTTATTGAAGCTGTGTTACTTAAAATAATTTTTGATACCTCAGAACTCCCGACAACCAAAGCCCCCTTATAAACATCCACATCATTAATACCACCTATAGCTGTATTATTAACTAGTTTTGTCCATGAAGTTCCAGCTGATTTGAATATTCCACGACTGCTTGCAGCAAACAGCGATCCATTATATTCCAAAAATTTATACACAGAAAAACCTATCTCATCTTTCCCAATAACAACATTATCCCATCCACCACCATTAAACGCTATAACCCCTCTATCTGAATCAAAAACATACAAAATCCCATTAAACTCAATCAAGTTTTTAATATTTCCATAGTACAATCTTGTCCAATTATCCCCACCATCTGTTGATTTGTATACACCGCCAGATTTAACTTTAACACGAAAACCAGTAAATGGCTCATTATCAAAATCAGTTTCTGCATAATACTCAGTGGCAATTTCACTAGCTGCAAATAGATTTTGGCCAGATTTTATAATTTTCTTTACATCCCCTACACCTTCACCTGTCTTATCGCCCTTTATATCAATATATCCGCCTGCACTACCCTCTGCTCTTCTAGCTATATTCATCTCGCTCTTATCTATACCGCCACGGAGATAGATACGCGGTTCTACAAATTCCCAAATCAACCCTTCGTCTACAGATCTATACAAACCGCTATCAAGTCTGCCAGCCTCATACTCTCCAACATTTCCAGATGGTCTATTATCTGGATTGCCTTCACTCAACAAAAACAACTTGTCATCAGCAGAAAGAATATTGTTAATATTTGTTATATCAAAAGTGGTTGTTTTAGTTTTCAGTGGCGTCCAAGTGTCCCCTTTATCAGAAGATTTATACAATCCATTGCTATCCTCTGCATTGAAAGCTAAATATAGTGACCCGTTATGCTCTATAAAACCCTGTATCGGTGTATTAGTTGATATTCCATGTTTAGATGAGGAAAAGACAGGTTTCCAGCCTTCGGTATCAAGCCTAAACACATCAGCATCTCCAGCTGCAAATAGACTTTCTTTATGTTGAAGTAAAAATTTAATATCCCCAAGCTCTCCCCACGAACCTATATTTGTCCAATTAAGGCCATCTGAAGAATTGTATACACCACCAAGGCTCACCTGAACAATTGTAGGTTCATTAGACTTTTTTATCTCTGGTAACCTACAAACAGCGCAACTATTTCCATAACATCTTCTTATAGCATTTGTCTCAGGGTAATCTCCTTCCAATTTCAATCTCACCCCATATTCTGTTTTAGTAGATTCAGGACAAGTCCTATCATTAATCTCGCTGTTAGCAGCACTATTCACAGCACATCTCAATGCCAGAACAGAATTCTTAGCAATTATATCGTCTGCTGCAAAATAAGTTATGTTTTCACCGCAAAATTGAGGATTTAGGTCACACCAAGCGTTTGTCAATCCTCCTATACCACCGAATATTATGAGCAAAATACCTATTACAATAACCCCACCAACGAGTCCAATTAGCAAATTTTTTGGTATTGTAAATGCTTCTTCTGGCATAGTGGAAACCTGTAGAGAGATTGGTTTCGGTTCCCACCCCTCCATAAAATGGGAACCTACGGTTTCTTCATCTCCTATTATATGGGTGAAGAGATGTCATGTGCCTCAGCACATGAGATGTGGCACATCTCTCGTGTCAAAGCCACAAGATCTCATGTCGCTATATACTCAGTGAGACATGACATCTAACCCTCCCTTATGTTTATTGAGAAGAAAGGAACCGATTATATTATAATACTATATATACTCCACTTTATATCTAGTTATGCGTGCAGTCCTGCCCATGTGTAAGCAACGCCTTTTTCTGCTAGATATATAAGAGGCAATAGAGTTACAAAAGTATTTGGCAGTATGTGTAACAACATCAGCAGAAAATAAACCCCGCAAACCATGTCCAACAGACTTAAAAACCTCTGCTTTATGATAGAAAACAACACACCTTTGACAATCAAATAAATGCTAGTCCACAAAACCAAATCAGACGGCAAAATACCAAGATAAAAATGCAAAGCAAAGATGGTGGTAACTATAATATATAGTGGGCCAAACAGTATTTTCATATATTACTCACTGATTTTTAGTATAAAAAAGGCACTTTCAACACTTACACTTCTATACACCAACAACCCGTGTCACCCCATTAGCCGCTTTATCCCTCTCGAGCTTGTAAACATACCCTTCAATATCCTCTGCTATTCTCGGTTCATGTGTTATCAAAAATATTTGTTTTACAAAACTGCCAATGCTATTCCTCAAAACATCCGAGAAATTTTTAATGGAGTTGGCATCGAGGTTGTGTGTTGGCTCATCTAAAATTAGCCACTTCAAGTTTGGAATAAATGCAAGAGAGAATGCAACCCTCAACGCCAAACATGCAAGGTTTCTTTCCCCGCCAGATGCCACGCCGTCTACAGGAACCCACTCACCTAGGGCCTTTAACTGCAAAATATAATCCCCGTCCACAACCAGTCTTATGTCCTCGAAATCAGCATAAGGGTACAAATTCTTCCAAACATTTGACATGATATGATTTACTGTTTTCGTGAACTCATCCCTTAGCTGATCTTGAGTCATCTTGATTACAGTAACAAACTTCTCCAAATCCTCTATATTTTTCCCAGCGACACGAACGGCTGTTCTATAACTCTCCAACAACCCCAATCTATTCTCAAAATCCTGCAACAAAACCTTATCTTTCTCAACAATTTTGTTCAAATGAAATAAATTAACCTGATTTTTTGTGGCCTCAGAAACAACTTCCTGCAAATCCAACCTTAACCTGTCAATATTCTCTTCCCCTGTTTGTAATTCCAAATAAATTTTCCTATTCTCCAAATCCTGGTTTTGGTTTTTGTAATTCCCTAACCTTTTAACCGAATTATCCAAATTATCAAACTCCTCCAGCACAGTTCCTAACTTCACCAACTCCTTTTCCAGGCCCTTCAAACCTTCTTCCATTTTTTCCAAATCAGCATTTCCTTTCTCCACCTCTCCAACCAAGACACTTGTCTTTTTCCTCAACTCCTGTTCCCTCTCCTTCCTCACATTCTCTAAATCACACTTCTTCTCACTTGTTATACCGCTTTCACAAACAGGACACTTGTCCCCCAGCCTTTCCAAATCTTTTATACTTTCCATAACCAATCTAATTTCAGTATTGCAAGCAGCTACCTGGCTCCTTTTTTCATTTATTAATTCCTTCTTCAACTTAATCTCATTTTTTAATCTGCTAATTTCAATTTCTATTTTCTTAACTTCTTCAGAAAAACTTTGCCTATCAAGTCCCTTTGTTCTCTCTTTTACACTCTCTAAACTTTTCTCAATTTCATGGATGCTAGCTTTTAATCTTTCCAAATCCCTTTCCGTTTTTATCAGCTCGTCGATTTTTTGTTGAGCTACCAAAACTTTTTTAGTTATATCATCCTTTTTTACAACTATCCTATCGAGCTCTTTGCTTATCTTAACGCCTATTTCCTTATTCGTTTCTATCCCTTCCCTTAAATTAGAGACCTTGATCTCTATATTTTCCCTTTCCATTTCTGTCAAAATCCTTATCTTCTCTGATCTCTTAATATCCAAAGAGTTTTTTATGCTTCCAGCCAATTCCCTTACATTCTCAAATAGGTCAAGCCTCAGCATCCTATCTATATGTTGCATCCTTTTCCCTTTTGGTATTGTCAAAAAGTAATCTATATTATTTTGTTCTGAGTAAACAGCCTTTGAAAACAAAGAATAGTCGATCTGCAAAATCCTTTCGATATGGTCGGTAACGCTTGCAGGATTCACCTCTATCAGTTTTTCATCTTCCCTTACCTGAGCTTCTATTGTTCCCTTTCCTTGTTTTAGTTTCCTGCTAACTAAATATTTTTTCCCGTCCAAAATAAATTCCAATTCAACCTCCGCCTCATTTTTTTCTTGTGGCCTCTTCATTATCAAATCATCCAAAGTAATTTTTTTAGAATTAAGGTTTGGAAAAGTCCCAAAAAGTGCAAAAGAAATCGCATCTAGAACAGAAGATTTTCCAGAGCCCATTATACCAACAAGGGCATTCACACCACCAGAGAATTGAAACTCAGAGTTAAGATGGGATTTCCAATTTTTGAGCCTGACTTTTGTGATCATAGTTTATTATTGTACTTAATACTTTAGTAGTTATCTTGTCTTCTCGAAGGATGCAATGTAACAGCTGCGTTCAGACCCCTTCACAAAATCTGTTGCACATATCTCGAATCCATGTTCTGCTAAAATATCGGCTGTTGATCTAACGCCATCCAAAACCATCCCAACCGAAGACCATACCTCCTGAGAAATTATTATTCTGCCCTCCAATCTAACAAATTCTCCAAACATGTCTATTGCTGACAAATGCGGAAACACCGCCCCGCCTCCATATAATTCGTGCGATACGTTGTTCAGAACAAATGTGTCTGTCTCTGTGAATTGAATATTGTTAGCATTTCCGTGTATCCATCTTACATTTTCCACTCCATATCTTCTTGACCTATCCCTTGCTAAATTCAAAGGCTTTTCTGACAGATCAACCCCAACAAATTGTTTTGCAGGATGATTCAAGGCATAGTATGTTGTGTAATACCCATTGCAACACCCAATGTCGACAACACTTTCTCCAACTATAAGTCCAGAAGTGGTATCTGGCACCCACGGATCAAACTGACTTTCTATGTGATCTACTAGAGCAGTTTCTGCAAGAAAATCATAAAAAGCTGCTATATGCTTTGCTGCATTGGTAGGATCCAACGTAACCATGCAACCGCCGCCGCATCTGTGATCAATAGGAATAATTTGCCTATAGCGCGCCTCTCCAAGACTTCTATACTCTTCTAACCTACCGCCTAAAAATTTCTCTATATCCACTGGGGACCTATCTCTATACTCTTGAAATCTCATATAAAAAGAATAGAGCAAAACTTTAAAAACGTACAATGAGACGAAAAAACTTTATATCCTCTATTAGCAACTATCAGAATGGTAAAAGCTCCTGACAGTGTAAAATCTAATAAAAAACCCCATCACCAGCCGATTTTACAATTGAGGGCCGCCTAGCTGAAATAAAATCATATCCCTATGAAAATACCTACGATTCACTAGGCCAAGACCATAAAGACCATTACGGATATGGTAGATCTAGATATAACGATCCATTTTCCAAAGGAATTCAACCAACACATGATTCAAATAGAGGTTTACCTCCAGTAAACAGAATTAAAAAATATCAGCTCTAGGATGGCTGTTCACCATCACACTCTATTATTTCTTTATACTCTTTGTATCTACCTAGTTCCCTATATACTTCCTCAAGAGCGCCCAAAGTCAATCTGGTTGCTGTTCTCCTGTCCATGTCAGACTCAATATCTCCGAGATGCTCGACTAACTTTGATATTTTCCCCATATTTCTTCTGGATTCAGTATCCCTAACCTTTCTAACAGTAGCTCTCTTCTCCCCAGTTTTTATCGATTCTTCTTCCTTCAAATATCTAAGCCTCTTCAAAAGAAGTTCCTCGTCCTCTCTTCTAACAAGAAGACTTAAACCCAAAGGGTGGACACGTTGAACAACTCCTTTGTCACCAGCAAATCTCCTATACTCATCTCTTAGCTGATTTTGCCTTAACAATTCAACTAAATTTACAGAGCTGTCAAGAATCTCTTTCGCCCTTCTTACATCCTCGTCGTAAACACGTGTTGAACTACCAGATCCTTCTCTTCTCAAATCGCCTGATCTAATCAGGCTCCACACATATTTTCTTGTCCTTCTCAAAACACCGGTGGCTTGAGGGAGAGAAATATACCCAGTATCCATGAAACTACTTTACAATAAGCTTTAAATCTTCCTAATAACCCCAGGCATAGGCTCATAACACAGGCCTCCAGAAAGCAAATCGTCCACAATTTTTTCAACAGCCCCCTTTGGCGCCTTTATCTCCATTAGCTTGTTGTATGAAACGCCTTCTTTACTGGAACCTATGGCCTCCAGAATCTTTTTCCTTATACCATCGTTCTCGTCTTGTTCCTTACCTTCTGTCACACCTAGTTTCTGGAGCTTTTTAATTATTTCCAGCCTTCTAAGCAGCTCTAGATTTGGATTATCAATCTTGCAAACAATTTCTGGCAAAATATATATTTCCTCATTATACATCCTAACTTTCCCAATCAAATCAACAATATCCCCTTCAGCAATCTCATTTATCATGCCAAAATTTTCCCACATTTTAACCCTTATAGTCTCTGTTGCATCATCTAAGGTCAGGCTCATATACTTTCCGTCCTCAGAAACAAATTTACTAACAACAGTAGCCATAATCCTAGCCCTACCAATCTTTTCCCCATATTTTGTTTCCAAAATGCCAAAGCCGTTTTCGTCAACCCATTTACCGCTAATCAAATCAACAATTCTTGTTTTCACAGCTACATGCCTTTTAAAACTAGTGTTCTCTTTCTGAATAACCTGTTCCATAACTAGGATTGAATCGAAGATTTATATTAGTTAAAATGAGCTAAACTACTATATGAGGGACTGGGAAATGACTTATAAGGAGAGGGGCGAGGTGCAAACAGGGGTCGCAGATTTGGTGAAAAAATCTTTGAAATTATTAAGAAAGAAAGGCGTGAAGCGAGTTCTAGATCTCGGTTTCGGGACAGGCAGACATACAGTATTTCTCGCCGAAAACGGTTTTAATGTCTATGGTATTGACATATCCAAAACAGGTAAAAAGATAACGGAGAAAAAAGTCAGGGAAGAAAATTTGAAAAATGTCCACCTAAAAACAGCTGATATGAAAGACATCCCTTTTAAAAACAGTTTTTTCGATGCAATAATATCAGTATATGTCATGGAGCACAACACGCTTTCCAGCCTAACAAAAACAATATCAGAGATAATGCGCGTCTTGAAGCCTGGAGGTGTTTTATTTGCAACCCTTATTTCCACAAAAGACCCGCGTTATGGCGCTGGAAAGAAATTAGAACCCAACACATTTGTCAATATATACAATACAACGAGAGGAGACGATTATGATGTCCCTCACAGATTTTCTGATAGAAAAGAAATAGAAAAGATTTTTTCCAAATTCACTATTCTTAAAGCGGTTGAAAAATTCGGGTATTCTGAAAGAAGAAAGGCAAAAATTGTCCATTGGGAGCTAATTTTAGAAAAATCTTAAAGTTTCTGGTATCTGTTCTGTAGAGCTTGGTGGACTTGATCCTTGACTATAACTGGTTGTAGATTTTGTCCCACTCTCATCCCTCTTCCTGCTTTCTAAATCTTCGTGTACAAGCCTAGAAAATTTCTCAGAACAAGCCCTGCAAACATACAAAATCTTGAGAATAGCGCGAAGGGTTCTGCCTTCCAAAACCTTAATCAACTCCTCTTCTGCAATATAAGTCCCACCACCACATTTTGGACAGAAAATAAAAACCACCTACTTAAAACCTACGGTTTTAAGGAATCCCTCATATACTATCAAGATTCCTTATTTTATAATTGGATCAAATAGTTTAAATATCAATCCATAACGATGGTTTCTTCTGCTTTTGGCCCAATTGAAATCAACCTTATTTCTCTACCAATAAGATCTTCCACAAACTTAACATATTCCTGTGCCTGTCCAGGTAAATCTCTAAATATTCTAGCCGATCTAATATCCCCTTCCCATCCATCGACTTCTGTGTAAACAGGTTCCAAGTCATACCATCCAAACCTGTTCATCGGTATTCCAGTAGGCGCACCATGTAATTGATATCCTGTGCACACTTTTATTTTTGGAATTCCAGAAAGCACATCCAGTTTTGTCAAAGCAACAGAATCAATGCCACCAACCACAGTAGCATACTTTACTAGTGGAACATCAAACCACCCTGTCCTTCTGGGCCTTCCTGTAGTGGCTCCAAACTCATCGCCTTTCAGTCTCAAGAATCTGCCCATTAAAAGTTCATCCCCATCAAAAGCCATTCTAACATCTTCTTCTGTTAATTTTTGATCTGGTTTATCACCTCTTATCAATTCAGGATCCCCAAGCTCTGTTGGAAAAGGACCTTCACCAACCCTTGTTGTATATGCTTTTACAATACCAACTCTATGACTTGCATCTAAAGGCAATCTAACTGGACTGGATCCAGTAACAAATGGGTAGCTTCCAATTTCATTATCCAGCATGACTCCCTGCGCGCCCTCCAATATAACTCTAGCTGAAGAGTTTCTGTCTAAGACCTCAGAAAAATCAACCAGAAATCTACCTAACCTTTCTCTGGCAGTGGCATATGTCCGCACATAATCCTCAACATCAATCTCTGTGCCGCTCCTTTCCACATTCCATTCCAGAGCCTGCCTAAAACTCTGCGAATCCACAAACTCAGCAAAATTTATCCCAGTCCTTTCAACTCTGTCTACATAAGTCGGTCCTATACCTTTTCCTGTAGTCCCAATACCTTTCTTACCTGCTTTCCTCTCCTTCTCCAAATCCCTCTCAACATGAAACTTCAAAGTAACTCCAGCCCTTCCATCAACTCCAAAGTTATCTCGAGTTATAGGATAGCCTGCTTTTCTCCAATCATCAATCTCTTTAACTAGTAGCCCAGGATCAACAACAACTCCTGGAAGAAGCAAATTGTAAATCCCTGGTTTTATTACTCCAGAAGGAACCAAGTGAGAAACAACTTTCTTATTTTCAGGAGTGACTATTGTGTGTCCTGCATTTGCACCACCTTGATATCTTGCCACAATATGAGTATCCCTATAATCATTCCCATCCTCATCCACATACCCATTGCGAAGTATGTAATCTATAACCTTAGCCTTACCTTCATCTCCCCATTGACAACCAATGACAGCCAGAACTTTCATTAGTAAAATTGGACGTAAATAATTTAAAGCTATTGTCGAACCAACATACCCAACAGCCAAGAGTACTGCGCGGTCTGGTTGAACCAATAGAATAAAGGAAGACCCGCAGTGAATTAGCCAATAATAACAGCTAATTTTTGAACAGCTAACCAAAAAATAAATAGAGGTCGCTCTAGCGACCTCCGGAGAAG
>JGI1356J14229_10004470_pt1 | contig 10403 bp, 10 predicted proteins | sample Subgrocontami58m_FD_14229 | JGI IMG/M metagenome (IMG submission 14229) | reverse complement strand
GACTCCTGCCCCTCGCCAACAACCGCCATATCCACCGTGACCAACTCCGCGACTTCAGATGGAATCCCCGCCGCCGCGCCATGACCGACCTCTTCATAATTGGATATGAGGAAGTACACGCTTCGCACCGGACTTTGGCCTGCATCTGCCATTGACTTGATCGCCGCTGTGAGATTTGCCACACAAGCCTTGTCGTCGAGGAATCGTGAGCGGATAAATCCATCCGTCACTTCCACACGCGGATCAAACGCCGCGCAATCGCCGATGTTGATGCCAAGTGCGCGGGTTTCTTTTTCAGAAGTTGTGCGCGCATCGAGCCGCACCTCCATGTGAGCATCCGTGCGCGGAGTCTCGCTTCCCGCCGCGCTGTAAATATGACCCGAGGCTGTATCAATTAATACTGAGCCGCGGATCTTCCCCCCTTTGGACGTGAACACCCACACGCCTTCTGTTTCCACGCTCGGCCATTGAATTCCGCCAATGCGGCTCAACTTCAACCGTCCATTGGGTTTGATCTCCTTCACCACCGCGCCGAGCGTATCTACATGGGCAGTGAGCGCAACAGAAGGCAAGTCGGAATCCACATGCCACTTTGCCACAAGCGCCCCTTTGCGTGTGCGCGAAAGTTGGAGTTGCTTATATTTGGATAATTCCTTTTCAACNAATTCAATCGCAGGCTCCGCAAAACCGGTCGGCGAAGGGATGTTGAGCAGGTCAACGAGGAAGTTAATGAAATGTTTTTCGTCAATTTTAGGTAGGGACATGCTTGATCCTTATCTTTATTTCAAATAATGGTCGAATAGTTCCGAACGGCAGCCATACACCGCATCAAACACTACAATCTCTAACCACTAATTACTATTTACCAATTACTACAGGTCCCGATACGTTTTCGGTTATTACTTCCGACATACTTGACCACCACCAATCTCCGGATACCATTTACCCCATCTTCTCCGCCGCAAGTTTCACCGCATCCACAATATGCTGATAGCCCGTACAACGACATAGATTGCCTGATAGCGCTTGGCGGATTTCATCTTCGGTTGGGTTTGGATTTTTCTGTAAGAATGGAATCATAGACATTAGGATGCCAGGCGTGCAATAACCGCATTGCAAACCATGCGCCTCCCAAAAGGACTGTTGCAATGGATGCAGATTATCTTTGTCTTTTGCCAATCCCTCGACGGTTATGAGGGCATGTCCATCCGCCTGAACAGCAAACATCAAGCACGAACGCACAGACTCGCCATCGAACAAAATTGTGCAGGCTCCGCAGACTCCATGTTCACAACCGACATGTGTTCCCGACAGCCCGAGATCGTGCCGCAGAAAATCACTGAGCAGCAATCGCGCTTCCACTTCGCGCTTGTATTCCTTTTGGTTTACGGTGACTGTAACAGGAAATATTTGGGTCATTGCAGGTTTTCCTCCGCGCGCTGCATGGCTTGCTTCAACGCTTTTTTCGTCAATACATTTGCCAGATGACGCTGAAAATCAGGTGAAGTGTGAACATTTCCAAAGGGGTTGATTTCTTTCCCGCTGGCCATTGCCGCCGCAGATTCGATCAACTTATCATTTATCTTTTCGCCCTCCAAAAGTTCCGCAGCTACTTTTGCATCCACAGGACCGTCACCCGCGTTCAAGTAAACCAGCTTTGCCTTTTTGCATTTTCCATTCTTTTCCAAAGTCATGAGTGCAGCNACACCCATCAAAGCATAGTCGCCCGCACGCGGCGCAACCTCCATGAACGACCAGCCCGTACGCGCGGGCATAAATGGCAGCTCAATCTCAACCAAAATTTCATCAGGCGCGAGCATGGTCGTGAACATGCCGGCAAAAAAATCCTGCGCGTCAATCCAGCGTTCGCCTGAAATATTTTTGGCTTTCAACCGCGCGCTCAACGCCTGCATCAGCACAGGCAGCTCCGCCGCCGGATCTGCATGGACGATGCTTCCGCCAATCGTGCCGCGGTTTCGGATCTGCGGATGGGCGATATGCGGCATGGCTTCCGTCAAAAGTGGAGTATATTTTGCAATTGAAGAGTCAAATTCCAAATGTCTTTCGCGCGCCATTGAACCAACCCGAATCACGTCCCTTTCTGCGCGGATATAACTCAACTCTGCCACGCGATTCAAATCAATCACCACGCTCGGCTGAATCACGCGAAAATTCATCGCAGACACAAGGCTTTGTCCGCCCGCCAGGATTTTGGCTTCATCTGCATGTTGACTCATTAAGTCCAATGCTTGTTCGATTGAATCGGGAACATGATATTCAAAGGGAGCTGGTTTCATGGAAAAGCCTCATTAGGCTCAGCGCAGCGGATGGGAGACTGCGTGCGCTTCTTTCTCAGCCGACAATTGATCCTGCTTTCGATGAGCGGTCACCACCTCTGCCATGATCGCGAGGGCAATTTCCTCGGGCGATTGCGCGCCAATGTCCAAGCCAATGGGCGCGTGCAAGCGTGAAAGTTGTGATTCAGTTATGTCATCTTTCAACAATCTTTCACGTCGCCTGGCATGTGTGGTCTTGCTTCCCAATGCGCCGACATAAAACGCCGAACTTGGTAAAGCGATCTTCAAGGCTGGGTCATCCAATTTAGGGTCGTGAGTGAGCATGATTATTGCAGTTGAGCGGTTTATCTTAATCTGTCCAAATGCATCCTCGGGCCAGGCTTGGATGAGTTGATCCACATGTGGGAATCGCTCTTGGTTGCTCCAGGCCTTGCGCGGGTCAACGAGAATCGTGCGATATCCAAGCGTTTTCGCTAATGAAGTTAATGGAATGGCAATATGAACCCCACCAACGATAATCAAAGTCGGCGGCGGTAAAATCACTTCCAGAAAAATTTCGACAGTATCATTCAACATCACACGACGCGAGATTCCTTGCGCAAGAGTTTCTTTGCCAGTTTTTAACACCGCATCGTTCCATTCGTTGCCAATCGAACCTTTGACGTCCCCGTTTTCAAAAATCAACATCTCGCGACCAAGTATTTCATCCGAACCGTGAATTACTGTGACATTCACGGCTTGAGATTCATTCGCCCACGCAGGATGCAATGACTGAAAATATTCCGTATCAAGCGGATTGACAAAGATATCTATGCTGCCGCCGCAGGCCAGCCCCACCTCCCAGGCGGTTTCATCGGCAACCCCAAAATGCAAAAGTTGGGGTCGCTTCGTTTTTAAAGATTCGACCCCGGCTTCAACGACTGCGTTCTCCACACACCCTCCGCTGACCGAGCCGGTGATCCTTCCATCCAAGGTAAGCGCCATTTTTGAGCCAATCTTGCGTGGCGACGAACCCCATGTTTGAATGACAGTCGCAAGCGCAATGGCCGCACCCTCCCTTTGCCAACCATCAACATCAGATAAAATATCACGCATGTAATTTCTGCTCTGGAGTCGGACAGCTTGCTGTCCGATCTGGCAGGAGCAAGCTCCTGCACTCCAAAATTACTCTTTTTCAATCCGCCTGCGAACTTCGTCATAAAACACCCCGGCAAGTTTTTGTGAGACAGGCACCATCAAACGGGAAACGAGGCTCGCCAATTGACCTGAGACGTTGATGTCGGCCGTCCATTGCAAGAGCGTTGAATTATCCGGCCCATCACTGAGACTCATTGCGCTGATCGCATCTGCCGCACTGCCAGTTGCCGTGCCATGCGCTTTTAATTTTGCGTGATTGGGTTCATCCAGTTCGAGGACATCAACATCACCAGTGAATCGAGCCTTGACCGAACCAAGCCCAACAGACACAACCCCGCGATATTTTTTCAACGGCTCGATGGTTTCGATCTTCTCCACCCCGGGGACGCACTGGCCGATCTGGTTTGGGTCGGTAAGAAAATCCCAAACTTTTTTTCGGGGTGCGTGAATGATGACGTCGCCTTTTAGTAACATTGGCTCTCCCTTTACAGAGATCAGGAAATGGGAATTAACGAATTACATGATGATGGTAACGATCAGATCGTCGTGATTATAACCCAGGCATCTGAGTATTCAGCAAGATGGCGAGATCCCGCTTTTATATGAACAAACTAGCAAGGGTTCCTGAAGCATGTTCAAATATCTGGCACTTAAAAGAGAAGTAACATGTCATTGTGAGCATTCCTCGCGAACAATCCCCTCTTGAAATATGAGATTGGTTAAACAGATGAGCCCGGTCTCGCAATGAGATAAACCCAGAAGCGCAACAAATATCCATCGAAACAGGATCAATTTGAAGGGAGTCTGAAGCGGGAGCTTCATTAAGTCGAAGGTAAATCCTTACCTTGTTGTGAAAAAAACTGACCTTCACTCCTGGAACGCAACTTTCATTTATATAGGGGTGTTTATTATTACAGGATTGAGAAGTAGCCTTATATCGCGGTTTAAGTCCTGCTGACTGCTTAACACACCGGGAGCCTTTGCACCAAGACCTCAATCATCTTCCTCTGCCAAATATAAAACGAATGTTTTCTTGCTATAATCCAAAAAACACATGGCACCTCCAAACAAGTCCCATGCTTCTCCCTCCGCCAGTAAAATTATGAGTAACTTGCTGTCACAAACCGATGCCTTTCGCCTGGGCGAATTACCCATTAACAATTACATCTCCAATCTCCAATTTCTTTTTGAAGAGCGTGAGCCTTCTGTTTTGTCGTTCATTCCCGAAGAAAATCTTTTCGAGCGCCTTAGCAAAGATGCTGAAGAACTTGTCTCGCGTTTTCCTGATTCAAAAAATCGTCCGCCTCTCTTTGGCTTGTTGGTCGGCGTCAAGGATATTTTTCGTATGGATGGTTTTAAGACTCAGGCGGGAAGCCGACTCCCATCAGCAGAACTGCAAGGCAAAGAAGCCGAAAGTGTTACAAGACTCAAAAACGCTGGCGCGCTCATTCTCGGAAAAACCGTCACTACTGAATTCGCGTATTTCTTTCCCGGCCCCACGCGCAACCCGCATAACCCAGCGCATACTCCCGGCGGATCAAGCAGTGGTTCTGCCGCGGCGGTTGGCGCGGACCTTTGCCCTCTTGCGCTTGGCACGCAGACCATTGGCTCGATCATCCGTCCTGCCGCGTTTTGTGGCGTGGTTGGATATAAACCAACATACGAGAGAATTTCACGCGACGGTGTCATTCCTCTTTCACCTTCGCTCGATCATGTTGGATTTTTCACTCCCGGTGTGGATACGGCGAAAAAAGTTGCGAGTGTGTTGTTAGAGAATTGGAGAATTAGTGATTGGACGCTTCGACAAGCTCAGCGCGGTGGATTAGAGACTGGAGATTCAAGACCTGTCCTCGGAATCCCTGAAGGACCTTATTTGGACAGCGCATCGGGGGAAGGACTTGCACATTTTGAAAACGTGTGCAATTTACTAAGCACCAATTACCAAATCCGCCGCGTCCGAGTCATGGACGGCTATCAGGAAATCCGCAACCGCCACGATGTCATCATGTCTTTCGATACCGCCAATGTCCACAAAGATTGGTTCAAAAAACACGAAATTCTCTACTCCTCCCAATTCTCCGACCTCATCCGTCGCGGTCAATCAGTTACCAATTCCCAATTACAAAGTGCATTGAAAGCCCGGGATCAATTCCGCAACCAAATCACACAAACCATGACCGCTCACAACATTGACCTTTGGATTTGCCCTCCCACCGTCGGACCCGCACCCAAGGGACTCGACAGCACGGGCGACCCCGTCATGAACCTCCCCTGGACTCAAATCGGTTTCCCTGCCATCAATATCCCTACAACTAAAAGTGAAGAAGGTTTACCGATGGGGTTACAAGTTGTTGGAAAATGGAACTCAGATGAAACCTTGCTCGATTGGGCAAAAGATATTGAAAAGGTTGTGAGAAAGATATGACAGTCACCAAATGGAACGTCCGCGCTGGGGCATACTATGACTCGGTTGTGCTGATGCAACTTCAACGCGGATTACTTGGCTTATCAGGTGTTGTCGACGCAGGGGTTGTGATGGCGACTCAAGCGAACCGTGAGTTACTCGCGGCGAATAATCTTCTGCCCGAATCCATCACAGCTAACCCCGATGATTTGCTTATCGTCGTCAAAGCCAATGACGATTCTTCTGCAGCAGACGCGATTGGAAAAGTAGATGAGTTACTAACACGCCGAAAATCCTCCAATTCTCAAGATGACTTNCGCCCGCGCAGTTTGAGNGCNGCNGNCAANCAATTNCCTGAGGCAAANTGGGTGTTGATCTCAGTCCCAGGCCGATACGCGGCGGGAGTTGCACGCGAAGCGCTTGAACTTGATAAACACATTTTCCTTTACAGCGACAACGTCTCGCTCGAAGATGAAATTGCGTTGAAGAAGTCCGCTCGTGACAAAGGACTGCTCGTGATGGGACCCGACTGCGGCACAGCCATCATCAACGGCATCGGGCTGGGATTCGCCAACCGCGTCCGCCGCGGTGCGATTGGCGTAGTCGGCGCTTCGGGAACAGGAACTCAGGCTGTGACGAGTCACATCCACGAATCAGGCGGCGGCATCTCTCATGCCATCGGCACAGGCGGACGTGATCTCAAATCCGATGTTGGAGCGATCACTGCACATCAAGCACTTGATGTTTTAGCACGTGATCCCGAGACCAAAATTATTGTGCTGGTCTCCAAACCACCCTCCCCTGATATTGCCACGCAATTAATTTCTGCAGCAATGGAAACTGGCAAACCCGTTGTCATTTATTTCATCGGCTATCCCCCACCTGCAAGGAAGATAGGCAATTTGCAGTTTGCGATCAGTTTGAGTGAGGCGGCGGAACTAGCAGTGCAGTTATTAGTAAATAGTAATTCTGACTCTCAGAACCAACAATTACCACTTATTAATTACTATTTGAGGGGTTTATTCTCAGGCGGTACGCTTGCCTATGAAACATTGCTCGGATTACAAGCCAGCCTTTCACCAATTTACTCCAACGCCCCAATTACAAATTACCAATTACTCGAAGACCCACTCCACAGCCGCGCCCATACCATCATTGACCTCGGCGACGAGTTTTTCATGGTCGGACGCCTGCATCCGATGATTGACAATGATTTGCGAATCCGTCGCATGAGACAAGAAGCGGCAGACCCTGAGGTTGGGATGATTCTGTTTGACGTGGTTCTTGGCGAAGGTTCACACATGAACCCAGCAGGGGCGTTAGCGCCCGTTATCAAAGAGATTAGAGTTTCGAGACCAGAAATCGAATTTGTTGCCATGGTCATTGGCACGGATGATGACCCGCAGAATCTGCAATCTCAAATTGACCAGTTGAAGGACACGGGCATGACGGTTTTCCGCACAGCAACCGAAGCGGTCGAATATATCAGTCTGCGGTTTGGTCGTTCTGTGCCAGATAAACATCCACCAGTTAATCTTGGACGTTTGACACAACCACTTGCCGCGATCAACGTGGGGCTTGAATCTTTTTATGAAAGCCTGATATCCCAGGGCGCGCAAGCCGTCCATATTGAGTGGCGTCCGCCTGCGGGTGGAAACGAAAAACTTGCGTCGTTGCTGGCGAAGATGAAGAAGTAAAAAGTAATTGGTAAGTAGTAATTACCATTTACCAATTACAAATTACAGGAGATGATCATGGACATAAACCAAGCTAATCTAACCGCCGTCAACCGCATGATGGAAGCAAGACCCATCCTAAAAGCCGTTGTCACCGCGCGCGATGTCATCCCTGGGATGAAAGATAATCTCTTCCTCCACGCAGGTCCGCCCATTGAATGGGCCCAGATGTCAGGTCCGCTGCGAGGGGCAATTATCGGCGCGATGCTGTTCGAGGGAATCGCCAAATCGGAAGCAGAAGCAACATCAATGGTGGAAAGAGGCGAGGTCGAATTCGATTCGTGCCACCATCACGGCGCGGTCGGACCGATGGCGGGAGTCATCTCCGCTTCGATGAAGGTCTATGTGGTTGAAAATGTCGAGCATGGCAACAAGTCATTTTCCAATTTGAATGAGGGATATGGAAAAGTGCTGCGCTACGGCGCGTACAGCGAAGATGTGTTGAAGAAATTACATTGGATGAATGATGTGCTTGGCACAGCGTTGGCGGATGCGCTTGCTCAATCTAATGGACTTGATTTGCGTGCATTGATCGCTGAAGCATTGCATATGGGCGATGAGGGACATAATCGCAACAAGGCAGGATCATTGCTTTATTTGAAATTGCTCTCGCCGTTGATAGCAAAAGTTGTGAAAGATAATGTGGTCGAATCGGAAATACTGCAATTCATCGGCGACAACGCGTTGAGCGTTTTGAATCCAGTTATGGCGGCGTGCAAGGCAATGACCGATGCCGCGCATGGCGTGGAAGGAAGTACGATTGTGACAACAATGGCGCGTAATGGCACGGACTTTGGCATCCGTGTGAGCGGACTCGGCGAGAAGCAATGGTTCACAGCGCCTGCTGAAATTCCTGTTGGATTATTCTTCTCAGGTTTTTCACAAGATGATGCAAATCCTGATATCGGCGACAGCGCGATCACTGAAACAGCAGGCATCGGTGGCTTTGCCATGGCAACTGCGCCTGCAATTGTAACGTTCGTAGGAGGCACGCCAAAAGATGCAATGAACGCGACGCTTGAAATGTATGAGATCACTTTTGCCGAAAGTAAATATTTCACCATGCCATCACTCGATTTCCGCGGCTCACCAACAGGAATCGATATTCGTAAAGTCGTTGAGTTAGGAATTGCACCGCGTATCAATACCGGCATTGCACACAAGAACGCAGGCGTTGGTCAAGTTGGTGCGGGATTGGTAAGGCCGCCATTGAAAATATTTGAAGATGCGTTGGTTGCGTTTGCGGATAGATACCAGTTGTAAAAAAGAGACTGGAGACTAGAGACTGATGAATGGAGGCGCGTGATGGCAACGGAACTTGAAGATTTAAAAATATTGCAAACCGCGGAAAACATTGCCGATGCCGTTTGGAAACGCGTTGTCCAATGGGAGCAGTTCGCCAAGGATGTAGTTGGCAAGCAGATGACAAGAGCAGTTGATTCTGTTGGAGCAAATATTGCCGAATCGTATGGTCGTTTTAATTATGGCGAGAAACTCCAGTTTCTTTATTATTCGCGCGGCAGTTTGTTCGAAACAAAGTATTGGCTGAATCGCGCTCTTGCACGTGAACTTATGAATGCGGATGAAGTGAAAAATTACGCCACCCGATTATCTGATGTGGCGCGGCAATTGAACATGTTTGCAAACAGCCTGAAATCCCAACGAAAGGATAGCAAACCTCAATCAAAATCAGTTCGTGAACCTGGCGCGGAATACACTGTTGACGACTGGCTCGACAATTCCACGCCTCTTTTCACCGACCTCGAACTCAACTGGCTGGAAACCCAACCCCCAGCCTCCAATCTCTAGTCTCCAGTCTCAAATCTCTTAATCCACAAAAAGGAGTTCCCTCATGAAAATCTACGACCTCTCCCAAGACCTCAATCAAGACTGCTCGTTCTGGCCCTTTTATCCGCCGTTTGAAGTGAAGTACATCAAACGCAAATCGGAGCATGGAGTCAACGCACAATATATTCAAACGTCGAATCATATGGGCACGCATCTGGATGCGCCGCGGCATTTCGTGACCAAAGGCAAAACCATTGACCAGATTCCCATTGAATGGTGCTATGGACCCGGCGTGATCGTGGACTTGAGCGACATGCTCGATGATGTGGGACTGTTCAGACCCGAAGATATCGAGAAACGCGCCGACGTGCATGACGGCGATATTTTGTTCATCCACACAGGCTGGCACAAATATTCCTTTTTCAGCGATGAGGCTGATGAGGAAAGATATATCCAACGTCATCCGGGTCCGCATTTCAGCATTTGTGATTGGTTGTTGAAGAAGAAGATCCATATCTGGGGCGTGGACATGATCTCCACCGACCACCCAATGAACCTGCCCATTGGTCGCTTCCTCGGCAAAGGCGGATTGGAACACTGGCAAAAGGTGCGCGCAAAGACCGTGGAAAAGTTTGGCGAAGATCAAATGGGAGTGTTATTCCCCGATTCTGCCTATCAATTGACTCACAACGCCTTGTTCCCGCACGATTGCATCCATGTGGAAAATCTCGGCGGCGACATCGGCTTGAAGGAACTGCACAACAAGCGCATCACCCTTGGCGTCTTCCCATGGAAGTTCAAAGGCGGCGAAGCGGCGTTTTGCAGAGCGGTGGCGTGGGCATGAAAATATCGTTGGTCGAGTAGGGCTGGTGTTCGTTCCAGCCCGTACCGAGACCAACAGTAACATGCAAACGAAATATTACATGAAAATGGTGGTCTCGATACGCTCCTCACTTCGTTCGGAGCTACTCGACCACCGAGTGTGATGGAAAGTAAAAATTTACATGGCTTGGATGTATATTCTCAAATGTGCGGACGGCT
>JGI1356J14229_10004460_pt1 | contig 10410 bp, 9 predicted proteins | sample Subgrocontami58m_FD_14229 | JGI IMG/M metagenome (IMG submission 14229) | reverse complement strand
GCGTGATCTCGCGCTCGCCGTGGGCGAGCGGTATCGGGGTCGCGTGCGCGAGGCGCACGAAATCGGCCGGCTGCAAATACCAGTGCAGCGGCTCTTCGAGCCAGAATACGTCATACGGCTGGACCGCGTGCGCGAACTCTATACACGCGGGAAGATCGTACGCGGCGTTCATATCGAGCATCAGCAGGATATCTTCGCCGATCGCGGCGCGGGTAGCGCGGACTCGCGCGGCTTCATCGCTGATCGTGCCGGCACCTGTCTTGAGCTTGACAGCCTTGAAGCCATTCGCGACGAAACCCGCGAGTTCGTCGGCGCACGCGGTAGGCTTCGCGCCTTCGATGTAATAGCCGCCCGTCGCATAGGTAAAGACCGGCTTGTTTTCGGCGCCGAGCAACCTGAAGACGGGCATGCCCGCGGCTTTGCCCTGGATGTCCCACAGCGCCATGTCGATACCGCCGATTGCCGCCATGATCTGCGGACGCGCATCCCGCGGTAGTCCGCCGACGCCGGGGCGCGGGGAAGTCAGCGCGAAAAGCTTCTCCCATACGGCGGTACTCGCGAGCGCATCCATGCCACGCACCACTTCGGCAAAGTGCGCCACCCACCTGCAGATCTCCTTCAGCGGCTTGCTGCTGATCTGGCCGTAGCCTGCAATCCCGTCGTCGGTGCGCACTTCGACCAGCACCAGGCTTACGTCCGTGGTCGCTTCATGCGCGGTCCACTGCTTGTGTTTCAGCGGCACCGCAATCGGATGCGCTTTGACCGTCGTAATCTTGCTCAAAATGTTTCCCCTTACTTAACCATCCCGATATCGGTCAGATTACCAGATCGCCGCGCCCGACGTTCGCCGGTGATTGGCGATAGAATACTACCCGGAAAACCGCGGGGAGGAACGCATGAAAATCAGGGCTGCAATGGCGGGCATTGCGCCTGCCGTTTTGCTGTTGTCATTCACCGTACCCGCGGTCGCGCAACCCTATCCGTCAAAGCCGGTCCGCTTTCTGGTTGGCTTTCCCCCGGGCGGCACCAACGATATCGTGGCGCGCGCGCTCGCCCAGAAGCTCACCGAGAACGTGGGCCAGTCGTTCGTGATCGAGAACCGCGGCGGCGCCAACACTGCGATCGCTACCGAAATTGCCGCGCGCGCCGCCCCGGACGGCTACACCATCATGTTGAATGCGCCCGGCCACGCGACCAACCCCTCGCTGATGAAGCTTCCTTTCAATTCCATCAAGGATTTCGCGTTCATCTCGCTGCTGGCGGAATCGCAGAACCTGGTAGTGGTGCATCCGTCGTTTCCCCCGCGGAGCGTGCAGGAGTTGATCGCATTCTCCAAAAAGCGTCCCGGTGAAATCAATTTCGCATCCTCGGGAACCGGCACCACGGTGCATCTTTCCGCGGAGCTGTTCCAGTACATGGCCGGCGTCAAATGGGTGCACATTCCCTACAAGGGCGGCGGTCCGGCGGTGATCGAGCTGATCGCCGGTCAGACTTCGATCATGTTCTCGAACGTGCCAACGGTAATCCAGCACGTACGCGCCGGCAAGCTGCGCCCACTCGCAGTGACAGGCGCCAAGCGCTCGTCTGCGGCGCCCGGCATCCCGACGGTCGCGGAAAGCGGGATCCCGGGATTTGAAGTGACTGCCTGGTACGGCGTGAGCGCTCCGGCCAATACGCCGCGCGCCATCGTCGAGAAGCTCAACGGCGAGATCGTGCGCGCGCTCAATTCGCCGGATTTGCGCGAGCGGCTGATCTCGCAGGGCGCGGACCCGGTCGGCAATACGCCGGAGCAGTACACCGCTTTCATGCAGAACGAGATCGCGAAGTGGGCCAAGGTAATCCAAGCCGCCGGCATCAAGGGCGAGTGAAATGAAGCATCGATGATCGAGATTCTGGAAAAGACCAAAAGCGAAATTCTTGGCCTCGGCGACCACGAATTCGTGCCGTGGAATATCGGCGTGACCGGGTAGACCGCTAATTCATCTTGAGTTTCAGCGTTTTGATGACCCGTTCGAATCCGCCCATTTCCGTGCGCATGAACGCGTCGAATTCCTGCGGACTCGTAGCCGCCGCGACCAGGCCCTGCTTGCCCAGAACGTCCTTCACTTCGGGAAGCTGCAGCGCCCGCCCGATATCCGCGCTCAGCCGTTCGATCACCGTCCTGGGTGTCGCGCTGCGCGCCACCGCGCCGAACCAGTTCAGCGCCTCGAACCCGGGGTAACCCGACTCCGCGATCGTCGGCACGTCCGGCAGGTGGCCAGATCGCGCGAGCGAGGTCACGGCGATGCCGCGCAGTCTGCCTGACGCGATGTGCGGCGCGGTTTCCGTAATGTTCGCAATCAGCATGGAACTGTGCCCGCCCATGACCGCGATCGTCGCCGGTGCACCGCCGTTATAGGGCACGTTGATGAGATTGATCCGGGCCGCTTCCCTGAACCGCTCCATGGCAAGGCGCTGCCCGCCTATGATGCTGGCGGTCGCGAACGTGAGCTCGCCCGGGTGAGCGCGCGCCAGCGCGACCAGCTCTTTGACGCTCTTCGCCGGCAGCGATGGATGGATGGAAATCACCAGCGGATTTGACGCGAGGCGCGTAACGCCGGTGAAGTCCTTCACCGTGTCGTACGGCATATTCGACCGCACCAGGGGGTTGATCGTGAAGCTGGACGCCATCAGCAGCATGATATGCCCGTCAGCGGGCGCGCGCACCACCACTTCGGCGCCGATCACGGTGTTGGCCCCGGCCCGGTTTTCGACGATCACGTTCTGGCCCCACGCCTGGCTCAACGGCGGCACCAGCGTGCGCGCGATGAGGTCGACCGCCCCCCCGGGCGGAAAGGGCGCGATGAGCCGCACGTTCTTCGACGGAAATTCCTGCGCCACGGCCCAGCCGGCGGGAAGCACTGCCATAGACGCAAAGACCAGCAGGGACCCTGACTTGATGCGCATCGTGTTCTCCCCTTTTTTGTGAAATCGAAAATGGCCTCAAATCCCCACGCTTCTTGCCAGCGCGGCGACGATCAGGCCGGTGACGACCGCGAGGAAACCATTATGGCGCAGAACCATCATCACTGCCGCCGCGGCGATGGCGACAAATGCGGTCACGCCGATCTTGACGGCAATCGGCAGCACTATCGCCACCACGAGCGCGCCCGGCAGCGCTTCGAGCATGCGGCGCACCCGCGGCGTCAGCGGCACGTGGGCCATCAACCAGTAGCCTCCCGCGCGCATCATGAAAGTCGTTACCCCCATGGCAAGCAGCGCCAGCAGGGTGACAACCCACGGTTCAAGCACGCTCATCGAGCCATCCCGCGGTCAAGGTTCCGGCCACTGTCCCCGTAATGATGTACCACGAGCCCGGCACGAGCTCCGCGGTCGCGAGCGCAATCACGCCTGCGACAATCCAGGCTATCGCCCGGCGCGGGCCGCTCCATAACGGCACCAGCATCACGGTGAAGAAAACCGGCATCACGAGATCGAGCGCGTAGCGCCGGGGATCGGCCACCACCGCTCCGAGCAGATAGCCCAGCACCGTGAACGCAATCCAGATGAGCCACAACGCGATGCCGCTGCTCAGCACGATCGAGTGATCGGTGCCGCCCGCGGCGCGATAGCGCATTGCGATCAGCCAGCCCGGCTCGGTCAACAATGCCATCGCCGGATAGGTTTGCCACGCGGGCAGCCCGCCCAGCCATGGCCGCATCGAGGCGGTCATCAGCATGAAACGCATGTTTACCGCGGCGGTAACGAGGCAGAGCGTGAAGATCACGGATGCAGTCAGGGGCTCGGTCCACATTTCAGAGGCGACGAACTGCGACGCGCCCGCGAACATCAACGCGCTCATCACCGTTGCCTCCACCAGCCCGAACCCCTTCTGCGCCGCGAACGCGCCGAACGCGGTGCCGAACAGCGCCATCACGGGAATCGCCGCCACCGCAAGCCGCACGCCTTCGGCAAAACCGGCGGCCGACAGATAACGCGTGCCGGTGCCGGGTGCGGGCGACGAATCACCTGCCTTCAGGCTATCGCGAGTGTCCGCCATCAGGCGATGCTACTCCTTGATGCGCGCGCTACGGCTGATCTGCTCGGCGCTGGGCGCATGCCGCGAGAAAAACGTCAGGCGCGGCGCCATGTAGACGATGGCGAACAATTCGCCCTTGCTCACCCGGCCGTAGCCGATGCCGGAGAGCTGCACGTTGTCGATTTTCCGCGTCAGCGAATATTCGAAGCGCAGCCCCTTGCCGCCGCCGAAAGTCACCGGCTCCAGTTTCTCCAGCTTGAAGCGCGAGCCGTCGCGCGTGAGCATGCCCTCGAACATGGCGGCGATTTCGTCAGGCTGCATGCCCGAGCGGAAGCTGAAACTTTTCTGCGAGCCGCTGCCAGCGGCGCGCTCCACATGTATCGCCTGACCGTCCCTGATGCCTGAATAGATCAGCAGCTGGTCGACCGGGAGGCCTTCCATGGTCCAAATCTCCGCCGGGCCGATTCCGGGCGCGCGGATATGGTTCCACGCGCTGTCGAGCGTGACGGCCAGCCGCTCGCCGACCGCGCGCTCGCCCGTCTCGACCTTGGCGACCGAGGCGCAACCCGAAAACGCCAGCATGAGTAGCACGGTCAGGACGATCTTCATGTTCCGGCTTCCTCCATATAGCTTTTGATCATCGGTGCATCGGGGGCTGCGGGAGCCAGCTCCAGATAGCGCTGGAAACTCGCCCTGGCTTCGGGCAGCTGATTGCGCTGGCGGTGGATCGCGCCGAGTCCGCGATGCGTCTCCGGCGGCTCACCGCCGCAGCTGACGGCGGTCTGATAGTCAGCCAGCGCGGCGTTCAGGTCGTCGCCCCTGGCGCGGAGCCGGTAGACTTCGCCGCGGGCGTAAACGAAATCCGCCTGCGACGGCACGCGGGCAATCATGCGGTTGAAGAGCGCGATGCTTTCCTCGTGCTGTCCGCGCTTGATCTCATCCGTCAGCCACTCGCGCATGAAAGGCCGGGTCCTCTCGCGCCACGCGTCTTCGTTGGTCACGCCGCCGGGAGAGGCATCCGCCAACTGCTGCAGAGTCTCCTGGCGCGATTCGGGAGAAGGATGGCTCGCGAACATCGGACTGTTGCGGCCCGCATCGCCGTCCGGCCGCGCCTTGATCTCGAGCAGCAGATTCGCCCAGACCTTGCCTGCCTCCACCGGATCGTATCCCGCCTGACGCATCAGGATCATGCCAAACTGATCGGCTTCGCGCTCCTGATCGCGCGAATACGCGAATGCACTGGCCAGCACCGCCAACTGGCCGACCGCACCCGCCACACCGAGGAGCCCGAGAAACTGGCCGAATGCGGCGCGCGATTTCACGTCGCGCAGGCGCTCGAGCGAGTGCCGCGCCAGGTAGTGGCCGATTTCGTGCCCCATCACGGCGGCGAGCTGCGCTTCATTGTCGACCCGCAACATGAGTCCGGTCCACACCTGCATCATGCCGTTGGGCGCCATGTTGGCGTTGAACAGCGGGGTCTGCACCAGATACACGCGGACGTCGGGACAGTGCTCGCCCGCGAGGCGGCACGCAATGTCCTGCACGTAATCCCGCAGGCGGGGATCGCGAATCGAAAACGGACTGCGCCGCAGCCGCGTCTCTTCGCGCTCCATGAGCGACCAGAGCCCGCCTTCGTCGGTGGAAAGCTCGGGCCGGACGAAACGCGCGGGCGCCTGCCACCCGGTTTGCGCGAAAGCCGGACCGCAGGCCACAGCTGCACCACAGACACAGCCTGCGGCGAGAAATCGACGCCGGTTCACTGCGTGCGCGGAAAGTTGTTCAGCAACGCATTGAGCGTTTCCACGGCCTTGTCCGCTTCGCGCAGATCGCCGCTGGCGCGCATCAGCCGGTTAAACCAGAGGATGCGGCCCGTATCGAGGTCCACCAGAGAGGCATAACCCACCTGGCTGCCGCCGGGCACGCCGACCCCGAAGAGCGCGAGCACGATCATCGTCGCGACGCGCTCGCCGCTCGCATAGCTGTCGCGGATCCAGCTGAACAGCGCATAGTTGGCGCCGGTCTTCTCCTTGATCACGCGTACCGGCTCGCCGAGCGACCAGTCGAGCTTGCCGGCTTTCGTCGGCAGATTCATGAAGCCGGGCCCAAAGTGATGCTGCGCGATAGAGCGGGCAATGGCGGCATGCAGGGCGTTGACGTCAGCCACGTCGTCGGCATCTTTTTCGCTCAGTTCGACGGTCGTCGCGCCCAGCGATTTTTTCTTCGCGACGAGCGCCGCCCTGAAATGTTTGGTCGCGGCCTCGGTCCAGTCCGCCTTGGGCTCGAGCACGCCGCCGCCGCTGATCGAAAACAGCTCGATGTCGGTCGGAATGATCGCGACCTTGGCGTTTTTCGGCAGCGTGGTGAAGCCTTCCGCAAGGTTCGGTTGGGCGCCAGCACCGCCGGCAAAGGCGAAAAACAGCAGCAGCATGGCGCTCGAAAGCAGCGAACATGCAGGGTGAAAAATTGTCATCGACATATCTATCACCCGCACGCGCCAATTGCCCCGCAGGCGGTGCAGAATTCGCAGCCGTCTTTCTTGATCACGGCTGAGTTGCCGCATTCCTTGCACAGCATGCCGTGGATCAGCTGGTAGTTGTACGCGTCGGATTTGCGATCGTCCTCCGGCGTCTCGAGCACGCCCATTTCGCTGACCGGAAAGCCACGCTCATCGAGGATGCCCAGCATCGCGAAACGGTGCACGATGAGCCGCGCGACGTACGCCACGGTGCTCGGGTAATTTTCCTGCCGCTCGGCGCCGGGCACGCGCGCCATGAAGTCGCCAAGCGGCTCGTCGTACGACAGCAGCTTGCGCAGCTTCATGCCGATCCACGCCGGATCGATCACGCGCATGTCGAGCGACAAGAGCTTGCACAGGCCATCGAGCGCACGCGGATAGGCGCCGGCCATCCACACCGAATACGGGCGGCGCTGGCCGTTGGGCAGCACCAGCTCCTTGAGCATCAGCACGAAGTCATCCTGCGCGCTCGGGTTGTAGACGTCCGCGGTCCACGACATCGTGCCGTCGGTGCCGGTCTTCGGCTCCTTCTTCGCAAACAGTGCATCGAGCACCGGCGACTTGCCGCCGGGTTCCGCCAGCGCCCCGAGCTGGTCGACGCGATAGCGCACGATGCGCGCGAACGCGGCGACGATGCTCGGCACGCGCAGCAGCTTGCCCTCGGGCGGCAGCGGGCAATCGAACGCCTCGCCGCCGGTGCGCGCGAGCACGTCGAGCTTCATCCGCAGCCACTTGGCGTCCTGCGCCCGCATGTCCATCGAAAGCGTCTTGGCGACCGCACCGATGCCGCGCGGCTGCTCGTTGCCGTTCACCCAGACCTCGAACGGATACGGCGCGCCGTTCTCCACGTGGCCGACAAAAATCGCAAAGCGGCCGAACGGCGACTCGACCATATAGGTCCATGCGGGGTTGCCGCCGGGCAGCGTCGGCCGGCCGGGCCAGCGCAGGCTGCACAACGCGGGCTCCGGCGCGGCCTCGAGCCGGATGCGCCGGTCCACGTCCGAAGTGTCGAGATCGTTGGGTTGCGCGGTGTCCGCACCGGAGGTGACCGATAGAACACTCCCCAACACCGAGTTCGGCCGGTAGGTGGTGATGCCTTTCAGTCCCGACTTCCAGGCCTCGAGGTAGAGGTTCTCGAACTGATCGTAAGGATAGTTCTCCGGCACATTCACGGTCTTGCTGATCGCGGAATCCACAAACGGCCCGATCGCCGCCACCATGCGCATGTGGTCGAGCGCGGAAATCTCGAGCGCCGTGACAAAGTTCGGCGGGAGGTGCCCGACGTCGCCGCCCAGATGCCGGTACAGCCGCCACGCGTGGTCCTCGACGTCGTAGGTCTTGTGCGAGTCATCAGGCATGCGCTTCTTGCGCTGATAGGTCCACGAATACGGCGGCTCGATGCCGTTCGAGGCATTGTCGGCAAACGCGAGCGAAATCGTGCCGGTGGGCGCAATCGAAAGCAGGTGGCTGTTGCGCAGCCCATGCGCGCCGATTTCCTTCCTGAGCGCGGCAGGCAGGCGCGAGGCGAAACGCGGCGCAGCGAGGTAGCGCTCGGCATTGAACAACGGAAAAGCGCCCTTCTCTTTGCCGATCGCAACCGATGCGGCATACGCTTCGTCGCGCATGTGTTCCGCGATCTTCGCGCCCATGCTGCGCGCTTCTTTCGTATCGTATTTCAGGCCGAGCATGATCAGCGTGTCGCCCAGCCCCGTGAAGCCGAGCCCGACCCGGCGCTTGGCCTGCGCTTCTGCCTGCTGCTGCGGCAGCGGCCAGACAGTCACGTCGAGCACATTGTCGAGCATGCGCACCGAAGGACGCACCACGCGGCCGAACGCCTCGAAATCGAAACGCGCTTTCGGCACGTAGGGATCGACGACGAACAGCGTGAGGTTGATGCTGCCCAGGCAGCAGCAACCGTATGGCGGCAGGGGCTGTTCGCCGCACGGGTTCGTGGCCTCGAGTTGCTCGCTGTACGAAAGGTTGTCGTCATCGTTCATGCGGTCGATGAAAACCACCCCCGGCTCGGCGTGATCGTAGGTCGAGCGCATGATCTGCTGCCACACATCGCGCGCCTTGACGGTGCGGTAAACCCACGCACCGTCGGGACGCTGTCTGGGAGCCGCAACCATACTGTTGCCCGGCGTCACCTTGTGCACCAGTTCCCAATCGCTGTCTGCTTCCACGGCGCGCATGAAAGCGTCGGTCACCGCGACGCTCACGTTGAAGTTGCGCAACTCGCCACGGTCTTTCGCGTGGATGAATTCCTCGACGTCGGGATGGTCGCACCGCAGGATGCCCATCTGCGCGCCGCGCCGCGAACCGGCGGATTCCACGGTCTCGCAACTGCGGTCGAACACGCGCATGTACGAAACCGGACCGCTGGCGCTGGAATGCGTACCGCGCACAAAAGCGCCCTTGGGCCGGATCGACGAAAAGTCATAGCCCACGCCGCCGCCGCGACGCATGGTTTCGGCGGCCTCCATCAACGCAACGTAAATCCCCGGCTTGCCGTCGACGGTCTTAGAAACCGAGTCCCCCACCGGCTGCACGAAGCAGTTGATCAGGGTCGCCTGCAGGTCGGTGCCCGCCGCGGAATTGACCCGTCCGCCCGGAATAAACCCGCTGGTGAGAGCCTCGTAGAACTCCTGTTCCCAGCGTGCGGGGTCTGTTTCGCCTGCTGCCAGCGCACGCGCCACGCGGCGCCGCACATCCTCGATGGTTTGCTCGTCACCCTTGGCATACTTCTCGATCAGGACGTCGATGCTGACTTGTTGTGAGGGTATCGCGAGTTTCGAATCGTCCAGTTTCATCTTCTGCCCTTAAGCCGTGCGCAACATCATTTTAGGCTCATCCGGCACGTAATTCACTCGGCGGCTATCCCGGCGGCTTTCACAACTTTTGCCCATTTTTCGATTTCTCGATTGAACAGCGCCTTGAACTCGGCGGGCGTCGTTCCCGCGGGCTCTACTCCCAGAGCGTTCATACGCTCGTGCATCGCGGGCGACTTCAAGATCCGGCTGACTTCGGCGGAAATCCTGGCGACGACGTTTCCCGGCGTGCCGCGTGGCGCGAAGAACCCGTACCAGACGTCGACTTCGTATCCGGGCACGCCGGCCTCGTCCAGCGTCGGCACGTCGGGCAAGGATGGCGAGCGCTTGAGGCCGCTCGTGGCTAGCGGTTTGACCTTGCCGGCCCTGATCATCGGCAACCGTACGGGTATTCCGCCAAGGTAAATCTGGATCTGGCCGCCGATGAGATCATTCTGCGCCTGGGGCCCGCTCTTATAGGGAACATGCAATATGTCGATCCCTGCCAACAATTTCAAAAGCTCTCCTACCATATGGTCCGAACTGCCGTTGCCACCGCCGGAACCGTAGCTCAATTGCCCGGGTTTTGCCTTCGCGAGCGCAATGAGTTCCCTGATCGAGTTGACGGGCAGCGACGGGCTGACCACCAGCACGTTGTTGCGCGAAGAAATCTGGGTCACAGGCTCGAAGTCCCGCAACGCGTCGTACGGCAGCTTGCGATAGTAGGACCGGCTGATCGCAAGAGAACTCGCGGCAAAGAGCAGCGTATAGCCGTCAGGCGCGCCGTCGGAGGGCGGAGCAGGGGCCCCTTCAAGGGGATGCGACCCCGGAGACGGATGCAACGCCCGCGATTCATCCGACGGCGCTTTCGCCCTGCTCGCGGACGTTCGCATCCCGCAAGCGGGAACCCTGCTCTCTGCTCGCGGGCGACTTCGCCACCAGATCGGCCCCGATGTTGCCGCCCGCGCCGGCGCGGTTGTCGACGATCACGGGCTGCTCCCAGCTTTCATTGAGCTTCTGCGCGAGTACCCGCGCGATAATGTCCATGCTGCTGCCCGGGCCAATGGGCA
>JGI1356J14229_10004455_pt1 | contig 10415 bp, 11 predicted proteins | sample Subgrocontami58m_FD_14229 | JGI IMG/M metagenome (IMG submission 14229) | reverse complement strand
ATCGGCGCGATCACCAGCGGCACGCCCAGCAGCACCAGCGCGGTGAGCTTGGGGCTGGTGACGAACAGCATCACCAGGCTGCCGAGCATGATCAGGGTATTGCGCAGCGCGAACGAAGCGCTCGAGCCGATCACCACCTCGAGGAGGGAGGTGTCGTTGGTGAGGCGCGAGATCACCTCGCCCGTGCGCGTGATCTCGAAAAAACCCGGCGACAGATCAAGCAGATGGCCGAACACCGCGCGGCGGATGTCGGCCGAAACGCGCTCCCCGATCCAGGAGACGAAATAAAAGCGCGTGTACGTGGCGATCGCCATGACGACGATGACGGCGAGCAGGGCAATGAGCGCGGCGTCGAGCAGCCCTGCGTCGCCGCTCGCAAACCCGCCGTCAATGACCCGGCGCAAGCCCTGCCCCAGCACCAGCACGCAAGCCGCGGCGACCACCAGCGCCACCAAGGCAATCACGACCTGCCGACGGTAGGGCGCGAGAAAACCGAGGATACGCGCGAGCTGGCGGATGTCCTTGGTCGCAGGTCGGTCGGGGATGCTGTCTCTCACTTATTGAAAGATCATTTCCAGTTTGACGCCGGAATATTTGACCCGCGGCGCGAGTTGACGGCCAGGGCCTTTTTTGAAATGCACCAGACCATAACGCTCCATGGTCTTGAGCGTTCGCGACAAGTTCGACTTTGCTCTACCGCTTTTCTCGACCAGCTCACTGAGAGAGTCCGGTTGCGTTTGCGCGATCAAGGCCAGCAATGCGCGGTTCTTGTCCGAGAGCACCTGTGAGAGCGTGTGCAGAGACTGAAACCAGACTTTAGGCTCGCCAGCAGTGGGGACGTACTCGCCGCGCGCAATGGCCATGGTGCGGGCCTTGTACTGATCGAGCGTAGCGATGCCAACTTTCAGCGTTTTCATGACTGCTTGCTCCTTTTCTCCAAAATCGATTCAACCTGCTCCCAGAAATCCGCCAGCAACGTGGCGGCATCCCGATAGACGTAAAAGCGAACGGTCTCGCCAGTATGGCGGTGGTCAAGCTCGATGCGCGTCCGGGCGCCGGGTCCCGATCCCTCGCGGATCGCGTGAGCGTTGTCGAAGCCAAGCAGGCGCACTCCGCTTTCATCGTGCAACGTCAGCGAGTAGGCCAGGCCATGCGGACGCTCCGATGTCGCTGGCGTCCGTTTCACCTCAAACTTGACCCAATGCATCCCCGCTTCGTCGGAAAAGAATGTTTCTCCATCGAGAAGCAAAAGAGCATCAAGGCTTGGGTCGCGATTTGCCACCTCGACAGGTTATCAACCGTTGATATCTAAGTCAAGACGACGATGTCTGACAGGGACGCTCAGTCTGGATAAACATTCTGCTAAAGTATGATTATCATACACATAGGGCAAAGGCAGACCCAAGCTCCCTACGACATAGAGCATGGCAAACAAATCGAATATCGAATGGACCGAAATGACCTGGAACCCCGTCACGGGGTGTACCAAGGTCAGCCAGGGCTGCAAGCATTGCTACGCGGAACGCATGGCCAAGCGCTTGACCGCCATGGGCGCCGAGCGTTACCAACAGAATCGAATCTCCCTTGCGCGCTTCTCCAGATAGCTGTCGATCGTCTGATTCGCCTTGAGCACGACGTTCGGAATGTCGAACATGGGCGCAATACGCGATCTCCCGATTGGCGAAAGTGACGCTAAGGCACGGAAAGCACCGTAACGAGCCGGAAGTATAGGCATGTAACAATATGAGCCACGCATATTTAGCTCCAAGTGACTTCCGGGAAGTGCTTTCGTACTTGTCTATAACCGACAAGCTTTCCAAAGGCTGCGTACCGCGATTTTTCGTATCTGAGGCGACCGGCAACGATGGCCAGACTGATGTGCAATCGGTTAGCTAAATCCTGGATGGTTTCATGTGAGGGTCTCAGGTAGGCCTCGCTGCGCGTCCACTGTGCTCTGGGAATAAAGGCGTCCCGCGCCAAGCGGTTCGCCTCCGCTTCTTTCGCGTCGTCACCGTCGTGTTCTTTGTCGACTTCCTCGTCGGTGATGGCCATTCCGAGTTCAGGCAGGTGTTTCCACGCGTGCACAAGTTCGTGCAGCAACGTAAACCAGAAATTGTCGAGCCGGTCGTGCCGAATCGTGAGACCAATGACCGGAGCGCCTTCCTGGTCTTGCATGGCCGCCCCGTCGAGCTTAGTCTGCGGGTAGTGGGGAAGAATCACCAGCGCGATTCCCTTTTCGGCGAGGAATTGCTGCGCGAGACGCGGACCGGTTTCCGACCAGCTAAGCCGTCCGACATAAGTAAGAAACTCCGCGTTTAAAGTGCCGGAGCGCCATACGCCGCGCTTGCGCTTGGTCTGGTGCGCCAACTCCCGCACCCTACCGACCCAAATCTTCAAATTGGTTTTGTTGGTCGAAGGCGTCGCCCCGTAAGTGATGGTCTGCTTCAGGTATAACGGCCCATGCTTGGGCTTGAGGTAGCGCTGCACAATGGCGCTCGTCGTGAGCCTGGTTGCCTCGTGCTCCGGGAACTGGCCTGATCGAAGGATGTGCGCGATCGGTATGCGCGCTTCATCCATCGAGTCAAATTCGTTCTCGTCGTCTTGCGAAGGATTCGACTCTTGAATCAAGAGGTCGGTTGGTATGCGTAACTCTTCGCTCAACGCTCTGACCATCGCTAGCGTGAGTGGGCGCTTGCCCGAGAGGACTTCCGATACGCGGTTCTTGCCTCCCATAATGGCGACCAAGTCTTTCTGCTTCAGGTTCTTTTCCTCCATCCGGAACTTGATGGCAGAGACGGGGTCCGGGCGAGCGAATCGGAACCTCTCTTTTTCATAGTCCTCTACCAGCTTGGCAAGGAGTTCCAGGCGATCACCGTCCGGCGTACCCGGCTCGGGGTCTTTGGCGGCGAGCCGTTCGACCTCGGCCAGATAAGCCTTATGTTCCACTTCGGTCTTGATGATCTTCGGATCCATCACTTTTTGCGCCCCTTGGGTTTCGAGTATTCCGCGTGCGTCTCGACTTTTCCGATTACTACCGTGCGAGTCTTATACGCAACCAGCACTTCGAGCCGGTACCTGTTTCCTTTTACGTTGAAAATAACCACGTTCTCGGCCAGAAAACTGGCCGACGCGTACTTGTCCTTGATGTCCTGCGGCGCATTCCAGTCCGATAACTCCGTATCCGAGATCCAGTTCTCCATCCATGGCCTGGCGTCGGCATGTTCGGCCGCGAACTCGTCAAGTTTCTGGCGGCCGACGATCCGCATGGACGTGCTTGCTCGTATTGTTCATGACCGTCAGGATACCATAAAGTTCCCATTGTGGGAACTATGAACAAGTTCCCGCTTGGCGAAGCTGATGGACCGCCTCAAGAGCGAGAATCCACGAGCCTCTCCAAGGAGTGCCTCCCGAGCGAAGCCGCGGCAGCGCGGCGGCGCGACCTCAGAAACGTGAACGGAGGCTCCATCACGAAGCGACTGCGCAAGAACGCGCTTCCTTGATCCGCTTCACGAACTCGGTTTCCCGGCTGCAAGTCATGAGCAGCATCTCCATCGCCCGTGTCATGGCGACATAAAGCAGCTTCGCTTCTTCCTTCGGATCCTGCTCGCCAAAGGGCACACGGTCCAGGCCCGGAATGGCGACCACCGGGAATTCCAGGCCCTTGCTGCTGTGCATGGTCATGACCTTGACGCTGCGCCTGGATGGCGTCGGTGTGGATGCGGTAGTTGAGCTTGGAAAGAGTACGGTTCAGATTCCAGGCTAGCGACAAGCGGCGGCTTTCGTCTTCCTTGAGGCGCTGGAATTCCTTGATGAGGTAGAGCTTGAACTCGACCGAGATCCAGGAGGCGAATTCAAAGGCAATATCTCTGTGGGCGTAAGTGCCACCGTAACGGCCAGACTTGGAGACCAGGCCGCTGGCATGGGTCGTGTCTATCCATTGACGTGGCGTCAAGACAAAGCTGTTGAGTCCAGCCCTGGTTTTAAACCCCTCGAATTCGAGGGGTTTAAAACCGGCGTTATTCAGCCGCTCCCATACGCCTAAAAACTCGATGGTATTGCGGTTTCTCATCCAATTCTGGATGACCTGATCGGATCGATCCGGTTCTTTGTGCTTGGCAATGTCCGTCAGGGAAATATAGTCATCACTGGCTTGGCTGAGAACGGTGACGGCGGTTCATCGCGCGCAGCCGCGCGACGCGCTCGCTGGTGAGATATGCGCCGGCAACGCTCCAGGCGTGTGCCCGGCGCTGCAGATCCTCGGGGACTTGGTCGGACATGGAAGTATTATAGGCGCCCCGCGCGAGAAAGGCGCATCCATATCCTCCGCGTATCGACGACAAAATGCACCGTCACTACGGCTATACGCAAGAGCAACTGGACTTCACCGTCCACTATTGCATCAACTCGTTGCGCCCTTTGATTCGCTACACGGAGTTTATTTCAACTCGCCAATCGCCGCTCCAATGCGACAATCCAGTGCTCAAGCGGCAGAGCGGTTCCGCTTTGCAGATGGCTCAAGCAGGCCATGTTGCCGCTGACGATGGCCTGGGGCGAGCCGGCGTGCAAGGCCGCCAGCTTGTTCGCTTTCAGCCGCGCTGCGAGATCAGGCTGCAATATCGAATAAGTGCCGGCGGAGCCGCAGCACAGATGGCTGTCCGCAACCGGCGTCAGCTCGAATCCCGCCGCGGCGAGGATGGTCTCGATAACGCCTGTTATCTTCTGCCCGTGCTGCAGGCTACAGGGCAGTTGCAACGCGATCTTCGATGCTCGAGTGCTCGCTTTGGCCGCAACGAGCAGCGGCTGCAGCCGCGCCAGCTCGGCGGCGATCACTTCGCTGATGTCTTTCGTCAGCGCGCTGATGCGCTGCGCCTTCGCGGCATACGCGGAATCGTGCGCGAGCGCGTGACCGTACTCCTTCACCGTGGTACCGCAACCACTGGCGGTCATGACTATGGCTTCCACTGCGTCGGCGCTGCCGGCGCCGGCAGCTTCGACATAAGGCCACCAGACATCGATCAGCGCCCGCATGTCATTCAGCCCGTCTTGCTGCGCGTTCAGATGAAAGCGCACCGCACCGCAGCAGCCGGCTCGCGGCGCTTCGACGAGCGATATGCCCAGCTTGTCCAGTACGCGAGCGCATGCCGCGTTGATGTCGGGCGAAAGCGTCGGCTGTACGCAGCCGGCCAGCACCAACATCCTGCGCTTATGTCGAGCCTCCGGCCAGGCGCCTGCCTGCGGTACTGACGCGGGAATCTTACCCTGCACTGTGAACGGCAGCACCGGAAGCATCCACCGACCCAGCTTAAGCAGCGATGCAAACAGCCAGCTGCGCGGCAGCACTACGCTCAACATCCACCGCAGCAAGCGCTGCGCCCAGGGCCGCGGCACGCGCTCCTCCGCGAGTTTGCGGCCGATGTCGACCAGGCGTCCGTATTGCACACCGGACGGACAGATGGTCTCGCAGGCGCGGCAAGTAAGGCAGCGGTCCAGGTGCAACTGCGTCCTGGCCGTGACCGCGGCGCCTTCCAGCATGCCCTTGATCAGGTAGATGCGGCCGCGCGGCCCGTCGAGCTCGTCACCGAGCAGTTGATAGGTCGGACAGGTCGCGGTGCAAAAGCCGCAATGCACGCACTTGCGCAGGATGGCGTCGGCCTCCCTGCCCTCGGGCGTATCCTTGATGAAATCAGCCAGCTTGGTTTGCATGGAGCAAACGCGGTGAAAAACCGTTCATAGATCCGGGTACATCCGGCCGGGATTGAAAATGCCCGCGGGATCAAAGGCTCGCTTCAGATCGCGGTGGATTTTCACCAGAGCCGGCGCAAGCGGGGCGAACACGCCGGCGCTCTTGTCGGCGGCGCGAAACAGCGTCGCATGCCCGCCCGCCTGCGCCGCAGCCTCGCGGATGGTGCGTCCATCGGCATTGCTCGCCAGCCACCTCTGCGAGCCGCCCCACTCGATCAGCTGCTCGCCCGGCAATGCAAGCGGCGGCGTGACGGAGGGCAGGGACAGCCGCCACAGGGGTTTATCGGTGCGAAAAAAGGGATCCGTCTGCTCGCGTATGCCGAGCCAGAAGCGCTGGGCCTGGTCGGGATCTATCGACTCGCCGCCGATCGTCTCGCGCGCCGCTTTAATCGCGCTTGCCGCACCCGACAGGCGCACGGCAAGATCCCCCTCCGCCCAGGCGCAGGCGCTGATCGGCAGCGGCTTTCCGCCCCAATGGTTGAGTATTCCGATTGCCTTGTCCTGAGGCATTTCCAACCTGATCGTCGCCTCGGCAAACGGCAGCGGCGGCACCTTGAGCGAGACCTCCAGAATCAGACCCAGCGTGCCTAGCGATCCCGCCATCGGGCGCGACACGTCGTAGCCGGCGACGTTTTTCATCACCTGGCCGCCGAAACTGAGATCGTCGCCGCGCCCGTCGAGCATGCGCACGCCCAGCACGAAATCGCGCACCGCGCCCGCGCACGCTCGCCGCGGCCCGGAAAGCCCTGCGGCAAGCATCCCGCCCACGGTCGCGCCGGGGCCGAAGTGCGGCGGTTCGAAAGCGAGCTGCTGGCCCTCCACGCGCAGCGCGGCCTCGAGTTCCGCCAGCGGCGTGCCGCAGCGCACGGTGATCACCAGTTCGGTCGGTTCATAGGCGATGATGCCGGCGTAGGCGCGCGTGTCCAGCGCCTCGCCCTCGAGCGCCTGGCCGTAGAAATCCTTGCTGCCGCCGCCGCGCAGGCGCAGCGGCTTTTTCCCTGCCGCCGCGGAGCGGATCCGTTCGGCGTAGCGTTCGATGACGTCTTGCATATCAGAAACGCGGCAGTTCGCGATGCGGCAACTGCCCGCCCTTGACGCGCATCCGGCCGAATTCCGCGCAGCGGCGCAGCGTCGGTATGTTCTTGTCCGGATTGAGCAGGTTTTCCGGGTCGAAAGCGCGTTTCACTCCGCGAAATATTTCCAGCTCATTGGGCTTGAACTGCACGCACATCTGGTTGATTTTCTCGATGCCCACGCCGTGCTCGCCGCTGATGGTGCCGCCCACCTCGATGCATTTCTCCAGCACTTCGCCGGCGAAGGCCTCGGTGCGGCGCAACTCATCCGGATTGTTGGCGTCGAACAGGATCAGCGGATGCAGATTGCCGTCGCCGGCGTGGAACACGTTGGGGCAGCGCAGGCCGTATTTCTTCTCCATGGCGGCGATGAACATCAGGATCTCGCCCAGGCGCTTCCTCGGGATGGTGCCGTCCATGCAGTAGTAATCCGGCGAGATGCGGCCCATCGCCGAGAACGCCGCCTTGCGCCCGGACCAGAATTTCAGGCGCTCGGTTTCGTTCTCGGAAATGCGGAAATCGTAGGCGCCGGATTGCTTCAGCACCGCGCTCATGCGCACGATCTCTTCCTCCACCTCCTCCGCGGTGCCGTCGGATTCGCACAGGAGCAGCGCGGCCGCGGCCAGGTCGTAGCCGGCATGCACATACTCCTCCACCGCGCGCGTGGCCGGCTGATCCATCATTTCCAGCCCGGCCGGGATGATGCCCGCGGCGATCACGGCCGCCGCGGCGTTGCCCGCCTTCTCCACATCGTCAAAGGCGGCGAGGATCACCCGCGCCGTCTCCGGCTTGGGCACCAGCTTGACGGTGATTTCCGTGGCCACGGCGAGCATGCCCTCCGAGCCCATGACCAGAGCAAGCAGATCATAGCCCGGCGCATCGAGCGCCTCGTTGCCGAATTCCACCACCTCGCCCTCGACGGTGCAGGCGCGCACGCGCAGCACGTTATGCACGGTGAGGCCGTACTTGAGGCAGTGCACGCCGCCGGCATTCTCGGCCACGTTGCCGCCTATGGTGCAAGCGATCTGCGAGGATGGGTCGGGGGCGTAATACAGGCCGTAGGGCGCGGCCGCCTCGGAGATGGCTGAGTTGCGCACCCCCGGCTGCACCCGCGCCGTGCGCGCCACCGGGTCGAGCGCGAGGATGCGCTTCATTTTGGCGAGCGACAAGAGCACGCCCTTGCCGTGCGGCAGCGCTCCGCCCGAGAGGCCGGTGCCGGCGCCGCGCGCCACCACCGGCAGCTTGAGTTCCCGGCAGGCGCGCAGAATGCGGCCGACCTCGTCCTCGTTCGCGGGCATTGCCACCACCATGGGCAGCTCGCGGTAAGCCGACAGCCCGTCGCATTCGTACGGCTTGGTGTCCTCCTGCTCGTAGAGTACTGCCTCGGCCGGCAGGATGGTGCGCAGCGCCTTCACCGCCTCGGCCTGGCGCACCGGGTCGAGCAAGCGGAATTGGTCATTCATAGAACGTGGAACGGGGATCGGCAGTTGATTTGGACATGGGCGCGTGGGAAAGCGGGCGACAAAGCCATGTTAGGGACGGGATAAGGATGTGTCAATCAAATGAAGGGATAAGATTTCATATCGCGAAATAGCGGCGAGCGTTTTCGGTTCATTTGCTAAGATAGCCCATTCAAGCTCACTTTTTTTCGACCGCAGTGACCACCACCGGCCATACTCTCCTCAAGCGCGTTTTCCCGTTTCTTGGCTGGCCCAGGCCGCGCGGAGAAACGCTGCGCGACGACGTGCTCGCGGGAATCACCGTGGCGCTGGTCGTCATTCCCCAATCGCTTGCCTACGCGCAGCTCGCCGGCGTGCCGGCGTATTACGGTCTGTACGCCTCGCTGCTGCCCTCGATCGTAGGTGCGCTGTTCGGCTCATCGGCGCAGTTGTCGACAGGCCCGGTGGCCCTGACCTCGCTGCTTACAGCGGCAAGCATCGCGCCGCTTGCGCCTCTCGGCAGCGATGCGTTCCTCGCCCACGCGGTTCTTCTCGCCCTGTTATCGGGCCTGTTCCAGGTCGGGTTCGGCCTGCTGCGCATGGGCATGGCGATCAATCTGCTGTCACAACCGGTGCTGATGGGCTTCATCAACGCCGCCGCAATCATCATCGCGCTATCCCAGTTGCCGCCGCTGGTCGGAATGTCCGCCAGGCAGACCGAGCATTTCCTGCTCGACACCTGGCACGTGATCAGCAATCTCGATCTGATGCATGCCACTTCGCTCGTATTCGGCGCGAGCGCAATCGCCATGCTGCTCGGTTTCAGGCGCTTCGCCCCCAGATTACCGGGCGTCCTGATCACGGTGGCGCTGCTGACGGGAATAAGCTATGCGATCGGATTCGCCGGTCTCGGCGGCCGGGTGGTCGGCGCCGTTCCGCAAGGGTTCCCGCAATTCAGCGTCCCGACGATCGACTGGGAAACGACCAAGCAACTGTTGCCGGCTGCATTCGTGATCGCCCTGATCAGTTTCATGGAGGCCATGTCGAGCTGCAAGGTCATCGCGATCCAAACCAAACGCCCTTGGGATGAAAACCAGGAATTGATCGGTCAAGGCCTGGCCAAAATCGCTGCGGCATTCAACCACACCATGCCGGTGAGCGGGTCCTTCTCCCGCTCCGCACTGAACCTCCAGGCCAACGCCCACAGCGGCATCTCCAGCCTGATCAGCGCCTTGGTCGTATCGCTGACCCTGCTGTTTTTCACGCCCTTGCTCTATCACCTGCCCAAACCTGTTCTGGCGGCGGTCATCATGCTGGCGGTGTTCAATCTGATCAATTTCCAAAGCTTCCGCAGGGCGTGGCGCGCCAGCCGCGACGACGGACTTGCGGCCGTCATCACCTTCGCCACGACCTTGCTGTTCGCCCCCAATATTCAGAACGGGATCCTCGCCGGGATCATCGCCTCGCTCGGCCTGTTCCTGTACCGCGGAATGCGGCCGCGCGTGGCGATCGTGAGCCTGCACCAAGACGGCACGCTGCGGGACGCGGCACGCTTCGACTTGCCGCCCGTGCATCAACAGATCGGCATCGTGCGCCTCGACGCGTCTCTGAATTTCGTCACTGCCGCCGCGCTTGAGGACGCCGTGCTCAAAATCGAGCGCGACAAACCGCAGTTGAAGTTCATCCTGCTGACGGCCGGCGGCATCAACGACCTGGATGCGAGCGGAGCGGAATTGCTGTTCAAGCTGTCGGAACGGCTGAGCCAGAATGGCATCACGCTGGCATTGAGCGCCGCGAAAAAGCAGGTGCAGGACGTGATCGACCGAACCGGCCTGGACGCCGCGATCGGCAGCGCGAACATCTACGCCACCGACCGGCTCGCGCTCGAAGGACTGCTCGCGCGCGTAGCTGCATAGGTCGCGGCCGAAATTACGACCCGGGCTCGGGCTCGATTGCTCGCGCCTTATCGCCTCCGGTAAGGAATCGCGTTCAGGACAAAGCCCAGCACCATGGCCGCGAGTGTAAACAGGCTGCCGAAAGACCAGGGGTAGTCGTGCGCTGCATTCCAGACCCAGCGCTCGATGCCTGAGAGGCGCACCCTGAAATTGCCGACGTTATGGCCGACCACTTTCCCGGATTTGACGAGCAAAGTCTCGACAGT
>JGI1356J14229_10004450_pt1 | contig 10421 bp, 8 predicted proteins | sample Subgrocontami58m_FD_14229 | JGI IMG/M metagenome (IMG submission 14229) | reverse complement strand
CAAGTGCAAAAAACAGGGCAAGATGCTTACTGGTTTACAGATCAAGATATGCAGGTGGAACAGTGGCGGGTAGATGCTGTGCGTAATAGTTCCGGAGATCTTACAGGATTACGTTTTACTGTACGCATCAATGAGCTCGATCCTAAAGAAGGGGATCCATCTATTTTTGAAGCCACAACAACCATTGCTCTTGAGGCACAAACAGAAGAATTATGAGTGGTATACAACATAATAAAAAAGGAGGAGTTTTGCTTTTACTTATCCTTGTGTTAGCTTCGGTTGCTTCCATCGCTTTTTTGTTGATGGCCAGAGCTGGGGTCGATACGTTTATGGGAAGCCAGACACAGACGGATACACAAGAAACGCGTGGTCAACTGTATGGATGTCTTGATGAAGCATTGATTCAATTTCAAAGAGATGAAAATTTTTTTGCAACCGAAATTTCTATGGGAGAGGAATCGTGTGATTTGGAAATAACAACGCCGTTAGCCGGACAAAGACAACTTATTCTTTTTTTAACACAAGGAAGTATCACACGTTCTCTTAGCATCCTCATTACCCTTCCTCCTGTGATGGTTGTTTCCGTGGAGGAATAAAATTACAACAGCGTAAGTGTTTCCTTTCGTTCAAGTGAAACAAAAATAAGTCGCGTTTGCGACTTATTTTATAGTATCATATAACAAAAATCCCCCAGAGCTTCAACAATGTTGGAGCGACGAGGGATGGTGCCGAGGGTGAGAATTGAACTCACGACGCAAGGATTTTCAGTCCTTCGCTCTACCACTGAGCTACCTCGGCCGAGTTTATAGGGGTGGCCTGCCACCCGAAGCTCCGAAGGACTAACAGTTTCAGAGTCCCCCTTCGCCAAGGCTTCGGGGGACACCCTTCGCTCCTCTCGCGTGGCACGACCAACCCCTTATTCTATCTTGAATAGTTGGGGGTGGCCTGCCACCCGAAGCTCCGAAGGAGCGAAGGGTGGTGGGCGTGGGAGGACTCGAACCTCCGACCTTCACATTATCAGTGTGACGCTCTAACCACCTGAGCTACACGCCCATATTTTTTTGGAAGGATTCATCCGAAAACGTGGCGATACTATAACAAAAGAGGGGAGGAATGACAAGATATTTTAGGGGCTTTTTCTTTAGCTAAACCAATTATGATGGGGGAGCAAAACTTCCAGTTTTAGCGTCTCATCTATTTTTAAAATAACATCCGTCTGAAGATTATCTTGATGTATCTGTTTCATGAGCTCACGACAAGAACCACAAGGTGGTAATACATGATTTTCCCCTTTCTCATTTTTCCAAACTGCAACAATCTTTTTTATTTTAAATTCTCCTGCCGTGATCATAGTCGCGATTGCTGCTTTTTCCGCACAAAATCCCATTCCAGAACAGAGATCTGCACAGACACCTGTAAAGACGTGATTGTTGTCTGTGACCAAAGCGCATCCCACATCCCCAATTAAATAATTTTGAATTTTTACTGGTCGAATAAGAGAGGCTGCTTTTTGGATAAGTTTTTCGTTTGTTATAGGTAACTCATTGTGAGTTGTTTTATCTTTGCGGCTTACGTTCGTAATAATGCAATCATTATTTTCTGCCCGTCATCCCGAACACAGAGAGGGATCTCATGGGAGAAAAAAGTTTTATTATGAAGGGGATCCCTCGTCGTTTCACTCCTTCGGATGACAAGAAGAAAAAAACTCGCTATGGGTTCAAGTAAAAATAGTATAACAGATAAAATAAAAACATCCCTACAGAGGGATGTTCTGTCATCTTCTTTGTGATTGCAACGAATGCTCTGCGCATTGCGCAGAAATCAACTTGAAATGTTGATCTCGACCTAGGATCAATACGTGTTCACGTACTGACTAGATTTCCTTTGAAAGGAGGTGATCCACCCACAGCTTCCGCTACGGGTGCCTTGTTACGACTTCGTCCCTATTACCAGTCCCACCTTCCGCCGCCCTACGGCGACGTTCGGGTGTTACCAGCTCTCTTGACGTGACGGGCGGTGAGTACAAGACCCGAGAACGTATTCACGGCCACGTGGCTGATTGGCCGTTACTAGCGATTCCAGCTTCATGGAGTCGAATTGCAGACTCCAATCTGAACTACGACCAGCTTTTTGGGATTAGCTCCACCTCGCGGTTTGGCAACCCATTGTACTGGCCATTGTAGCGCGTGTGTCGCCCTGGACGTAAGGGCCATGCTGATTTGACGTCATCCCCACCTTCCTCCTTCTTACGAAGGCAGTCTCCTGCGAAAGTATAACGCAGGACAGGGGTTGCGCTCGTTACCCCACTTAAGGGAACAGCTCACGCCACGAGCTGACGACAACCATGCAGCACCATTTCTGGCACCCTCGAAGGCGGCCATCCTTTCGGACGGCTTGCAGCCAGACTTTAAGCCCAGGTAAGGTTCCTCGCTTACTGTCGAATTAAACCACACGCTCCACCGCTTGTGCGGGTCCCCGTCTATTCCTTTGAGTTTTAGCCTTGCGGCCGTACTCCCCAGGCGGAGTGCTTAACGCGTTAGCTTGGTTAGAACGGCACCGAGAGGGTCGATACTCCCGATACCTAGCACTCATCGTTTAGGGCGTGGACTACTGGGGTATCTAATCCCATTCGCTACCCACGCTTTCGTTCCTCAGTGTCAGGGATGTTCCAGTGCACTGCTTTCGCCTTTGGTGTTCTTGCCGATATAAACGCATTTTACCGCTACACCGACAATTCCGTGCACCTCTCCCATCCTCTAGCCTTGCCGTATCACGCGCAGGTTCTGGGTTGAGCCCAGAGATTTTACACATGACGCACAAAGCCACCTACGAACCCTTTACGCCCAATAAATCCGGACAACGCTTGGGGTCTCTGTATTACCGCTGCTGCTGGCACAGAGTTAGCAACCCCTGATTCCTTAGGTACCGTCATTTGTTCGTCCCTAATAAAAGCCGTTTACAACCCGAAGGCCTTCTTCCGGCACGCGGCGTCGCTCCGTCAGGCTTTCGCCCATTGCGGAATATTCTCGACTGCAGCCACCCGTAGGTGTCTGGGCAGTGTCTCAGTCCCAGTGAGTCGGGCCACGCTCTCACGCCCGATACCCGTCATAGCCTTGGTGAGCTTTTACCTCACCAACTAGCTGATAGGACATAGGCCCCTCTCGAGACGTCGGAACTTTCAATGGGAATGTCATATGACCCCCCATCCATATTGTGTATTAGTCCCGCTTTCGCGGAATTATTCACAATCCCGAGGTAGGTTACCAATGTGTTACGCTCCCGTTTGCCACTATCTGTTACTCCGAAGAACAACAGACCGTTCGACTTGCATGCCTTAGACACGCCGCCAGCGTTCGTCCTGAGCCAGGATCAAACTCTCAATAAAAACCTTGTTAAAAAACAAGGCTCTGCTCTTTTGTTTTTTTGTTCGTTGCAATCACAGAAAAGACAACATCTTTTTGTGATCGACAGGGAATGTTCTATTGGAAAGATCATGCACTTTTCACAATTGAAAACTCATTCGGGATGAAGCCTACGAATGAGTTTTTGAAATAAACAAGATTGTGAACAGGTGGCGTCATGGTAGCGAAAGCCTGTTTGAGTGTCAAGGGAATGGAAAAAGCGGTTGGGGATGAACAGGGGATAGAAAAACCCTTATTTTAAATAGGCTTTACGGTTATGGGGGGAGGGTGATGTTTCTTGTCTGCACATCGACCATTTCAAAGGTGATTCTAATCGACGTTTCTTCGATAGGAAGATGGTAAGGGGGCCACTCGACGACAATCACCACATCAGGTCTTTTGAGCCATTCTTCTAATTCTAACCCCTGCAAATTACAAGAAGGTCCTAGGCGATAACAATCAAGATGGACAAGGAACCGTATGGTTTTATGTTTTGTAGGATAGATATTCATGAGAGTGAAACTTGGACTACGAACATAAGCATCTGTATCCAATGCCTCCCCGAGTCCTTGGACAAAAGTAGTTTTTCCAGATCCGAGATCTCCTTCAAGAGCAAGGATTTCTCCTCCATGAAGAGTAGAAGCAAAATGAGCGGCAAGTTGTTTTGTTTCCTCCGGAGTATGAGTAGAAAAGATCATAGAGGTGAAAGAGGGAGATTGGGATCGGCTACTAAAGTCAAAGGATTAGTTACCTTATTTTTTTGCAAATGAAAGAAAGCGGCCACACCAACCATAGCCGCATTATCTGTTGTATAGGCAAGGGGAGGATGGTGATAGTGAATTTTCGGGAAACGTTCGGTTAGAGTATTTTTGAGCGTTTCTCGCAGGGAGGTGTTTGCAGAAACCCCTCCGGCCAAAAGAACCGAAGTAGGTTGATATTTTTCCACTGCCTTGAGGGTTTTTGAAACCAAGATATCTACGACCGCGTCTTGAAAAGAAGCACAAATATCTTCTGGACGATCATCGGGGTGATCCTTAAGGTGATAGGCCACTGCTGTTTTTAATCCTGAAAAACTAAAATCAAAATCAGCGGAATCTTTCATGGGACGGGGAAAAGTAATCACATCCTTTTGCCCCTCTAGTGCCTTTTTAGAAATAAGAGGTCCTCCCGGATATCCAAGCCCTAAAAGTTTTGCTACTTTATCGAACGCTTCACCAGCCGCATCATCCCGTGTACGACCAAGATATTCATAGACACCATGATCTTTCATGAAGATAAGTTCGGTATGTCCGCCCGAGACAAGAAGCGCAATACAGGGAAAGAGAGGGGGGGAATTTGCAAGCCAACAGCTATATAAATGTCCTTCCAAATGGTTGATGGCTATAAGCGGTTTTTGCCAAGCGGTTGCAAGGGTGGTGGCGCAAGCCACTCCTACACGAAGTGATGGAACAAGTCCAGGACCAGCAGTGACCGCTATTGCATCAACCGTGGAACCGTCTTGCGGAATTTCCAGAGCATAGAGGAGCGGAGCAATTTGTTCCGCATGCATTCGAGCAGCGACTTCGGGCACTACCCCTCCATAAAGTGTATGTGTGTCTACTTGAGAAGAAACAAGATTTTTTTCTACGACAAATGTTCCGTCCCCATGAGAGACAAGAGCCAAAGAAGTGTCATCACAACTTGTTTCAATCGCAAGAATACGCATAAAAGATAAAAAAAAGGTGGCAGTTGCCACCATTGTAGCAGGTCAAGCCACCTGTTCCAGTTGTAGATGGTTTCCCCGCACAATACGTACACTCGTCTTTTTGATGAGAAGCCTGTTGACACGCAGTGATTCGAGTGCCAGTCGTCGTACATCTCGCTCATATTCCAAACGAGCGGTTTCATTTACCATCGCACTCTCAAGGAGAGCATCGTATTCTTTTTGCAAATCATACGCCTTAAGATAGAGCGGATGCAGGAAGGAAAAATAAGGATCTTTGAGAATAGACGATATGACAGACGCGGCACGATCATCTTCAAGCTTTCCGTAGCGAAGCCACAGAAGCCATCGTCCCAGACGGATGTAGAAGTGGAGAGGACGAATATTGGACCGATGCCAACGTCGCAAAAAGGTATCGAGTTTTGTCTCACGCTTCTGTAACAGATAATGTTCTTGTTCTAGCGCCGTGATCACCGAAAGATTGCGTTCAATTTTGCGAGCCATCTCAATGGCGATCGTTGGCGCCATGCCCCAAATGAACAGTTGCGGGGGCGGGCCAATGATCGCTCCAAGTCCCATGAGTCTTCGCCAGGTGATCAAAAAGGACGGTCCAAAGAAATGATGTCCTTCTCGTCCGGATTGAACCGTGAGAAGGCGCGCATCCACCATCACATGCCGTGCCTTTGCCTGCTTGCGAATTTCCAACAAGATGGCCGAGGCCTCGTGTTCTCCGTGTGTTCGGCAGATCGTCAATAGATCCAAGTCGCTTCCGCGAGAAGGGGTTCCGTGTGCAACCGATCCCATCACTCCTGCCGTGACTACAGACGGGGAGGTCGTGAGCATTTCCAAGGCAAGGTCGCGTGTTTGCAAAAAGTCGTGGAGGGCCGGAACCTCTCCACGACGTACTTGGTCGTACGTGTAGAGAAATCCCATGGGAACCTCCGATGGAAGGAACGATTTCATCCAAACCATAACATTTTGAGGGAATCCGTCAATTGACAGGAACAAAGTTTTTTTCCATAATGAGGCCACATTTATAGTCCTCACATTATGAAGTAGGACTTTAGACGCCACGAGGATGGATGGGATGCGCCGTCCTGCAGCACAGAAAAACTGCAAATGTATCCAGGGATACATTGAGGATTTTTCTGTGCGAAGGACAAGTAGACCGCCATCCTTGTGGATGGATAAATCTTGTTTAATAATGTGAGGATTATAGATAAGGCCACATCGTCTAATCTGGCGAAGCCGGACCCAGTTCCGCCGGGCGGTTAGGACGCGAATAAAAAGTCAGGGGGTTATCAGAAAACAATTAAGAGAAAAAATTTACAATTAGGCCCCATCGTCTAACGGTTAGGACGCGAGCTTTTCAAGCTTGTAATCCGGGTTCGATTCCCGGTGGGGTCACCACAAAAACACTCGGCGTAAGCTGGGTGTTTTTGTGTCTGTAGCACCTGCCCTGCGGCAGGTGCGACGGGAATCGAACGCCGGAGCCATGTCCTGCTGACTTTGTCGGGAGGCGGGACGGCGAGGCGGTGCCCAGCCCGAGTCGGCGGAAGCCGACGAGAGGCGCGGGCGATTCCCGGTGGGGTCACCACCGAGCTGAGCTCGGTTGGTCGTGGATAGCTAAAGCTAAGCTTTGGCTTGAAGACCAATATTCAAGGCATAAGCTCAGCGAGGTAAGGCCAGCTTAGCTGGCCCATTGAGATCAGTTCGGTGGTACAAAATAAGTCGCGTGTGCGACTTATTTTGTTAGGAATCGTTTACGAAAATTTATCTGTAGGAAAGCAGTTACGTCTCGAAGGAAATAGTCGTGAGCAGTGAGTGGTTGGTATTTTGTATTTTGGTTGAATGTTTGTAATCTGATAATTTAGTTGTCTTGATTACTATAACTCCATTTTATCATGTGGCTTGTTAACCTAGAGCCTTCACCAATATCAATGAAATGAATGTGGAGCCTGCTGTACGTGTTGACGACTCACTTTAGGTTGAACAAAACCAACCATCATTTGGAAACGAATCGCGGTTGTGTTACTTTGATTTTAGTCCTTGGTGGCCATTTCGGTTATCCGTAGGCAAACATCAGTGACACGAGGTCGATCATGCGTTCCTTCGCTATTGTCTTCGTCCTTTTTCTTCTCTCCTTCTTCCAAGCCTGCACCCAGCAGGATCTCCTGGACGCGAGTGACGTTCCTGTGAACGTCCAACTCGACGCAGCCTTCACTGTTCTGGACTACGTTGATGTGTATAGCCAAGAGGGTGAATTCCAGAAGACCATTGATTCCTCGATGGACTTTCAGGACGTTCTGTCCGTTGGTTCCTACTACATGGACTTCGTGAACGAAGATGGCGCTTCATCCTTCATGGATGATGAACGTCTCGCCTTCGCTCCCATGGGAGAAGGCATGACACCGATGGACGGTCCATTCGAGATCGATGGGCAGAACATGTGGGAAGTCGCGGTCGATTCGGTGTTGGAAGCGAACGCGCGCCTCAACATTCGCATCCGCGATGGGGATGAGACACTGCGACCATGGAAGGAAAGGTTCCAGGACTGGCAGATGAACCTACCCCAAGAAGAACGTGATCCGATCCATGACAGTGAGTGGATCGCAAGCGAGAAGGCCTACTCGACGAGCTATGGCTCCTCCACGACTCGTCTGCGCGTTACTTGGGAAGCTAGCTTCGCGATGACTGGATACTTCACGTCTTCCAGTACGAGCACGGTGACCTGTCGCAACTCCACGAGTTGCTGGAACCGTCGTGGTAACGGGTACGCTTACTGGGATTACGACAGCAACGGTACCGGCTACATCGACTACGACACAAGCGCTTGGAGTACGTTGCGGAGCAACTATACGAACCTGGTTTCCTGCGTTGATGGTGGATTTACTCCATGCTCCATTTCCGTGGGCTCTTCTACGCCCAAGTACTACACGTGCCAGTCGAGTAGTGGTAGCTGCATCAGTGGATCTGGTTCCTCTGCGACCAAGCCTCGCGGTGGACAGTGCAAGGCATTCGCAAACCTCCTTTTGTACAGGAGTGGGCAGTACAACAGTGGATCGTGGAGGACGTTACCCTCCCAGAGTACCATCTACTGTAGCACCTCGAGCTATCCGATACTGACGACCAGCACGATTGCGGTCGGAGACGTGCTGCAGCGTGTGGACGGCGTGAGTGGGTCGTGTTCTGACACTGCGCGTATGTCGATTTCAACCGTGCATACCCAGTTGGTCGTTGCCTACGACTCAAGCGCTCGGACAGCGATCGTCGTAGATTCGAACTACAGCGGCAATAACGGTAATGAATACATCGGTTACCACACAGCCGGCTTCAGTACGACGAGCTACAGTGACTACTCGCTTCTCAGCAACTACCGCGATCTCGACTGCGTCTACACCGGTGGGTGTTAGATGTCTGGCCTCGGCCGGTCTCTTTGTCGGCCGAGGTACCCCTTTTTAAAATAGCTTTACAGAGCATCTACTTTTTATGAAGTATCTTCTGATCGTCATTCCCATGTTTATCGTAGCTCTCTTTATAGGAGCGACCAGTGTTTTTTATTTTCGTCTCTGGCCTAAGCCGCTGAACGTGGATGTCCTCGTCTCGAATCCGAATCCACCCTACGCCGCGCTTAAAGTTTATTCCTATGAAACAGATTCCAGCTGGATGTCCCTGCTAGGATTTCAAGAATTTTTTTCTGAAGTGATTTTATCTTATGGAGACATTCATGCTCCACAAACGTCGGCTTTATTTATCAACGAACGCTTTGATGGCTATGCACTCGATCGTGTAACAGATCAGGGTGCGGTTGTTGTCTTTGATATGGGTTCGACATCTTGCGGGTTCAATCGTGTATACATCTTCGATGTCTCGACTGCTTCCTGGAATGGCTCATTGGATCGACAATGTTTCCTCACAGCCTTTCCAGATCTGCAAAAATACGTTGCAGTTGACTCAGAGCTTCACACATTGTTTGTTCGATCAATTACTGACGGATCTATTGTTAAACAATTGGATTTACCAGAGGAGCAAGTCGGACCGACCACTCGCTATATTGTGAGCGTGGCCGTTTCTCCAGATAATAAACAGGTGGCTCTGGTTACGGGTCCTGGAGATCTTGGTAGCACAGCTATGCCGACGTTATTTGTGTGGAATATAGAGAGTGGTGATTTTACTTCTCATCTTCTTCCGTCTGCAGCTGTACCGCCAGATGCTTGGTTGCCCAATCAGTTACTTGCATTTGATGAGGAGACGGGTGAGGTGGTCTTCCAAAGCGATACAGAATCACTACGGTTCAGTGTTCAATAAAAGTCGAGTCGGCCTTACGCGTGTACCAAATACCAAAGAAAAGTTGTTTGAGAAAATAGAGTGAAACGCACTGTGGGGTAACTTCACCCGATTCGTTACATCCCAGCCGTACAGAGCCTTTGAAACGTCATCCACCCTTTCAACTCGTTGATAAATTGGTTTCAAGGAAATCGCCGAAGGGTCACCATCCCCCGTCGCTCCAACAAAGTTGGAGCTATGTGGGATGTCCTTCCGAAGTTCAGCGAAGCTGAACGAAGGAGGACTCTGAATTTGTCCAATGTTTCCCAAAGTACCAAGTACCTAAACCCACATAACTTTTTTTTCAAGTTGTTGAGAAGGTGTGATTGGTCATTGGTAGTTCATAGCAAAAAAATTATAAAAACCGATTGGAATTTTCCAGTCGGTTTTTGTGAGTCGTAGAATCAAACAGGAAGAGATTTGGAGAGACGCCTTGTTTCTCCACCCACGATCGAGAAGGGATGACAAAAGTGAGGTATAAGCACTCGATATTTTGTGCCCAGTCGAATGTTCAATGGTCGTTACCATTTTAAGCGCGGAGTGAATTCTGTTTTTCTCTCGCGATCAAGTTCTGCTTGTGCCTCATTGTAGACTTCCCTACAGTGATCATATTCTTTTTGTATTTCCAATCGCATGTACTTAAATACGGCTTCATTGTCGAATGCTTTCTCAACATCTACCTTTGTTAAACCAAAAACATCGAAAAAATCATCAGCCTCATTATTGATCCAAATATTTTCGATAATACTAGCGCGCCAATGATCAAAATCAGATTCAAGGCCGTTTAATATAAGTGAAGATACAGATTCCCAATTATCAACAATTGCCTGCGAATCTCCTTGCATTTCTCTAAAATCTCTTGAGCGATTTCTTGCTGTCTGAAGATCGTCAAAGGCATTACTCACAAGATCAAATGTTGTCCCTTGTAGTTCAGCCCAATCCCCAGATGAGGCCAACCACTCTCCATAGGAACGGTTATAATCTATGCTGCA
>JGI1356J14229_10004447_pt1 | contig 10424 bp, 9 predicted proteins | sample Subgrocontami58m_FD_14229 | JGI IMG/M metagenome (IMG submission 14229) | reverse complement strand
TGTCGAGGAATGGCTCGCCGTGAATGAAACACGTGGACGTTCTCCTCGAGTTTAGATGATGCCATTCGCCTTGAACTTGGCCACCGCCTCGGCGGTGTGGCCGAGCAGGTCGATGTATACGGAATCATTGTCTTCGCCGAGCGCCGGCGCCGGGTTCAGCCTCGGTGACGGTGAATCCGAGAACTTGATGAAGTTGCCAAATGTCTTCAGGCGACCGAGTATTGGGTGCTCCGTCTCCACGAAGGTCTCGCGCTCTACATATTGAGGGTCACTCAGGATGTCTTCCAAATCCAACACCGCTCCAGCGGGAACGCCGTGTTCATTCAACTCCTGCTCTACCTCATGCTTGGTCCTGGTGCGCGTCCAGGAATTGACGATTTCGTCCAGTGACTCCTTGTTTTCTCGGCGGGCGCTTGGCGTAGCAAAGCGCGGATCCGACTTCAGTTCGGCGCGGCCCAATATTTCCAACAAGCTATTCCACCAGTTGTCCTGAATGGCCGTCAGCGCACAATAGCCGTCTGAAGTTTCGAACACGCCCATCGGTGCGAGCCCCGAGGTCTGGCCACTGCCCTGGCGCTCGGGAACACGGCCGCTTGCATAGTATGCCGCCAGGTTGACGGCCAATGAGCCTATGGTGGCGTCGTGCAGCGATACCTCGATCCTTCGCCCGCGCCCGGTTCTTTCCCGTTGATACAGCGCCGCCAAGGCTCCGGCGAGCAGGTGCAGGCCGGCGAATGGATCGGTAACTGCTGCGCCTAAGCGGCATGGCGGACGATCCGGGTAGCCGTTAACGCTCATGAGCCCCGACTTGGCCTGTACCGCAATATCGTGAACTCCAGTCCCGGTAGGGACCGCTACTGCCGTAGCCCGTCGCGGTTGCATAGATCAGCCTGGGATTGATCTCCTGCAGCGTTTCCCATGAGAACCCGAAGCCTTCGACGATACCATACGCATAATTTTGCACGAAGATATCGGTTCGTCCCAGCAGTTGCCTGAATATGTCCTGTCCTTCCCGCGTGCGCAGGTCCAAGGTGATGGACTTCTTGCCATTATTCAAGAGAGCAAACATATGGCTGGTGCCGCCGCGGGCGTCAATTCCACGGCTCAGTTCGCCGCGGGGTGATTCGACGTGAATGACCTCCGCGCCCATATAGGCCAACAGTTGCGTGGCATAGGGGCCCAAATAGGCTAGCGTGAGATCCAGCACTCGTATTCCCGCCAGCGCTTGCTCCATCCTACAGACCCTCCTTAGCAAGGCCCAAAGTATCCTCGTGCGTCACGCCGAAATGACCAGACTATTTCCGGGCCGGTCTAGTAACTACGCAGCAAGCCATCGGGGTCAACCTCCTCGCGCAGCACACGCAGTTCCTCCTCGGTTGGAGGCTCGGTAATCGGCACGCGTTCAGGCACAATCAGATCAAAACCCGTATTTGCCAGCACTTCATCGACCGTATGTCCTTCGTGGACCGAGTGCAGGCGCATGCGCAGTGTGACGGGGTCGAAATCCATCACCGCCAAGGGCGAAACGCATAGCCTGGGACCCTCGTTCCTGAGGCCTGCCATTGCCTTGCTCTCCGGGCCTTGGAGGTTGCCCGGCACACTGATGAAGTCGACCTTGTCGACAAACACCCGACGGTTGTGGACCATCGGATACAAATAGAAGCGCTTCGAAGTCACTGCAAAGGACACATTCGCGAGGGCGGGGCCCCTGAAAGTGGGACGCTCTACGCTCCCAAGCAGATGGAGATTGACGTTCCCATACTTATCGATCTGAATGCCGCTGTGAAACCAGAAATCTAGACCTTTGTGGGAGCTGCCAAAAAGTTCCAGAAACCCTTCCTCGGCTTCTGCTCCATAGTGGTAGCGGTGATCCGAGACGGATGCGTAGAGGCGTTTAGGCTTGGGGTTGACGACCAATTCACCACAAATACTGAAGTTGGGGGCATGCAGGCGCCGTGCAAGAAACATTGCGGCATTCGGTACCGCGGCAGCAATTCCCGCGGCGCCTTTTTCACCGTCGCTGATGTCCCGGGCCAAGATAATGGCCATCAACTCGACAGGTTTGCAGGCTAGACTCATCACAATTGCCGCTCCTCTTTCTCGAGCTCAACGAGCTTTCTCATGCCGCCCACCAGCTCCAAATAGCGATAGATCGATTCCGGTTCATCGACATAGCGGCGCAGATAGCTCTTAAACACCTCCGGGTTCCGCCCGGTTCTCTTAAGTTCCGCAGCCTGCCAGTACTCGGCGATGTGATCATCGTCCGTCGAATAGACGGACGGCGAGGCAGTCGGATGCGCGCCATACGGGATCTCCACCACCTTGTGTATGTACACACAGGGTATGGTTGTCCGATAGGGATCCTGCATGATCGTTTCTGGGCTGACGATCTTATCGACGCTCACAACGACCGTCTTGCCTGCCTTGGCAAGGAGTTGGTCAACAGAGCGGAACGCGCCATAGTTCCTGATATTGCCGAAAGGATCGCTCTCGGCCGCGTGTAAAAGAACAACATCAGGAGCGATTGGTTGGACAGCGTAAATGTCTTCATCCCCAAAAGGTGGGGTGAATTTCTTGATGAGGGGGTTGTACTTGACCTCATCCGTTCCTTTCAGCGCTGCGATCGGGAAAAACGGCAAACCCAATGCAGCCGCCATCAGGCCGCCCACCACAGTGAGAACATCCAAAATATGAGCCTTGACTAACCCTCCCTCTACTGCTTCACGGAAATTTGGAGCTAAGCCGTGGGATTCGAACGTAATGGCCGGAATGAAGGTTTCTTTCACCAAGCCGGCGCCGATCAACAGATCAACATCATAGCCGGCAACCGGTCCGGAATAGACGGAAAGATCTCCGATTCGACGTTTGACGACTTCCCGAAGCAAGGCGACCGGCCGCGATTCGTGCAGGGCACCACCAAGGCCGAGTTTGCATCCCGGCTTAATCAGGCTCACCACCTCGTCGACAGAGGCAATTTTTGTGCTCCGCTTCTTGTCCTTGCCTAATCTTCCAGTGTCCGGAAATTGCGGCTTATCTGTATGCGATGGGCCCACTTCGCCTCCTGCGTGATTTCCATCGGAAAGTTGTCTTGTCCATTATCCCTAGCTGCCCCACAAATATAATAGACGGTGATTACTCGACTTTGAAATTGGTCTCTTTCACGACTTTGGCCCATTTGGCGACTTCCACCCGAATGAGATTGGCAAACTGTTCCGGTGTACTACCCACCGGTTCGTAAGAGATGCTGGCGAATCGTTCTTTCACGTCCGGCATGGCGACGATTTTGGCGATTTCCCCCTGCAACCGATTCACGATTTCATTGGGAGTGCCGGCCGGAGCGAGGATGCCGACCCAGGAAGCTACATCTACTCCCCGAACGCCGACTTCATCGAGAGTTGGGACATCCGGGAGCAGGGCCGAGCGCTTGGGAGCGAGAATCGCTAAAGCCCGGAGCTTGCCGGCTTTCACCTGGGACAGGGCAGTGAACGGATCGAAGGTCAGCGAGACTTCTCCGGCCAGCAGTGCCGTCAGTTGCGGCCCGGTGCCCTTGTAGGGGATGGCCACGATATTGGTGCCGGTGGCCGACTTGAACAACTCGCCGGTAAGTTGGATCAGACTGGTGCCGGAGGAAAAGTTGATCTGACCGGGCTTGGATTTCGCCAAGGCGATAAACTCTTGGATGGTCTTGGCCGGTAGCGATGGATGGGCCACGACCATAATGGGCAGGTTGGCCACTAGGGACACCGCCGCGAAATCCTTCAGGGGATCGTAGGGCAGCTTGTAAATGCTGGGATTCAAGGTGTGGGCACTGGCCACCGAGGCCAGCAGGGTGTAGCCGTCGGGAGCGGCCTTGGCGACAATGTCGGTGCCGATAATGCCGTTGGCTCCGGGCCGGGAATCCACCACCACCGACTGCTTCAACACCTCGGTCAGTTTCTGCGCGACGATCCGCGCCACCACATCGGTGGCCCCTCCGGAAGAGAAAGGGATGACCAGGCGAATCGGCTTGCTGGGGTAGGCATCACCCCAGGCGGCAAGCGGCGTCAAGCAGCATACGTATGCCAGCAGGACAAGGCAACGGCGAAAAAAAGGCGCCATGCTTTCCTCCCGGTTGGTTTATTGAGTGGGGCGATGTTGGCATCGAAAACGCCCGGATTGGTCCATTCTATCGGAAGCCGGTTATCGGAACAATCTTCTGTCGGGAACAATCCGTGAATTGTCTGTTGTCAGTCTGTTGTCAGTCTTGACTCAGGGATCCAGATTAGTGCAATATCCCGATTCCCGCGGCGTGGGCCGGTTCAAACGGCGTGCCTACGGGCGAAAAAGTGTAACATTCGCCAAGTCTGCCAAACGTATGTCAGCCGACAGCCGACCCCGATCCGAAAGTGAATGCCGCCCGAGCCTATACCGAAGGAGAGATGCGTGACTGTTCGAGTCGAAACCGAAGCTGGCGTTGCCAAGGTCATCCTTGACAATCCCGAGCGACTGAACGCGCTCAACGCGACGATGAAGGATCAACTGATCGACGCGTTCCAGGGCTTCGCAGAGGACGATGCCGTCCGGGCCGTCGTCTTGACGGGCGCCAACAAGGCGTTCTGCTCGGGCGCCGACGTCACCTCGATGGGCCAGTTGGACGTTCGCAGCGGCCGTCGGAGACTGCATACCGCCCACACGCTGATCCGCGCGATGATGCACCTGGAAAAGCCGATCATCGCTGCCGTCCGCGGGCCGGCCGTCGGCATCGGCTGGAGCCTAGCGATGGCGAGCGACTACATCGTCGCGTCGCCGACGGCGAAGTTCGGACAAGTCTTCAAAAAGATCGGTCTGGCTCCGGACGGAGGCGCCGTGTTCCTGCTAACCCAGTACGTCGGCGTGCTGCGCGCCAAGGAACTGGTCATGTCGGCGCGCATCATTTCCGCCGAGGAAGCGTTGCGGCTCAACCTGTTGACCGAGTTGGTCGACGACGACAAACTCGACCAGCGCGCGATGTCGATCGCCAGCGAACTGGCCGCGTCTGCCGGCCTGGCGCTGGGCATGGCCAAGCGCCTGTTCCTGGGCGCGGCCGGCGTCGGGCTCGATACCTTCCTGGAACTCGAGTCGCACGTGCAGAACCAGTTGCTCGCGACCCACGATCACAAGGAGGGCGCGGCCGCTTTCCTTGCCAAGCGCCCACCGAAATTCGAGGGCCGCTGAGGTGGCGGCCGCCGGCTTCAGCGCCCAGGTCTCGGCCTTGCTGCTCCCGACCTGCCACGCAGGCTCCACGAGCCGAGGCGCAAGGCGCGGCAGGCCGGATTCATTCAACCATCGTCCGGGCTTAAACAAGTGCTTCCGCACAGGGCAAGAGCCGAGCGTGCGGACTTGTGCAATTTTTTTGTGAGGAGACAACAGTGAGACAGCTGCAGCGCGTGTTTTTTGCCTCGGCCACTTGGCTCATCGGTTCAGTTTGCCTGGCGATGCTGCCGCAAGCGGCGCCGGCCCAAGGGCAAAGCTACCCGACCAAGCGGATTCAATTCATCGCGCCGATTCCGGCCGGCGGCAGCACCGACATCCTTGCGCGCGACATCGCCCGCCGTCTGCAGGAACGCTTGGGTCAGCCGGTGATCGTGGAAAACAAGCCGGGCGCCGCGGGCAGCATCGGTGCCGCCTTCGTGGCGCAGGCGCCGGCCGACGGCTACACCATCTTGCTGGTCAATTCGGGGCACGTCATCAACCCGCATGTCTACTCCAAGCTGCCCTTCGATGCGCTGAAGGACTTCACGCCGGTGGTCTGCCTGGCCTCGCTGCCGATGGGCTTGTTCGTGCACCCGTCGGTCCCGGCGAAGAACCTGGCCGAGTTCATTGCGCTGGCCAAGTCCAAGCCGGACGGGTTTAGCTTCACGTCCTCGGGNAACGGCGGCGCGTCGCACCTGTTGGGCGAGACCTTCATGGCGCGGTCCGGNACCAAGATGGTCCACATTCCCTACCGCGGCAGCGCGCCGGCCATTGCCGACGCGGTGGCCGGCCAGGTGCCGGTGGCGATGGCCGACGTCCCGCTGGCGACGCCGTACGTCAAGAGCGGCGCGCTGCGCGCGCTCGCCGTGACCTCGAGTACGCGCGCGCCGTCGATGCCCGACGCGCCCACTTTCGCCGAGGCCGGCTTGTCCGGCATGGAAAACTCGGTCTGGGTCGGCGTGCTCGCGCCGGCCGGGACGCCGCAGGACATCGTGCGCACCCTGAATCGCGCGATTGTCGCGATCCTGCGCGAGCCTGCGATGACAGCGCGGCTCAACGGACAGGGCTTCGAAATCGTCGCCGGCACGCCGGAAGAATTCGGCAAGGTGATTCGCGACGACTATGCCCGTTTCGGCGCTATCGTTCGAAACGCCAAGATCCGGGCCGACTAGCAGAGTCCGGAAGCAATCCGCTTCGTCAACACCGACCGCTTCATTGCAAGATGCGGCTAGCGCGCGGGCAGGTCTCATTTACGAAAGGAATGACGGATGGATTTTGACTTCACCGAAGAGCAGAACATGCTGCGCGACAGCGTGCGCAAGATGCTGGACAGGATTGCGACGCCCGAATACATCAAGGAAACCGACGTCAATGCGCGCTACCCGTACGAGGTGTACGACGCGTTCGTCGAGATGGGCCTGATTTCGATGGCGTTCCCCGAGGAATACGGCGGTCTGGGCGGCAACGTGATGGACTTCGCCATCATCAGCGAAGAACTGGGCCGCAAGAGCTACGACATGCTAGGCGCCTACGCCACCTCGGTGTTCAACGGCCTGAACCTGCTGCACAACGGCAGCGAAGCGCAAAAGCGCTACTTCCTGCCCAAGCTGATGTCGGGCGAGATCCGCATGTCAATCTCGATGACCGAGCCCGATGCCGGGTCCGACGCCGGTGCGATGCGCGCCACGGCGAGACGCGAAGGCAACGAGTGGGTCATCAACGGCCAGAAGGTCTTCGCCACCGCGGCGGGCGCCAAGAACAACATCATCTCGGTGTACGTCAAGACCGACTTGACGTGCACTACAAGGACGGCATTTCGCTGTTCCTGGTCGACAACACGCTGCCCGGCGTGAACCTGAGAAAGCTCGACACCCTCGGCCGCCGCTCGCTCGGTACCTACGAGATCTTCTTCGACAACGTGCGGGTGCCCGCCGACCGGCTGGTCGGCGAGCCCAATCGCGGCTGGCATTACATGCTCGCGGGCCTGCAGCTCGAGCGCTTGGCGACGACCGCCGGCTACAGCGGCGCGGCGCAGAACGTGGTCGACCAGGCGGTGGCCTATGCCAGCCAGCGCAAGCAGTTCGGCAAGCCCATCGGCAACTTCCAGTCGATCGCCCACATGCTGGCCGACATGCAAACCGAAGTCGAAGCCAGCCGTTTGCTGCTGTGGCATGCCGCCTGGCAGCTCGCCAACGGCAAGGACGCGCTGAAAGCACTGTCGATGGCCAAGCTGTTCGGCTCCGAAACCTACGTGAAGGCAGCCAACACCGGCATGCAAATCATGGGCGGCTACGGCTACATCATGGAGTTCGACATGCAGCGCCACTACCGCGATGCCCGCTCGACCACCATCACGGCCGGCACCTCGCAGATGCAGCGCAACATCATCGCCAAGCTAATGGGCTTGAATCCAAAGTAACCGGGCGGCGGAAAACGAGATATCTATCGTCTTGCAAAGACACGGCGCGGCGGGGGTGATGAAGTTCAATCCCCATGCCTTCCTTTCTATGCCCGTCACGGGGCGAGGCTGATGCACACGTCGCGCTGAAGGCGCTTGAGTTCGTCGATCGCGCCGTCAACCAGGCCGGCCATGATGTCCTTCGCCGGGCGGCGCGTCTTGAGCATGCCGCCGACCTGGCCGGCGATGTTGTAGAACAGGTCGTGCCGCCCGGCCGCCAGCGCCGAGGCGAGGAAGTCTTCCATCAGGATGCGCTGGTACGGCGTATCGAGCGTCGGCAGGCCGGACTCGGCCCAGGCTTGCGAAATCTCGCTGTGGAAGGCGCGCACCGTTTTGCCGGTCCAGACCTTACTCACACGGAAGCTCTCCGAATCGGCCGTGACGATCTGCTGCTTGCTCGCATCGAAGATCTCGCACTCGTCGGCGAGCAGGAAGGCTGTGCCCAGCCACGCCGCCTGCGCGCCGAGAGCGAGGGCGGCAACAATGCCCCGACCGTCGCCGATGCCGCCCGCGGCAATGACAGGCGTCGGGCTGACCGCATCGACGACCTGCGGGATGAGCGGCAGTGACGCCACCGCGCCGGTGTGTCCACCGGCCTCGGTACCTTGCGCCACGATCGCATCGACGCCGGACTTGCGTTGGCGAACTGCGTTGCGCACCGAACCAGACAGGCCGATGAGTTTCATGCCCTGCGCGCGCGCGCGCGGGGCCAGGAACTCCGGATCGCCCAAGCCGGCGGCGAAGATCGGCACGCGTTCTTCCAGCACCACCTCGATCACGCGCTTGGCGTACTCGACGTTGACGACCGTTTCGTTCTCCGGCAAGACCTCCGGCAAGTCGAAGCGGCGCAGCAGCGAACTTGACGAAGGCTGCGTGTTCCGGATACCGGCGACGGATCTCCTCCCTCACGCCGGAGCGCGTATCGGGGGCGTCCGCGATCCGCGCGGGAAGCAGAAGGTCGACGCCGAACGGTCGATCGGTCAGGCGCGCACTTCGCGAATGCGCTGTCGCGTCTCCTCGGGCGACAAGCCGGAACAGCCCAGAATACCGGCGCCTCCGGCCTGCGAAACTGCCGCCACCAGCCGCGGCGGCGTGGCGCGCCCGCCGACGCCCATGCCGGCGAGCAGGATCGGATATTCGACGCCGAGGAAGTCGCAGAACGCGTTGTGCAGGACCGGGCGCGCCCTCACTTGAACCGCGGCTTGCGCTTTTCGCGGAACGCCGCCACCCCCTCGCGCACGTCCTCGGTGAGGAACAGGAACGGGAAAGCATCCGCCGCGTAGCGCATCTCGTCGCCGCCCAGCCCGCGGTTGTAGAACGACTTGGCCATCTCAACGGCCATGCGCGGCTTGGACGCGATCTTCTCGGCCAGCGCGGTCGCCTCCTCGAGAAGCTTCTCGTGGGGCACGGTGCGCAACGCGATGCCCAACCGGCAGGCCTCGGCGGCGTCGATCGGCTCGCCCAAGATGCTCAGCTCCTTCGCCTTGGGGCGGCCCACAATGTCGTGCAAGCGCACCACCGCGAAACCGGGCAACAGACCGAGTTGGATCTCGGGCACGCCAAACTTGGCGCGCTCGGAGGCGATGATGAAGTCGCAACCGATCGCCAGTTCGAACCCGCCGCCGTAGGCCATGCCGTTGACCGCCGCGATGAGCGGCTTGCGGCAGCGCTCGGGCGCCGCGAGAAACGGCAACACGTTGGCAATAAAGGTGTGCGCTTGCTCCGCAGTGACCGGAAAGGCGCTGATGTCGGCGCCGACGCAAAACGCCTTGTCGCCGCGGCCGGTGACCACCCCCACGCGAACTTCGTCGTCGGCATCGACGGCCGCCAGGCTCTCCAACACCCCCTGGCGAACACCCGCCGAAAGAGCGTTCAGCTTGGTCGGCTCGTCCAGCGTGATGAAGGCGATGCGGCCCTTTTTCTCGTACTCGACACTTCCAAATCTCATGCGGATCTCCTGTGGATGGTTGGATGGCCTGCGATTTCAGTCCAGCTTGGCTCCAGAGGACTTGACCACCTTGATTTGAATCGAGACTCGTATCTTACAGATGTTCGACAGTCAGTCAACTCTCCGACTCCTCTCCGACTTCTTGAGCCGACGTACCGGCGGATGGCTTAGCGCGGTCGCCGGCCGCAACCAAAATGACAAAAACATTCGCGCGGATGTGGCAATTGTTGCGGAGTAATTGCATAACCGTGTTTTCTGTGCGGATGCGCTTTTCATCCGCGCGGAAAACACGGTTGGCGCGCGCAGCGCGCAGGTTTTGGCAAAACCTGCACGGACGAAAAATCCGTCCGCGCGGATCACCGATTGGGCACGGATGAAAAGCATATCCGCGCCCAATCGGCGATCTCGTATAAAACCCCCGCGATGTCCTTGTTTTTATCCTTAGCACGGCCGTTGGCCGCAACCAAAATGACAAAACATTCGCGCGGATGTGGCAATTGTTGCGGAGTAATTGCATATCGCGGCCATAAGCCCCCTCAAAACCCAGCAACCTGAAGCCCGTCGCCTTGACGGTCATCATGTTCGGTGAGAGACTTGCCCGCATTCGCGTGGGGGTTTTCAGACAACACCCGGGCCCTCGGACGCAAGGCTCGGCTTGGCAATAAATCACTTTTCATGAGGGGGTTTCATGGATTTTTCGCTTTCGGATGAGATCAAGGATTTCCGCCGCCGGGTGCGGGAGTTCGTCGAAGATGAGCTTATTCCTTTGGAAAAGGACCCGGCCACCTTCGACGAGCACGAAACCAT
>JGI1356J14229_10004432_pt1 | contig 10450 bp, 9 predicted proteins | sample Subgrocontami58m_FD_14229 | JGI IMG/M metagenome (IMG submission 14229) | reverse complement strand
CCTTCGCCTTCGGCTCGATTCCGCAGCAGGACGTGTTCCAGCGCATGACCAGCGCCAAGAACGAGAAGACCGCGGTGCGCGGCACTGTCATCGGTGGGCTGATCTACTTTTGTTTCGCCTTCGTGCCGATCTACATCGCCTATGCGGCGCTGGTGGCCGACCCGTCGCTCGCCGCGTTGTTCGCCGACGAGGACGCCCGCGTGATTCAGCGTATCCTGCCCGATCTGGTGCTGGGCAAGATGCCGCTGTGGGCGCAGGTGATGTTCTTCGGTGCGCTGCTGTCGGCCATCCTGTCCACCGCCAGCGGCGCCTTGCTCGCGCCGACGGCGCTGTTCACCGAGAACGTGCTGCGCCCGTTCGTGCCCCACATGGGCGACCGTCAGATGCTGCTGACCCTGCGCATTGTCCTGGTCACGTTCTCCGCCTCGGCCCTGGTTTTCGCCGTCAACAGCAGCAGCACGATGTACGAGATGGTGCAAAACGCGTACAACGTGACGCTGACCGGGGCCTTCGTGCCGCTGGCGGCGGGCGCGTTCTGGAAACGCGCCAATACGCAGGGGGCCTTGTTTTCCATCGTGCTCGGCGTCGGCACCTGGCTGGCGGCCAGCAACGTCGCCGCCGATGCCATGGTGCCGCCGAACCTGGTGGGTTTCTTCGCTTCTCTGATCGGGATGGTGTTGGGAACGCTGGCGCTGCCCATCATCCGCAACGACGGCCAGTCGATAGAAGCTTCGCTGGCGCATCGCAAGCCCCTGCCCGGGCAGCACGCTCACCACTGAACCCGCGTCGATTGATTCGTGCGTTCCCGCGCCGGGCGCAGCGCGCGGCGCTCAAAGCGTGAGGTAAATCTGCCAGCCGAGCAGGGCGGCAAGCAGCAGGCCCAGAGTGACGAGGCTGCGGTGGCGCCGCCTTTGCTCGATCGCGAGCTGCTCCAGCGCACGCTCGATCCCGGCGCCGTGGTCGGCGTCGAGGGCGCGGTGCAGCAGCCGCGGCATTTGCGGCAGCATGCTGGCCCAGCGTGGCGCCTCGGTCAGCACATTGCGCACGAAGCCGCGCCATCCCAGCTGCTCGCTCATCCAGCGTTCGAGGAAGGGTTTGGCGGTTTTCCACAGGTCGAGTTCCGGGTCGAGCTGCCGTCCGAGGCCCTCGATGTTGAGCAGGGTTTTTTGCAGCATCACCAGCTGCGGCTGGATTTCGACATGGAAGCGGCGCGAGGTCTGGAACAGGCGCAGCAGCACCCGGCCGAAAGAGATGTCCTTCAGCGGCCGGTCGAACACCGGCTCGCACACGGCGCGGATCGCGTTCTCGAACTCGTCCACGCGCGTGTCCGGCGGCACCCAGCCCGCTTCCAGGTGCGCCTGCGCCACGCGCTTGTAATCGCGCTGGAAGAATGCGAGAAAATTCTGCGCGAGGTAGTTCTTGTCGACGTCGGTGAGCGTGCCCATGATGCCGAAATCGACGGCGACGTACTGGCCGCGCGGGTCGGTGTCGGTCGAAACGAAAATATTGCCCGGGTGCATGTCGGCGTGGAAAAAGCCGTCGCGGAACACCTGGGTGAAAAAAATCTCCACCCCGGCGCGCGCGAGGCGCGGTACGTCCACGCCGGCGGCGTGCAGTTCCTTCACGTGGCTGATCGGCGTGCCGCTGATGCGTTGCATCACCATCACCGAGGACGAGCAGTAGTCCCAATAGATCTCCGGAATGACCAGCAGCTGCGAGCCGGCGAAGTTGCGCCGCAGCTGGCTCGCGTTCGACGCCTCGCGCATCAGGTCGAGTTCGTCGTTGAGATGCATGGCGAACTCCGCCACCACCTCGCGCGGTTTCAGCCGCCGGCCGTCCACCCACAGCGCCTCGATCAGCCCGGCCGCGCTGTCGAGCAGGGCCACGTCTTTTTCGATCGCTTCGGCCATGTTGGGGCGCAGGATCTTGACCGCGCATTCGCGCCCGCCGGGCAGCACCGCGAAATGCACTTGCGCGATGGAGGCGCTCGCCACCGGCAGCGGGTTGAACTGCTCGAATACCTGCGCCACCGGCCGGCCGAACGCGCGTTCGAGCTGGGCGTGGGCGAGCGCGGTCGAAAACGGCGGCACCTGGTCCTGCAGCCGCGCCAGCTCGTCGGCGATGTCCATGGGCAGCAGGTCGCGCCGGGTGGAGAGCACCTGGCCGAATTTGACGAACAGCGGTCCCAGGGCCTCCAGCGCCAGGCGCAGGCGCACCGCGCGCGGCTCGGTGAGCCGGCGCCAGAACAGCACGCGTTGCACCGCCACCAGCAGGAAGCGCGTGCGCGCGTGGGCGAGCACGAACTCATCCAGGCCGAAGCGGATGCCGACAAAGATGATACGGGCGAGGCGCAGTAGGCGCTGCAATTGATCAGCCTGCAGTAATCGGAAAGCGAATTTTAACCGCTACGGACGCCAAGGGCATCGGGGAAAAGCAGCGGCGCCTGCATTTGCGTCCCCGGTGTGTTCGGCGGTTCAGGCTTTCCTGGTTAGAGTTTCGACGCGCTTGTCCAGCCGCGCCAGGTCGTCGCGCAGCTGGTCCACGTCGGCCAGGAATTGGCGCACATCGGCGGGACGGGCCAGCAGGGGCTGCTCCTCGGTCCAATATTCGGCAAAGTTTTGCGCCAGCTTCTGCGCCGCCTCGCGGTTCCAGGCGGCGAAGCGCCGGCCTTCGCTCACCATGCGCTGGGCGATGACGTCGCCGAACACCCTGGACAGGTCTTCGGCGATGTCCCAGCGCAAGTGGCGGAACAGGTACTGCACCGTGCCGGCCAGGTCGGCGTTGCCTTCTATGCCGATTTCGCGCAGCAGCGCGTCCTCGCCGCGCAGCGCCGCCGGCAAGGCAGCCGCGCCGATGTTGACCACGAGGTTCGGCGCGGCGTCCTCGGCCGCGGCGAGCAGCAGGCCGGTGTCGAGTATGTCCAGGCGCAGCGCGGGCAGCGGCGGGGAGCGGAATTCCACGCACTGCCCGGCATAGGGCTTGAGCTTGTCGCGCGCCCAGGCTTCCGCGTTCAGCAGATGGTTGAGGGCGAAAATCCCGGGGTGCTGTAACACTGAACGGCTTCCTTGGATGTACTGCAACGACACGGGGGGATGTCTTCCCCCGTGCCCCCCCTAAGCCTAGGACGACACCGGGGTCGTTGCGGCGTCCGCCGATGGGAGCGCCCGCCGCTACTGGATCTGCTGGATGCCCGCCAGCACCCAGCCGGTGGCGCCGGACACGGGTTTCGCCAGATTCCAGATTTCCTCGAACGATTCCGGTTGCGCATTGGCGCTTTCGCGGATCATGCCGGAGAAGCGCACGCTGGCCCAGTGGGTGTCGCCTTCGGTGAGCGCTTCCAGCAATTCCGCGTTGAGCGTTACCACGTCGGTCTGTTGCCCGACGGCGCCGTGCTGCAGCAGATCCTGCTTGATCGACTCGAACATGGCGTCGGTGGTGAATTCGTGCAATTCACCCAGCTTGCCGCTGTCATGCACCGCCTGCAGCTTGACGAAATTGAGCTTGGCCTGGCGCAGGAAGCCCTCGGTGTCGAATCCGACGGGGATGTTCGGCCGCGGCTGCCCACCGAAGGCCGGCTCTGCGCCGATGCCGGGCGCGAGCGAGGGCGGCGGCGCGGAGGCGGGTTGGTTGCCCGCGCCGGCAAACTGCAAATTGCCTTCGGTCTTGGGCCGGGTGAGCATGCGTAAGACAAAGACCAGGGCAAAGCCGACCAGGGCCATTATCAGCAGACTGCCCATCATGCCGCCGAAGCCGCCCTGGCCGATGAGCCAGCCCAGGCCCAGGCCGGCGGCCAGCCCGGCGATCGGGCCGAGCCAGCGGTTGCCTGCGGGTTTGGCCGCGGCGGCCGGGTTGGCTGCCGCAGCGGGAGCGGCCGCTTGCGACGGCGGGGTCTGTTGCACGCTCTTGCTCGGGGCCACGCTTTGGCGCTGCGCGCCAAAGCTGCGGCCGCCGCCCAGGCGTCTCGCCTCGGCGTCCTCCACCGCGAATGCGAGTGTGAGCAATGCAACGATCGAAATCGATAACAGGCGTTTCATTATGTCTCCTTCCAGCGTGAACCGGGCATTATGCGCCCATATCCTCAGACTTTGTAACCTCGATGCAGCGCGACCACGCCGGCGCTCAGGTTGAAGTATTCGACCCGCGCAAAGCCCGCTTGTTCCATCAGCGCTTTCAATTGTTCCTGGTCGGGGTGCATGCGTATGGATTCGGCCAGATAGCGGTAGCTGTCGGCATCCCCCGCAATCTTGGACCCCAGCCAGGGCAGCACCTTGAACGAGTACCAATCGTAGGCGCGGGCCAAAGGCTGCCACACGCGCGAGAATTCGAGCACCAGCAGGCGTCCGCCCGGCCTGAGCACGCGGCGCATTTCGGCCAGGGCCGCGTCCTTGTGCGTCATGTTGCGCAGGCCGAAAGCGACACTGACGCAGTCGAAATAATCGGAGGGAAAAGGCAGGTGCTCGGCGTCGCACTGGGCCAGCGGCAACGCGCGCCCCGCGTCGAGCAGCCGGTCGCGCCCGCGCGCGAGCATGGCGCCATTGATGTCGGTGAGCCAGACCTCGCCCGCGGGACCGACGCGGCGCGCGAAGGCGCTGGCCAGGTCGCCGCTGCCGGAGGCGACGTCGAGCACGCGCTCGCCCGGCCGCAGGCCGGCGAGCGCGACGGTGAAAGCCTTCCAGGCGCGATGCATCCCGGCCGACATCAGGTCGTTCATCAGGTCGTACTTGGACGCGACCGAGTCGAACACGCCCGCTACCTTGCGCGCCTTTTCGGTCTCGTCTACCTGTTCGTAGCCGAAGTGGGTCTTGCCGTTCATCGCTGGTTCCGCTTAAGCCAGACTAGCCGGAACCAGGCAAAGTGCCTCCGGCTGGGGAAAAGCCCTTGTCCCACGAACAAGGGGGGGTGCACCCCCCCTTGTAAATCCCCCTGCGCATGCGTGCTCGCCACTTATCGAAACCTTCGTCATTTCTGTCTACCCTTGACTCATAAGAGATTGATGTCGGACCGGGTCCGGGGTCGTACACGGCGGATGAGGCTGTCTATGATACCGCGGCCGGCCCTTTTTTGGCTGTAACCAAAATGTCATGCCGGCGACATACTATTGCGCCCACAGACCATGCCGCTCAATGTTTTAATTGTAGAAGACGAACCCGCTATCCAGGAACTGATTGCCGTCAACCTGGAGGGCGCCGGTCACCATGCCCTGTGCGCTGCCGATGCGGAGCAGGCGCTCGCCATCATGCGGCAAACCCTGCCCGATCTGGTGCTGCTCGACTGGATGCTGCCGGGGCAGTCGGGCCTGGCGATCGCGCGCCATCTGCGCGCCAGCGCGCGCACCCGCGCCATCCCGATCATCATGCTCACCGCCAAATCTGCCGAGCAGGACAAGGTTCTCGGGCTGGAGGCAGGCGCGGACGACTACGTCACCAAGCCGTTTTCGCCGCGCGAACTGTTGGCGCGCATCAAGGCGGTGCTGCGCCGGCGCGCGCCGCAGATGACGGACGACGTGGTCGAGGTCAAGGGTCTGCGGCTGGATCCGGCCGCGCACCGGGTCAGCGGCAACGGCATGAGCCTGGACCTGGGGCCGACCGAGTTCCGCCTGCTGCATTTCTTCATGACCCACGCCGAGCGCGTCCATAGCCGCGTGCAATTGCTCGACCAGGTATGGGGCGACCACGTGTACGTCGAGGAGCGCACCGTGGATGTGCACATTCGCCGGCTGCGCCAGGCGCTCGAGGCGAGCGGCCACGATGCGCTGATCGAGACCGTGCGCGGCACCGGCTATCGCTTCACCGCTGCGGCCTGAAACGCCCCGGCCGCGGCGGCATGCGATAATTGGCGGCCCAAAAAACAGGCCCATCGTCCATCAATTGAATTCCATCTGGTTGCGCAGCGCCTGGGCGCTTGCCGGAATAAGCGTCGCCGGCCTGATCGTCTGGCCGTTCGCCGGCCCGGTCTGGGCGCTTGCGGCCGTCTGCCTTGGCCTGCTGCTTCTGCTCACGCGCCATGCGGCCAATCTGGCCGCTTTGGCCGACTGGCTGCGCGACCCCATGGCCGAGCCCGTACCGCAGGGCGGCGGCGCCTGGGAGCAGGTGCTGGTCGCGCTTTACCGTTTCGTGCGCGCCCGCATCAAACAGGAGCGGCAACTCGCGGATGACCTTGCACGCTTTCGTAACGCGGGGCTGGCCCTGCCCGACGGCGTCGTCCTGCTCGACGCCCACGATCGCATCGAGTGGTGCAACCCCATCGCCAGCCAGTACCTGGGGCTGGACGAGCAGCGCGACCTGGGCCAACCGCTGGTCAACCTGGTGCGACATCCCGATCTTGCCGCCTATCTCGAGCAAGGCGAATATGCCGAGCCGCTCACCCTGCGCCTGGCGCGCGGCGAGGGCCGCCTGCTGTCGCTCGCCATCATTGCCTACGGCGAGGCGCAAAAGCTCCTGCTCGCGAGCGACATCACGCTGGCGGAGAAAGTCGAAACCATGCGGCGCGATTTCGTCGCCAACGTCTCGCATGAACTGAAAAGCCCGCTCACCGTGGTGGCCGGATTTCTGGAGACGCTCACCGACGGCGAGGTCAAACTGGACGAGCAGCGCCGGCAGGGCTATCTGCAGATGATGCGCGAGCATACGCGGCGCATGCAGCGGCTGGTGGAAGACCTGCTCACGCTATCCGCCCTGGAAAGCGGCCCGGGCCCGGGCGACGAGAACTTGGTCGATGTTGCGGCGCTGCTCGCCGGCGTGCGCGATGAAGCTCTGGCCCTCAGCGCCGGGCGCCATCGCATCGAGCTTACAATCGACGACCCGCTTGCACTGCTCGCCAACGCGCAGGAGCTGCGCAGCGCATTCGGCAATCTGGTCAGCAACGCGGTGCACTACACGCCCGCAGGCGGGGATATACGTCTCAACTGGAGGCGGAACGGCGCGCAAGCGGTGTTCAGCGTCAGCGATACCGGCCCGGGCATCGAGCCGCGCCATATCCCTCGTCTGACCGAGCGCTTCTACCGCGTCGACCACAGCCGTTCGCGCGAGACCGGCGGCACCGGGCTCGGCCTGGCCATAGTCAAACACGTGCTGGCGCGCCACCAGGCGACACTGGAAATCGAGAGCGAACCGGGCAAGGGCAGCCGTTTTTCCGCGGTGTTCCCGGCGCGGCGCGTCAGGTCCGCGGCCGATGCAGCGCAGGCCGCGGGCTAGGCCGGCGTCGATCGACGTGGGACGGCACTTCGAGCTGCAGTGATTGAACTTGCGCGGACGGCGTCCCGTCCGCGCGGATCGCCGATAACGCACGGATGAAAAGCGCATCCGTGCGCCAGCGGCGATCTCGTATAAAACCCGCACACTCGCGCCGGGTCTTGAGCGTTCGCGGCAGGCGACGAAACGGGGACGCCTTGGATTGGAAGACAGTCTAGGGCGCGGGCTCGATCGCGACGCGATCGAAATCGCTGCCGTGCTCGATCAGGCCGCTGAGCAGCAGCAGTTCGGATTTATCGCTGTAGATTTCCAGCACGCGCTTGGGCCGGTACCAGCCGGGGGGCAGGATCAGGGAGGCCGGCACGGACAGCGCGGCGAGCGCGGGGCAATACAGCGCGGGTGCGAATCTTTCCGCCTTCGCGTTGATCCCGGTGGGACGCGCGGCCACCGCTTGCGGCACGCCCGGTACGATGCGAACGCCGAGGTGAAGGTCGTCCTTCCCGTCGGTCATGAACCAGCGCACGATACCGACGAGGAAATTCTTTGCGTCGGCCGGGCGCACTGCGATCAGCTGAGTGTGGGCATAGCGTCCGCCGCCAGCGCCGGCCGGGCGCACGATGCGCAGGCCGGACAGGCTTTCCTCCAGCAGCAGCCAGTCCTCGATGGCATAGCCCCCGGCTTCGACATACGCGTCCTCCTGGCGCGTGCTGGCGTGGCCGAAGGTGGCGATCTCGTCGCGCTGCTGCCGCGTCAGTGTGGTTGCATGCCCGGGCTGGCGGAACGTTTTGCCCGAGACATGATAATGCACGGAGACGAGGGTGTTGCATACCTGCGCCTTTGCACTGACGCTGCGCCGTGCCTGCGCCCGTCCGTTCTTGCCCTCGCACCAGAGGCGGAACAGCAGTACCAGCAATTGTTCGACGCCGGGCATGGCGCAATCCTCGCCCAGCCCGAGGCTGGCGGGTGGCTCGCCCTTGCGCAGCAGCACGACGCATTGTTTCAGGGTGCGCGCAAGCTCGCTGGTATCGAGCCAGGCCGAGGCGTTGCGCCCGCCGGCGTCGGCTTCACGGTAGACGCCCGCGGCGGCGGAAAAATCCAGCAGCAGCGGCGGCAGGCTCTTGTCCTCGGGCGCAGTGCGCCGGACGGGGGCGTGCTGCGCCCAGCGCTCCAGCCAGCGCTGGATCTGCACCAGTTGCTTTTGCTGTTGCTCGTTGGGGTTGGCCAGGACGAACAGCAGCGCGCGCACATACACCTCGGCGCAGCTCACATCCGTCTTTTTCACTGAATCGGCGACCGCCGTGGCGGTCTCCCCCGACGCGTCGGCCTTGCGGTAGAGCTGGTGCAGAGCCAGCCAGCAGGCATCGGGGAAGGCGTGATAGACGCGGCAGTGATCGAACATGTTCGATGCCACGCAGTCCAGCCCGCGTTGGCAAATGAGCGCGGCCTGGCTTTCGCGTTTGCCCTCGCCTGCTTCGACCAGGCAGCGCTGGTAGCCGATCAGCAGCTCCTGCCATAAGTCCACCACCTGCCCGAAAATGCCGCGTTCCACCTGCGTGAGCGGCAGCGGTTTGTTGGCCAGCTTCTTGATCTGATGCTCTTGCAGGAAATAGACCGGTTCGCGCAAGGTCTCCAACACCTCGAGCCGCTCGGCGGAAGGCAGTTCGAAGCGGTTCAGTGCCCGCAACTGGTCCAGCAGCCGGATTTGCGCAGGCGCCACGTTGGCCAGGGGCAACTCGGCCAGCCACGCAACACAGGCGGCGCCGTCGGTGAATTCCGGGTGTGCGTCGGCGGAGAATTCGGGCAGATTGAATTCAGACATGTGGTCAGTGGGCCGGAATGCCGCTCATTCTGCCACCGCTTGCAGCAACATGTGCAATGCTCGCTGCAGGGCGGCGCGGTCGACCGGACGCGGGACGCCGGCGCGCCTTGCCTCGCTCCAGATGGAACCGGGAAAGTGCCTGTCGTCGGCAAAGCGCGCGATCACATGCCAGTGCAGGTGTGCCACCATATTGCCCAGGCTGGCCAGGTTGATTTTCGCCGGCTGCATCAGCTGCCGCAAAGCCTGCTCGGCGGCAAACACCACGCGCATCAGTCTTTGCCTTGTCGCGGCATCGAGGTCGGTCATTTCGCTCACATGCCGGTTGAGGATTACGCGGCAGAAGCCGGGGTAGTCGCGGTCTTCGACCAGTACCACGCGGCACAGTTCGTCCTGCCATAGCGTCTCTCCGCCGGCAGAATCGCACAACTCACAGGAGGCGGTTGTCAATTTGTTCACGGCTGGAGCGGATTAAGGGCTGAATCTGAGGTTATTCGCGCGGCGCGGCGGCTCAGAGGAGCACGCGCTCGATCCCGCCCTGGTTCGCCTTGGCCACGTAGTCGGCCATCCAGTCGGGGCCGAGCAGGTGCCTGGCGATCTCGACCACGATGTAGTCGGCGTCGGTGCCGGCATCGTCGTTGAAGCGTGCCAGGCCCTGCAGGCAGGACGGGCAGGAGGTGAGGATCTTGACTTCGCCCTCGAATCTTTCACCGCCGGCGCCGGCGCGGGCCGCCGCCGTGCCTTTCCTCATTTCCTCCTCCTTGCGGAAGCGCACCTGGGTCGAGACATCGGGCCGGGTCAGGGCAAGCGTGCCCGATTCGCCGCAGCAGCGTTCGTTGAGCGCGACCTCGCTGCCCATGAGCTGGTTGACGACCTTGAGCGGCTGGTAGGTTTTCATCGGCGTGTGGCAGGGGTCGTGGTAGAGATAGCGCACGCCGGCGACGCCGTCGAGCTTCACCCCCTGTTCCAGCAGATATTCGTGGATGTCGAGCAGGCGGCAGCCGGGGAAGATCTTGTCGAATTCGTATTTCTGCAGCTGGTCCATGCAGGTGCCGCAGGACACGATCACGGTCTTGATGTCGAGGTAATTGAGGGTGTTGGCGACGCGGTGAAACAGCACGCGATTGTCGGTGATGATGCGCCTGCCCGCTTCCTCCTCGCCGGCGGCGGTCTGCGGGTAGCCGCAGCACAGGTAGCCCGGCGGCAGCACGCACTGCGCGCCGATCGCGTACAGCATCGCCTGCGTCGCCAGCCCCACCTGGCTGAACAGCCGCTCGGAGCCGGTATTCGTGGATGTCGAGCAGGCGACAGCCGGGGAAGATCTTGTCGAATTCGTATTTCTGCAACTGGTCCATGCAGGTGCCGCAGGACACGATCACGGTCTTGATGTCGAGGTAATTGAGGGTGTTGGCGACGCGGTGAAACAGCACCCGGTTATCGGTGA
>JGI1356J14229_10004431_pt1 | contig 10451 bp, 9 predicted proteins | sample Subgrocontami58m_FD_14229 | JGI IMG/M metagenome (IMG submission 14229) | reverse complement strand
AACAATTGTTGGAAAAACCCTAATCTCTCATGTACACATTGTTATAGGAAAGGACATTCAGGATCCAAAATCTGCTCCCGCCGGAGCAACCGATACAAGACTGGGATGGCTTGCGGCAGATAAGGACTTGGGAATGTGCGCGCCCGAGCCTGCAGTGGGCGGCGGAACCTGCAGTCCAGCAACTGAGTATTACTGCGCTCCTTCTTTTCTTCAAAATTATTTCCCAGACCCTACTGTCGCTCGTAAATTTTCTATAATATGCAACAGAGAAAGCGGAGGAAAACCTGATAGCATAAACACAAACTGCGGAACAAACGATTATAGCGTAGGCTTATTTCAGATTAATCTTGTTGCTCACTGTGCGGGCGCATACGGTCCGGGAAGATGGGGTCCTCAATCATGCGATAATCTTTTGAGTGAGTCAAGAAGAGATGTTTGTGAAGCAACACTTATTAACCCAATAGCAAATATTAAAAAGGCAGTCGAGTTGTATAATGATAGTGGATTTAGTCCATGGTCCGCAGCTGGAGCGTGTAATATTCGATAATATGAAGAAATATTTATTTATTATATTTGGATTTTTTATAGTTATATATTTGGTTTACCTAACCCTGTCTGTTTTTGTAGGCAAAAAAAAAGCTCCAACAACTAATCTACCTACGCCTACTTCGGGGGGGGGGTGGTGTCGAAGTAAATAACTTTCCTGCTTCTTCAAAAAAAATAAATGACATTGGAGACCTTGCTCTCTCCAAAAATGAGAAGTATAGCATTGAATACTTTCCGCTATTTGATGGGTTCCTAATTTCGATTGATGCCGCGCCGTTTGAAGAAATAAAAACCCAAGCGGAGAGCGATTTTCTTGCCAAGCTTGGTGTAGATAAAAAGTCGGCGTGCAAATTATCGGTAGTTATTACAACAAATGAAACTGCAAATCCTACCTATGCGGGAAGAGACTATGTTTTAAGCTTTTGCCCTCCTTATTAACCCTGGATTCTTATGGGCATTATTATGTGAAGGAAGTCTTTGTCCCCATCTAATTTAAAAACTCCGGGGTTAAGCGGACCTGTCATTTCAAAAATAATTTTTTCTGAATCTACATTTCCCAAAAACTCAAGGAGATACCTTGCGTTAAAGGCTATTTCGTTTTCCTCCCCCTCAATAACTGCATCAACCTCAGCAGATGTTTCTCCTAAAGACGGGGCGCTTGCGGAAACAACAATTTTTCCCTTTGCTAAAGACAGTTTTATAATATTTGCTGCCTCTCTTGCAAAAATAGAGCAGGTCTTTACAGCCTTTTGAAATTCCTCCCTGTCTGTCACAGTTCTGGTTGAAAAATCAGAGGGAATTATTTTTTCATAATTTGGGAATTCGGCCTCTATTAATCTTCCCACCAAAACCGCATCTTCCAGAAAAAAAATGATCTGATTGTTCCCGGCAGAGGAATATACCCCTATATCTCCTGCCCAGTCCTTAACCGAAATCAACTCTCTTATTAATCGGGCCGGAACCAAAAGAGGACCTTTGTCTTTTTTTTCGGCTGATTTTTCACCGCCCTCCCCTTTTTTAAGGGACAATCTATATCCGTCTGTTGCTACCATTAAGAACCCACCGCTCTTATTCTCTTTTTTTATAAGGACGCCCGATAGGGCAGGTCTTCCCGCGTCTGACGCGGCTGCCAAAACAACTTTTGGCAAATCGCTCCCTAGTGTTTTGCTGTCCAGGGTTGTTATTTTATCGCCTTTTTCATCGTAAATCTTTGGAAACTCTTCTGAGGAAATAGTTTGAAAAACTGTTTTTATTTTATCCGTCTCAAAAAAAAGGGCATTATCTTTTGTATAGAGAACAATCTTACCCCTGGGAATACTTCCTAAAAGCTCATAAAAGGTTCTTGCGGGAACAGTTATTCCGCCCTCTTCTTCGATACTTGCCGGGATACTTACCTCTATTCCTATTTCAAGGTCGGTTGCGCTTATAAAAAATTTCCCTTTTTTTGCTAAGAGAAGAAGGTTTAGGAGAATTGGGAGGACAGACCTATTTGAAACGGCATGATTTACGAAGGAGATTTTTTTATTGATGTTTTCTGAAAGAAACGAAACCCTCATTTAAAGTATTTTAAATTTGTAGTTGTAGTAGTCTATAGGGAAAAGTGGAAAAAAGCAAGAGGCAGAGCCTAAAAAATTGTGGATAAGATGTTGAAAAAAATGAGGATAAAGACAAAAAAAACTTAAAAAAAAATTAATCCACAGGTTGTCCCCGATTAAAATTAATTATCCTTGTCATTTCCTCAGAGAATTTCTTTTCTGCAAGAAGGTTTTCCACCTTATCCACCCCATACATTACCGTAGTATGATCTCTCCCTCCCAGCATATTGCCTATTTCAACAAATGACATTCCGAACTCTTTTCTTAAAATATACATAGCAATTTGTCTTGCCTTAACCAAAGATGCATCTCTTTTTGAGCTTTTTATTTGAGTGGGTTTAATTCTGTAAAAAACACACAGATTTTTTATTAACTCATCCGGGTGGTAATGGTTTTCCTCTTCTTTTCCATTATTCAATATTTTTTCAGCTATTGCTTCTATGTTGTATCCCTTTGCCTGATACTCTGTCATGATTCTTAAAAGATTTCCCTCAAGGCTTCTTGTATCTAAAATTTTTTCTGCAATTTTCTTAGCCACTTCAATTGGTAAGTCAAATTCAAATTTCTTAGCTTTGATCAGAAGAATTGCTGTTCTTAGTTCAAAATCAGGCGGTTCTATGTCAACGGTCAGTCCTCCGGCAAATCTTGAGGAGAGCCTCTTTTCGATATTTTTAATATCTGAAGGAGGCCTGTCGGACGATAGAACAATCTGTGACCCTTTGTCTACGAGAGTATTAAAAGTGTGAAAAAGCTCCTCTTGAACTCTTTCTTTGCCTACTATGAATTGAACGTCGTCTATTATAAGAAGATCAACGCTTCTTAATTTTTTTTTCATTTTTGCCGTGTCATTTGTGCGAATAGCCTCCACCACCTCGTTTGTGAAGTCTTCACTTGTCATGTAGATGATTTTTTTGTTGGGCGTTGCTTCGTATACCTGATTTGCTATAGCATGCATTAAGTGCGTTTTTCCTACTCCCGTAGGGCCATAGATAAAAAGCGGATTATATGCTTCTCCCATTTTTTTTACAACAGCCTGTGCCGAAACGTATGCAAGCTGATTGCTTTCGGAAACTGCTAGGGTTTGGAAGGTGTAGTCTTTTCTAACTTTAGGCAAATGGCCAATTGGAAGAGATGGTTTTTCATACTCTTCAAAAAGAGGGCCGGCTTTTGAAGATGTGATATTTTCCATTATGGCGGCTTTTGGGACAAAAATGATTTTTACCTCCACACCCGTATGTTTATCTACAGTCTTTTTAATGATCTGATAAAATCTTTTCTGAAGAAGGTCAATTATCATAGTGGAGGGCGCCGATATGGTTGCAACTTCACCTTCAAAGGACAAGAGAGAAGTCTTTTTAAAAAGAGTTAAAAAAATTGCCTTAGATACTTCTGTTTCTATTTCCGAGAGTATTGCTTTCCAAAGCTCTTGGATGTTATTCATAATTTCTCCCTTGGGCAATTTTAGGGGCGAGAACTAGTTTACTGATGTTCTGAACTTCTTGTCAAGAGAATAAAGTAGATAAAACTATGTCCTTTTCCCTCTATTAAAAAATTGCCTTTTTTGTTATACTTAAAAACATTATTCATGGAAAGACTGACAAAAACGAAAAAAATTAAGCGAAAAAGAAAGCATGGATACATGCATAGAAAAAACACGCATGCGGGTAAAAAAGTTATCAAAAGAAGAATAAAAAAGGGAAGAAAAAGAATCACTATTTAAACTCAATGTTTAAAAAGGGGTTGCGGTTGCCCAAAAACATAAGGTTTACAAAAGAAAATCAGATATCTTCTAATTTTTTTTTGATAAAAATTGCTGAGAATAAGACAGAATATAAAAGATTTGCAGTTGTAGTTTCTAAAAGAATAGATAAAAGAGCAGTAATAAGAAATAAGATCAAAAGACAAATCAGGCACTGTATAGAGGAAAATAAAAACGATTTGCCGGCCGGAAAAGATATACTTATGATAGTAAGGCCTAAAATAAAAGACAGGCAGATAAAAGAAATTTGTGAATCGGTAAAAAAACTATTTAAAAAAATTAAATGAAATATCTAATACTACTTTTAATTATTGGTTATCAGAGATTCTTTTCGGTTTTTTTAAGGAATATTTTAGGGATTAAGAGTTCTTGCAGATTTTATCCAACATGCTCGCAGTACGCCCGATTAAGCATTGAAAAAGAGGGAGTTTTTAAAGGAGGTTATCTATCTTTTATAAGACTTCTTAAATGTCAGCCTTTCTATAAGCTAAATTATGATCGAGTCATTTAATTATATATTAGTCAATCCTATTATCAACATACTGGTAGGAATATATAAGATTCTATTCTTCCTCCATATTCCATATTCTCTTGGTTTTTCCATCATAATTTTGACAATAGTAATAAGACTTATTCTATATCCTTTAACAACCTCTCAGCTTAAGGCTTCAAAAAAAATGCAGGAAGTTACCCCTCACCTTTCAAGGCTTAAGGACAAACATAAAGGAGATGCTAAGACACTTCAGGCAGAAACAATGAAGCTATACAAAGAATTTGGAGTAAATCCTGCTGCTGGATGCCTCCCCGTTATAGTACAAATACCTATTATATGGGGACTTTACTCGGTTCTTCAGCAGATAGTGAGTCTGGGAGCAAAAGATGTCGTATCGAGTATAAATAAAATCGTTTATTTTGATTTCTTAAAACTTTCCGGATCATGGGATCCAAATTTTCTTGGCATCCCGCTTGGTCAAAATCCTGCAGGATTGATTTCAAAAATAGGACCACTCATTCTAATAGTTCCTCTTTTAACATTTTTATTTCAGTTTATCCAATCTAAGATGATGATTCCGCATAAAGGGAAAGACAAAAATAAAGATAAAAAGGAAAAGAAAAAAGATGATTTTGCAAGTGCGTTTCAATCCCAGTCTCTTTATATTTTCCCGGTTATGATCGGATTTTTCTCATATACATTTCCGATTGGACTCTCTCTCTACTGGAATACATTCACTATTTTTGGTATCGTGCAGCAATATTTAATTTTGGGATGGGGCGGCCTTAAGGATTTTAAATTTTTAAACATAAAATAACATGACTAAAAAAGAAGAAAAAATTATAAAAGATACGACAGAGGAACTGCTAAAGCTGCTTGGAATAGAAGGTGGTATAGAAATTAATTTTGGCGATGAAGCAGTAGATATAGTGCTTGATACCCCAGATAGCGGCGTTGTTATTGGAAGACATGGGGATATCTTAGAGTCTCTGCAGCTTGTTCTTTCTATAGTGATTTCAAAAAAATTAAATCGATTCTTAAGAATTTCCCTAGAGGTTGGAGATTATAAGAAAAACAGAGAGGAATGGCTAAAAAATACTGCGTTGGATGTAAAAAATAAGGTGATAAGTCAAGGAAGGGAAATTACCTTACCAGAGCTTAAAGCTTGGGAAAGAAGGATTGTCCATCTTACTCTTAAGGATGATGAAGAGGTTATCTCCGAATCAGTCGGTGAAGGCCGAGACAGGGTCCTTATTATTCGCCCAAAATAGTAAAATAGAAAATGCGCTTTTCTTTTTAACCCTGCTTTTTCTTCCAACACAATTTGGCCGGCATTTTTGGCCAAACTTTTCTTACATTTTAGGAATAAGGATAGATTATCTCTCCCCCACCGTTTACGCAACAGACATTCTAATTCTTCTGCTTTTCATTTTTTTTATTACCAGTCTTCAAATAAAATATCTTAGTAAATTATTTAAAAGATTTTCTTGGTTGTCTATAAATCTGCTTTTTTTAATTGTTTTTCTTTTTTTGGGAGCTATTTTCTCTAAAAGTCCATTGGCTGGTTTTTACGGCCTTTTTAAGCTTTTTGAATTTATTTTTTTTGGAGTTTATACCACCCGTTTTGTAACAAAAATTAACTTTAAAAAAATCTTATTTGTTTTTTCAGTTGCAATAATTTTTGAGTCAATGCTTTCAGTTGCCCAATATTTAAAACAGAGTTCGATAGGAGAATTTTTTTATTTTTTTGGAGAGAGAACTTTTAATGGGCAGACTCCTGGAGTAGCAAATGCATCTATAAACGGAGAATTGATTCTAAGACCTTACGGAACTTTTTCCCATCCAAATGTTTTAGGAGGCTATCTTCTTATAGGAATGACAATAATTTTATTCAGTTTAGGATCAACAAAAGAACAGTTGAGAAAAATTCTCTACTCAATGTCCTTAATAGGCGGCACTTTGGCTTTGATACTAACTTTTAGCAGAATTGCAATTTTACTTTGGCTAATTATTATATTTATTTTTTTAATATCAAAAGCAGGAAAAAATTTTCTGAAAAAAAATATAGCCTTTTTTTTAATATTTATTTCTATTGTTATATTTTCTGTTTTTTATACGCCTATTATTTCAAGATTCTCAAACTTCAGTCTTTATGATGAGTCATTTTCTCAAAGAGAAGATCTTTTGAAAAGCTCTTTTACGATTATCAAAAGCCATCCATTCCTTGGAACTGGTTTAAATAATTTTTTAATTGAGTTAGCACAAGTTCAAAAAACAAATAATGTAACTTTTTATCTTCAGCCTACCCACAACACCTTTTTATTAGTCGCTGTTCAAACTGGAATATTAGGACTTATTTACTTTATTGGGTTTTTGGCTAAAACTTTTAAAAAGGCTTTTTGGAAAAGAGATTTAATTAACTATAAAATTATAGTTTTTTTATCAATTTTAGTTCTTGGTTCGTTTGATCATTATTTTCTTACTGTTCAACAAGGTCAACTTTTGCTATCATTTACTTTTGGTTTAATATGGGCAAGATTCAAAAATTAAATATATTTACAGACGGCGGTGCACGGGGCAATCCCGGGCCTTCGGCAATTGGAGTTTTTATAAAAGATGAAAGTGGCAGAGAGATTGCAGGTTTTGGAAAAAAAATAGGCTTTTCGACAAATAATGTCGCAGAATATAAAGCGGTAATCGCAGCCCTTTTCTGGATAATCGAGAATAGGGAGAAATTCTCAAACGATACTGAAATTAATTTTTTTCTCGATTCAAATCTCGTCTGTTCACAAATTATCGGATTGTTTAAAATAAAAAATTCGCAGCTTGCAAGCTTATTGTTTCAGGTCAGAGAAAAAGAGTCGGAAATTGGAATACCCATAAATTACTCCTATATTCCAAGAGAAAAAAACAAAGAGGCAGACAAGTACGTTAATCTAGCGCTAGACAGAGAAACTTAATTAGCCTAAAATAGGCTTAATGAAGAGGCCTGCCCTTGTCTTAGAAGAAGATCCAAATGATTTAGATAAACCGGTTTTAATAGTTGATAAAATTGGAATCATTGGATCTTCTTTGGCTTTAAAATTAAGCAAAGATTTATTGGTAGTCTTAGTAAGCGGTACTTTTAGGGAAGAAGATTCTAATATCATCTACGTCCCCTATCGTAAGAAATTTCCAGAGATCCCAGACAATAATTATTCTTATATCATTATATTCGGGAATGACATTGGGACAAGAAAATCAATTCACGGTTTTATTAAAAAGGCAAAAGATGATAACTCCGCTCTTATTTTTATAACTTATTTTTTAAATTTGGCTCATGAGACAAAATCTGATCTTATGGAGTATAGAAAAACAAAAATTATTCTCCATGGAGATATTTTTGGAGAGGGAGAAGCGCTGGTTTTTGACAATGAGGTTAATACTTTTTTAATACAAGCTAAAAAATTTAAAAGAATTGAGGTTCCGGGAGAAGGGCTTAAAAAGGTTTTTCCAGTTCACTTTGATGATTTGATTTCTGGAATACTTAAGGCAGGTTTTGGTACAAATAGTAAATCTAAAATTTTTTATTTGCTTCCAAAATATCCGATAACTTTAATATCTCTAGCTCATTTAATTCAAAAAAAAGACCCAAATATTCTTATAGACCTTAAGCCTTCCGGGAAAGTTGGGGAAAAAGATTTTGCAAAGGAGGAAGAAGGAGAGTATCTACTACCCGACGATTACCCCTATCAGACAAAAATTAAAGATATAAATTTAGAAGAAAAAGCAGAGGATAATGAAATAAAAAACTTTAATCAAAAAAAATTATACGAAGAAAAAGGAGGCACAATTAAAAAGTTCTTATACCCCTTTTTTTTACTAGCATTTTTTTTATTACTCCCATTTTTGTCAACCTACCTTTTCTTTTTTCTAGGTTTTATTAATTTAAACAGCGCAAAAAATTCTATAGAAAAAGGAGATTTGAAATCGGTTCAAGCTTTAGTTTCATCTTCTGTAAATTTATTCAATTTATCAGGATATTCATTAAAAACATTGGCTATTGAGCTCAAGTTTATCGGAAAAGAAAATTCCATAGATATTTTTTCGAAAAATATCGAGTCCGGAAAAAAGACCTCAGAAGCAGCAGATTACGTAATAAAATCATTCGGTCTTCTTAAAAATGTTTTTACAGGGGAAAGTGTTAATCCAAATGAAGATATAATTTCTTCAACAAGCTTTATCAAGCAATCTCTAATTCTGTTTAAAGAATTAGAAGCACAAAATAGTCTTTCTCAGGAGTTTAGAAAAAAAATCGAGCCTTATAATCATTTAATAGCACTTGCCTTTAATATTCAAGACGTGCTTCCCAATATTTTTTTGGGGGAGGAGAAAAAGAAATATTTAATTCTTTTTCAGAACAACATGGAGCTTCGCCCAGGCGGAGGATTTATAGGATCATATGGAATTTTGACCCTTAATAAGGGGAAAATAGAAAAATTTTCCATACACGATGTTTACGAAGCAGATGGACAATTAAAGGGTCATATTGAACCTCCCTACCCTATAAGGAGATACCTTCCTTCTGTTCATTGGTATTTGCGAGACAGTAACTTTGATCTGGATTTTCTCTCCGTTGCCTCTTCTGCCGCTTTTTTTCTTTTTGAGGAAACAGGACAGACAGTTGATGGCGTGATCGGCGCTGATGTGTCTTTTGTCAAAAATCTGATTTCTGCCCTGGGACCGATTTACGTTCCGGAATATAAGGAAACTGTCGATAGGAATAATTTTTTCTATCTGACACAAGCTCATTCGGAAAAAAATTTTTTTCCTTCATCAACACAAAAAAAAGATTTTTTAACATTTCTTTATAAAGCAATTAATAATAAAATTTCCTCTGAAAAAAAACTTCCCTACATCTCTATTTTAAAATCCATAGGAGATTCTGTTTTGGAAAAACATATTTTATTTGCTTTTGCCAATCCTCAAGTTCAAAAAACTTTTACCGTAAACGGTTTGTCTTCCTCTGTTTGGGACGAAAGAACACAAACCGACTCATCGGTAAATGACTTTGTAGGAGTAAATGAAGCAAATCTTGGAGTAAATAAAGCTAACTATTTCATAGGAAGAAGCGTTTCCTACAGAGTTCAATTAAAAGAGGATGGAACACTCTTGTCAAAACTTTCTTTATCACTTAAGAATGATTCTACGAAATGGCCAGGCGGAGACTATAAAAATTATATTAGATTTATTGTACCAAAGGAAGCTTTTTTAAATGGAATAACAATTGATGGAAACTCTCAAAAAATTGTAAAAGCCGTAACAGATCCTCTTGTCTACGAAGCCAAAAATTTTACACCACCAGCCGGACTTGAAGTTGATAGTACAAATGAGATAAATAAAACAATTTACGGATTTTTAGTAATGGTTCCCTCGGGAAAACTAAAAAAAATAGACATAGAATACTCTCTTCCCCAAAAAATTTCTCCCGATTCCCCTTTAGTCTTGTATAATTTAAAACTATTTAAACAACCGGGAACAGAGAATTATCCAATTGATTTTATATTTTCATATCCATCAACCCTTAGAGCCTTGTCAACATCTAAAGGATTAAAAGATCAAAATCAAAAAGTAATTTTACAAGAAGACTTAAATCAAGATCGAGAAATTCAAGTGGAATTAACTCAAAAATAAGTCTTTATCTTTTGGAAGCCCCTTTCAATAGAATCTGCGAAACAGGTTTACAGTTCAAAGAATTTTCGCATATTGAAATGTGAAACAAGGTTATAGTATGATACAATATTTCTATTCAAAAGGATTGACATGGACAAAATTTATAATCACAAAAAAGTAGAAGAAAAAATTTATAAAATGTGGGAAAAGAATCGATACTTTATTCCTAAAACCGATCCTTCGGCAAGTCATTCGACTCTGAGGGATGAACCCTCAGGCTCAGACTCGAAGAGCTCAGGACAAGCTAAAAAACCATTTTCAATAATTCTCCCGCCTCCAAACGCAAATGCGCCTCTGCATTTTGGACACGCTATGTATGTAATTGAGGATATTTTAATAAGATTTC
>JGI1356J14229_10004427_pt1 | contig 10456 bp, 9 predicted proteins | sample Subgrocontami58m_FD_14229 | JGI IMG/M metagenome (IMG submission 14229) | reverse complement strand
GCCAAGGTTGGGATAGACCTTTTCGAGGTCTTGGAAGACAGGCTCGAGATCGGCCTGGCGCTCCGATTTCCACATCCAGATATTGACGCGATTGCTCTTTTCGCCCATCGCAAAAAAAGGCGGATCCTTGGTAAGAGAAAATTCCACTGCAACGGCATCGCGAAAATCCTGCGGACGCATCGCGGTGTGGTCATGGGTATCATCCGTCCACATCAACAAAAAGGCTATTTCCTTTCCGTCATGAAGCGCACGTACGGTGAGTTCCTCCGGCCGTTCGGTCCGCCACCACAGAGGCATCAGGTGGAGGTTTACCCGTGGAGCCGAGCGCCAGATCCCGGAGTCAGGATGGTCCGGGAGTTCCTTCACTCGCGGGGCCACGATCTCGAATTTCTTCATCTCAACGCGCTCTCGCTGTTTTTCGCCCGACAGAGATCGGACGTAATGGACGAGGTGCCAGGCATCATCCCCGTAGGCCCAATCGCTCATCGGCATCGGGCTTCCTGGAATGCCCGCTATAATATGGCGGTAAAGAGAAATGGGATCAGGGCTACCTTTGAAAATGCCGGCTGTAAGGTCACGCGGACGGGTGGGGTACCCTTCCTCGTCTACCTGTTTCTCCGTGCCGTCGCCCCTGCCCGTGGACCCATGGCATGAGGCGCAGGCATCCTTATAAAGCTCCAATGCCCGGGCTTTGGCTGCGTCATCGTACGGTGGCTCCTTTGACACCTGGATTACCCCTTCGCCCCCATTTCCATCAGGTCCTGGATTTTTTGGCGGTTTTACCTCAAGGGGTTTTTCTGCCAGCGACTTTACGTAGTAGATCAAAGCCCAGCGTTGCTCTGCCGGGAGATGTCCCCACGACGGCATCGCCGATCCCGGCATGCCGCGCGAAATGGTGTTAAAGAGATCTTGGTCGGTTGGAACCCGGTCCCAGGTTGAGACCATCCGGTATTTAGCGGCGACGAAATTTCTTGGTTTGGGATATAAAAGGTAGGCAGCTTCGCCATCACCACGCCCTTTCGCGCCATGGCAGGCACCACATTGCCTATTGTAAATCTGTTTCCCCAGCGCGATGAGCTTGGGGGAAGATGGAGGAGGTTTCAGTTCAGCCGTATTGATGATACTGGCGGCAAACAGCAGCAAGAATACCACCGCAATCGATGAAAAAAGTGATTTCATTTCCTGACCCCTTTAATTTTTAATGCGACTTTTTCTACCATTGCCCGGTTCTGTTGGTTCTCATGCCTCATGCAGCCGTTCTTTTAGCGAGATCGGCCAACGTCGTTCGTTCCATCAGTTTCCCGATGACTTGCTGTTTGACTCGCTTCCACCGAAAGTGCATGGGGCAGGGGTTGGAATCGGCGCATCGATCGCTCCAGAAAAAACAGTGATCAAAAAGATCCGGCCCCTCGATCGCCACAAAAATCTCCTTTACTTTGATCTCCTTCGGTCGCCGGGCCAGGGCGTAGCCACGGATCGCCCCCCGGGAAGAAGAGACGATCCCGCTCCTGGTAAGCTTCTGAAAGATCTTTGCCAGAAAACTTTTGGGAACCCCTCGCGAGGCAGCTATGTCCCGTAAAAGCATCGCCGTACCCAACGGCTTTTTGGCCAGGACGAGCAGGCCCTCAATCGCGTATGCGCTTTCCCGTCCGAGTTTCATTTTTTCTGTACAAGGGTCAAAGGATCAATTGAGTCCTTTGGCCACGAAAAAGATAGCAAAATGCATACCAATTAAAATATGGATCGTCAGCATTGGCTGCATTAAACTTTCTAATCAGGATTTTCCAGAAAATAAGAAATTTCGATTCTAATTTTCCAAGTTCCGCGAAAGACTATAAGACGAAGGCAAATGGCGTTAGGGATAAAAGGGTCGCCCGCCAGGTCGGAGACTGGCATGTTTCATGCTCAAAGGTTGAGTCATGTGAAACGAGGAGGACTCCCAGTGGCAGCGATTTGGGTGATTCAGCATATTCATTGTGAGACTTTGGGAACTATCGCCGAAGCTCTTGACGGGGAGGGAATATCCATCCAATCCGTGCGTGTCTTTGCGGGAGAGCAGATCCCGAAAGAGATGGGAGCGGCTGCGGGGCTTATTGTCATGGGGGGGCCCGTGGGGGTCTATGAACAGGACCGCTATCCGTTTTTACGCGACGAGATTCGCCTCATCGAACAGGCGCTGACGGAGAAAAAGGCGATATTGGGAGTTTGTTTAGGCAGCCAACTCCTCGCAGCGGCATTGGGAGCCAAGGTGACGAAAGGAAAGCAAAAAGAAATTGGCTGGTATCCGGTCACGTTGAGCCGAGCGGCTATGGCGGACCCGCTGTGGAAGGGAATCGAGAGTCCCTTTACAGCCTACCATTGGCACGGGGATGTATTTGAGTTGCCGCGCGGCGCCGAAGCGCTTGCATCGTCGGCTTTAACGCCGTGCCAGGCGTTTCGCTACGGCGATCATGCCTACGGCTTCCTCTTTCACATGGAGGTTACGGAGAAGATCATCGGGGACATGGTTCAGACTTTTGCCCAGGAGCTACAAGAGGAGGGCATGGATGGTCGCCGGATTTTGGACGGGACTGGGAATTTTCTTCCTCCCCTTAAAAGCATCGGGAAGATCGTTTTTGGCCGCTGGGCGAGATTAGTCCGAACACTGCCTATATGAAAAAGGCTTCGACCTGAGCTCAGCAGAAGGTCCCACCTGAGCTTTCACGGTTGCGAGTTGCGACCCGTTCGGCCTGACGTTCGGCTGGGTCTCTCGATCCGGTCACATCTTTGATTCCGCATCATCGCCCGGACTGGATATCTCCAGCCTGGCTTCTTAATTTGAAAGGCGAGGCTGTTGGATTACAAGGCCCCGCAACCCAACTGACCCCGCAACCCGCCAATTGACAAACGATCAAACGGAACCCGCGTTGACAAGTGTATCTTATTTGGGATACACATAAGTATGGGTCGGTGGAAACGCCATGGCGTTATTGTGGTGTTGTTTTCCACGGATCACGATCCAAAGCACGTCCACGTGTTTGAGGACAGAAAGCGCCTTCTCAAGTTCAATATAGAAACCTGGACAATGATGGAAGGAAAGATGACGCCGAAGGCGAAGAAGGCATTAGAGGCTTTACGGGAGGAAGGCATTCTATGAGAAACCCGAAATTTAAGGAAATCAAACCAAACTACCGGAAGAACGCGCTGGAAATCACTCTGCGGGAGGCAAAGAAGACGAGGAGCTACACTCTACCCTTTAACGTCTTCAAAGGTGTGAAGATTAGCGGCAAGAACCGCTTTACGTCGATCACGATCGACCGGGAACTGAGTGACCAGGCGGCCTCCTTCGTTCTGGAAGACGGCTCCAAAGGCGATTTTCCAGCCGACTTCGTGTTGTACTATTGTGATCGCACCTCCCACTGGTCGCCAGTGAATCAGCTGAAGAGGGCACTGAAGGACAAGATCTCCACTTCCCGGCTATCCGTCCGTGTGATTGCAGATGCTCTAGATACTTCTCCCTCCCAGGTGGTGCGCTTGCTCCAAGAAAACAAGGTCTCCAAACAGATCGCCCAGCTCTTTCAGCTCGCTGAGCTAGCGGGCTATCAAATCGAGTTCAGCCTCAAGAAGAAAAAAGCGGCCTAGGATTGGCAAGATTATCGGGTAGACCCCGTCGGTTAGCCTTGTCTAACTGTTGCCTGGTGCCTCTCGCCTCACGCCTGTTGGTATTGCCTGTTGCCTTCTTCGTTATTTTGCCTTATTTTACACGGAAATAGCTTCGGCTGGATCGTCCGCTCCGGTCATGTCTTTGGATTCCGCATCATAGCCCGGACTGGCTCTGCCCAGCCGGGTTCTTGTATTCATGGTTCTTAAACTCAGAAGATTGGCAGGTTGAGCCAAGAGCGGACTCGACCCCTTTGCCCCTCTCGATTGGCTAACAATATTTGGGACTCACACCGGCCACTCCCAACAACACCGACGAGTTGTTACCTCATCCTCAGCTACCAATGCTGCTGAGGTGTTACGGGAGCGGCCTTCCTCTGTATGGTACGAAACAGAAGAGGGCCGGAGTGCTCTTGCAGAGGATAGACGTTTTTTCCGTGACCAATTCGGTGCGAATGTAATCGCGACTCGGCGGGATTCTCAAATTACTCTGACTGGGCAGACAGAATATAAAGCGATTTCGGTCATCTACCCACGAAGTTTGGGGGATAAAGAGATTTTGATCTCAGTTCAACAGCACGGTACCGCCATTCTGCATATACATTGTGAGCTTTCGTACAGGAAGATCAGTTTCACAGCTGCGCTGGCAGCGGCGCAGGCTTTATAAGGCATCATGTTCCCGCGAGGTCTTGGGGTTCTGGCTTTGCAATCCAGACAATCTGTACCCGCTCTCAGCCGTTAAAGGCTCCAGCGCCGATGGTACTGCGGGGTCGCCGGGAGAGTGAGACCTCCCGCCGGATTTCAAAGATCAGGGCTTACTCAGAAGAGGTCGGGACTTTTTGTTTTTGCTTGACGGATAGTTAGCAGTGGTCTAGCCTACACCCATTCTCACCGCCAAACTCATAGGAGTGTAACCACAGATGCCGGTTTTGCAGTTCAAAGGAAAGACCGCGATTGAGTGCTATCATCACACGGTCCCGCACCACACCCTGGAGTTCGACAGCAAGCTGTCGGTACTTGGGAAGGGCGAGAAGCCGGGGCTTGACGGCAACCTCATCATCGAAGGAGACAACCTCATCGCCCTCAAAGCGTTGCTCCCTACCCACGCTGGCCGTATTAAGTGCATCTACATTGATCCCCCGTACAACACCGGCAATGAGGGGTGGGTCTATAACGACAATCTGACGCAGCCGCAGTTCAAGGAATGGATCGGTCAGACGGTCGGCAAGGAAGCAGAGGACGCCACGCGCCATGACAAGTGGTGCTGCATGATGTATCCGCGGCTGCAGCTTCTGAAAGAATTACTGCGCGACGACGGGGCAATCTTCATCAGCATCGATGACAATGAGGTTGCGTCCTTGCGTATGCTGATGGATGAGATTTTCGGAGAGACCAACTTCATCGCCACAATTATCTGGCAGAAAGTTTATTCGCCCAAAAGCTCTGCAAAGTTTTTCTCTGAAAACCACGACTATGTGGTTATTTATGCGAAAAACAGAGATGAGTGGGATCGAAAACTCTTGCCTCGTACTGAGGAACAGAATGAACGCTATGACAACCCTGATAACGACCCGCGCGGGCCTTGGAAGCCAAGCGGCTTAGATGCGCGCAACCCCTACAGCAAAGGTAGGTACAGCATCAAGTGTCCAGGAGGAAGAGTGATTTCTGGACCTCCGGCTGGCGCTTATTGGCGTTATTCAGAGGAGAAGCTAAAAGAGCTAGACCGAGATAACCGAATCTGGTGGGGACAGAGCGGCAACAACGTCCCAGCGATAAAGCGTTTCCTTTCTGAAGTCAAACAGGGAATCGTCCCTCAGACAATATGGGGATATGGTGAGGTAGGACATACTCAAGATGCCAAGAAAGAGTACATGCAGATTCTCAGCGCCGAAGAAGTCTTCACAACACCCAAGCCTGTGGCCCTGATAAAGCGGATTGTTCAACTGTCAACTGATGAAAATGATGTGATCCTCGACTCCTTTGCTGGCTCAGGTACGACTGCTCATGCTGTCTTGGAGTTGAATAAAGAAGACGGTGGCGCCCGTAAGTTCATCCTTGTCCAACTTCCGTACGACACCAAGGAAAACGAGAAGGACAAGTTCAACATCTGCGAAAAGATCACAGCAGAACGGGTCCGGCGGATTATTCAGGGTTATACTTACACCAATCCGAAGGCCAAGAAGGAGAAGGTTGCGGGGCTAGGCGGCTCGTTCACGTATGCCCGCGTCGGCAGTTCCCTCTTCGGTGAATATCGCGATTGGGGCAAGCAGTTGCCGGCATATGAGGAACTGGCCAAGTACATCTTTTATACCGAGACCAGCCGGGACTTCGACAAGAAGCTGATGAACGAGAAGAGCGGCAAGATCGGGGAACATCACGGGACCAGTTACTATCTGCTCTACACACCCGACGGTCAAGAAGACCGGAGATTAGACATGGAGTGGCTCAAGGGTCTAGACAAAATAGAGAAGAACCGGAACTTGGTGGTCTACTGTGAAAAAATTTGGGTCCACCGTGATGACTTGGCGAAGTATGCGCTTGAGACGAAGCGGACGGTGCGACCGATGATCGTTCCGTTCAATTTGAAGTAACGAGGAGGCATTTTCATGGCGAAGAGCAGCTATACGGCGATTATTGAGAAAGAAGGCAACCTGTACGTTGCGCTGTGCCCCGAACTCGATGTGGCGAGCCAGGGGACCACAGTGGAGGAAGCCACTGCCAATCTGAAGGAAGCCGTGGAGTTATTCCTGGAGTGTGCGGACTCCGAGGAGGTCAAGCGACGCTTGCACACCGAAGTCTTCGTGACGCGATTCGAAGCCGCGCATGGGTAGGATTCGGGTTCTCTCCGGCAGGGAGGCCTGCAGAATCCTGGAAAAACACGGGTTCACCGAGGTACGGCGGCGGGGGAGTCATGTTGTCATGCAGCGTCGGACCGAGGAAGGAACCGTGACCGTTCCGGTTCCCGATCATCCCGAATTAACGATAGGCACCCTGTTGTCGATCATCAGACAGAGCGGCGTTCCTCGTACTGAGTTCGAGTCCTGAACCACGACGCCTATGCAGCTCAAACGTTACCAGGAACGCGTCATCCGTGAGGTTAAACTTTTTCTGGAGGCGCTTGCCGCTCAGCAGGTATCAGGAAACAGACACGCATCTCTCGACGCCTGGGAGGACGCCAAGCGACTCTTTTCTCTCAAGGGAGAGTACCGGCTACGCAAGAACGGTCTAGGAAAAGACCTCCCCACGTTCTGCATCAAGGTGCCCACCGGCGGCGGGAAGACGCTGCTTGCTACACAGATCCTCGGCCTTGTTTATCAGACCATCCTTAAGAACCGTAACGGCAGTGGGCTGGTGCTCTGGGTGGTTCCCAGCGATCAGATCTATAAGGACACCCTCAAGACGTTTCGTGACCGGCGGCACTTCTACCGCGAATCTCTGGAGTTCGCTCTGTCCCGCCGAATTGAGGTGTGGGAGAAGCATGAGATTTTCCGCCTCACGCCGGGACAGCTACAAAGCAACCTGAACATCCTGATGCTGAAACTCGCCAGCACCAATCGCGAGACGCGGGAGCAGCTCAAGTTCTTTCGTGATAGCGGCGGTAACATCGTCCAGCATTTCCCGCCTGAAAATGATCCAGAAAAACACAAGGCGCTTAAAAGTCAGTTCCTCAATCTGGACATGCTGGGGGATGACGACGGGCAGGACGAGAGCCTGGTCAAAACGTCACTCGGCAACCTGGTCCGTCTCTGCGAGCCGGCGGTCATCCTGGACGAAGGACACAAGGCCACCAGCGAGCTTGCGCGAAGCACCATCGAGGGATTCAATGCCTCAATAGTAGTCGAGCTATCTGCTACACCACCTAAGGAAGCCAACGTGCTGGTTCGGGTAACAGGCAAGGAACTCCTTGATGAACAGATGATCAAACTGCCGATCAACATCGCTAATTCCAACCAACCGTCCTGGAAGAACTGCCTGACGCAGGCGCGGGAGAAGCGCGAGCACCTGGCGAAACTGGCAGAGCGGCATTACAGGGCAACCGAAAAGCTCATTCGCCCGATCGTGCTGGTCCAGGTCGAACGGACAGGAAAAGACCAGCGGGACACCGGCTTCGTTCACAGCGAAGACGTGAAGCAATATCTGATGCAGAGGGAGAGTGTCCATGAATCGGCCATCGCCATCAAGACATCGGAAAAGGACGATATTGAGGGCATGGATCTCCTGGCCGAAGGCTGCCCTGTGGAATGGATTATTACCAAGGCTGCCTTGCAGGAGGGATGGGATTGCCCATTCGCCTACATTCTTGTTTCCCTTAACAACACCGGCAGCCAACAGAGCATGACGCAACTGGTAGGGCGAGTGCTTCGGCAACCCAATGTAGAGAGGACGCCGTTCGATGAGCTTAACGAGAGCTACGTGTTCTGTTTGCGACGAAAGGCGGCGGATATCTCTCGTGAGGTCAAGAAGGCGCTGGAACAGGAAGGTTATGAGGGGGACGCGGCCAGTGTCGTCGACAGCACTGCGGAAGATGGCAAGGCAGGACAGAAGCGCGTCGCTACTATTCGGGAAGAATTCCAGCGCTACTATCGGGAGTTCGAGGGCAAGATCTATCTGCCCCGCTTTTGCGTCAAGCAGGGAGACAAGTACGACGTCCTCGACTATTTTCGCCACTTGCTCAGTCAGGTTGACGTGACACGGTTCGATTACGCCGGAATAGAGTGGGACATGGCGGCGGCGCTCAAAGCGGCCAAGGATTCCATCTACCGCCTGACTCTCGACCAAGATGACTTTGTGCCTGTGGCGGAACGCGAATCGGTTACCCTGGAGAGCGATGAACAGGTGAAGGCATGGTTGGTAGCCAGCCTGCGGTTTGATTACTTCAGTCAGAAGCGGCTACGGGAGATCATTAGCCGTGCGACTGGACGTTTGTTTCAACTTACACCCGAGCTTTCCGGCCGGTTAGGACTAGTCAAGTTTGAGGTGCGGGAGAAGATTGTCGGACTAATCGAGCGCGGAACTGACCGTCAAACGCAAGAGGCTTTTGAGACTCTATTCAAAAACAAACGGCTCAGCTTCTACCTTGAATGTGTGGAAGGACGGTTTGAGATTCCACCCAAGATTGAGATTCGCGGAACAAAGAAGCTGATACATGACGACAATGAGGCAATCCAGCGGTCGCTCTTTGATTACGTGGCCGACGACCTCAACGAATACGAGAAGTCCGTTGCGCTGTACCTCGACAGGCATCCCGAAGTGCTGTGGTGGTATCGGAACCTTGTCGGCGCACAGTGCTTCTCAATCCAAGGATACAAGCGGAACAAGATCTACCCGGACTTCGTTGTGCAACAAGGTCACAGCAAAAAGCCGGTCGCTTCCGTGGTCGTGGTCGAGAGTAAGGGCAAGCATCTCAAAGGAAATGAAGATACAAACTACAAGCGGACGGTGGGCAGCTACTTTCAAAAAGTTGGCCAGAAGGTGCCCTGGCAGAAACTCGCGGCAGACTTCCAGGACGAGACATTCCGTTTCCAAGTCCTGGACGAGGGAGAATACACGGATCGGGACTGGCGAGCTGATCTAAAGAAGCTGCTCGAATCTGCGGTGTAAGCAAAGAGGTTGGAGAAGAAAAAGGCGGGAGTCCTTATCCCAACAAACTACGTCAGTACGCCTCCGCTCACATTCGTGCTCGTCCGGCAGGGCCTGATAGGCTTCCCAAAAGCGCGGCAGCGTTTGGGATTTCACAGTTTGTCGTAATCCATGTCGCTTGCCTTTCCCGCGGCTATGTCCTTTCGTGCCTTGCGGGCTGCAGCGACAAGGCCGGCTTTCTTCCGCTCAAATAGATCGTCCCATCTCCCCTCGTCTCGAGCGTCTTCCACCAAATCCCGCAACTCTTCCACAACCCGCTCCTGGGCCTTCTCCGGTAGGGACTCGATCATTTTGACGACGGTTTCTGTCGCTTTACTCATGGCGGCTCCTATCAGTAAGTATTGTACCAAAAGGGGTGTCGTAATTCCAATTGATTTACTGAAGGAAGAAAAAGGGTTTCGTGCTCGTTTATGAATACGAGCCACCCTTCGACTTTGACTTCGGCGACCCTCGGCTGAGCTCCCTTTGGGTCTGAGCCTCAGGGTCGAAGACAGGTCGAAGCCTTTTCGACCGGCCTGAGAACAGGTTTTTTCAACACCCTGTCAAAGTTTAACCCTCCGGCTTGTCACCAGTGAGGTCGCTACTTCTTGCCGATGAACCCGTCATCCTCCAACCTCTCCACAGCGCATAGATGGCCGGAATCACAGCCAGGGTTTTGTATTTGTTTTTTAAGCTGAAAAATTTATAAGTTAAGCCAAGAGTGGACTTGCCCCCTTTTTTTAAGTCTGAGAAAAGCTTGTCGACCCGTGCTAATGGTGAGAAAATCGGATATGGGTCCAACGATCCTTTATCTTAAGGCTCACTACTGCCGTCTCCCAATCCGCCATCCCTTTAATCGGCTCACCTTTGAACAAAGGGCCTTCTTTGGGGTCTCTCGAAAGCTTAAGATCCCGCTCATGCTGGGCACCATCGTGGCCCTTGACCGTTAACTTCGCTTGCATGTCGGTACGTTCCAGGGGCTTCAATGCCTTATCGTATAGGTAGATTTTGGGCTGGCCGCTTTTATCGATGAGGAGTTCTGCATGCATCCCCTCGGCCTCCTGAAGTATCCCGCCATGTGGTGTCTTATGGCCCTTCGAAACTGGATCGGCAAAAACCTGGTAAGAGACGGCCAATGCAAAAGCAAAAAATAGAAAACAAAGTGTCCTGAGAAACATATAACTAATCCTCCTTTACT
>JGI1356J14229_10004425_pt1 | contig 10460 bp, 9 predicted proteins | sample Subgrocontami58m_FD_14229 | JGI IMG/M metagenome (IMG submission 14229) | reverse complement strand
AGCCTGGCCACCTGGTGGCTTGCTGGCTCGTGGAATAAGCCGATAGAGGAGACTGCCGGGAGGCGGTCTTTTTTATTTCAAGATTTGGGCTCATCGAGGTTGGTTTTTGCGCAGGTTTACCGTCCACGAATGAGGCAGGAATACACGAATGGAAGATGGGCATTCATTTATTCATAGTTCTCTGGCTTTGCCCGCGCGATAATCGCTGAGTGCTTTTTCAGCGATCTTATCCAGTTTTCCCGACAAAGCGTCACGCTTGAATTGCTCATCCCATTCCTGCGCGTCGAATTCCTCAAACCACGCGCGGAAGCGGGGTAAATCCTGTTCGGATAATTGGGTAACGGCTTGTTCAAGTTCGGTAATAGTCATAAGGAACTCCTTGCTGTGGATGGCAGTATAGCATAATCACGGATGCGGAAAAAGGATTTTCTTTTCTGCTAAGGGATAGGCTTAATCATGTGGCATGGGGGTGTCCTCCGTTCACGGATGGGGCACGAATACACGAATCATGGGCGGACATTTGTGTAAATTCGTGGATGGTTTACGGGAGTTGCAAATTCCTGTCCCAGACCTTGCGCTGTAATACTAGAGAGCCAAAATTTGCAAACCGTTTTGAGTGTTCAACATTGTTATAATTGCACCCATTGTTTATTTGGGCCTTTGATCTCATTCACCGCGCCACCCCAAATTGGCAGGCAACCATGAAAAGAAAACTTTTTCCCTTGGTTTTGATCATTATTACCATTCTTACTGGATGTTCGAGACCATCATCACAGGATGAGACTCCGACCGAATCATTTACGCCTTTTCCTACACTGACCCCTGAGTCTCCCGCCCCGAGTTCTCTTACGGTATGCCTTGGGCAGGAGCCGAACTCCCTTTATCCCTTTGGCGAATTGAATGCCGCTGCGCGCAGTGTCTTAGCCGCGATCAACGACGGCCCGTTTGACATGGTCGGTTATGAATACCAGCCCGTGATCTTCACGCGCAAGCCATCCCTCGAAAACGGTGAAGCACAAATTGTCAGAACGCCAGTTCAGGCTGGTGGTCAGGTTGTGGATGCGGATGGGAATCTGGTCTCGCTGGAACAGGGCGTGCGGGTGCATCCTGCTGATTGCCGCAGCGATGATTGCGTCATCACTTATGACGGCACGACTTTGCTTGAGATGGATCAAATGGTTGTCAACTTTCGCCTACGCCCAGACCTGACCTGGGCGGACGGCACGCCTATGGCTGCCGATGATTCAACCTATGCGTTTGAAATTAGTGTAATTGCCAAAACATCAACAAGTGCTTATTTGATCGAACGCACGCAGGTCTACGAAGCCGCCGATGCGGAAACTGTACAATGGTGGGGTGTGCCCGGTTTTATTGACCCAACGTATTTCACAAATTTTTGGGGGCCTGCCCCAAAACATTTATGGGGTAAATTTCCGGCTGATCAATTACCTTCCATTGATATTGCCTCGCGCACGCCGATCGGCTGGGGACCTTATATGATCGTGGAGTGGATCGCGGGAGATCACATTAGCCTGGTGAAGAATCCATATTATTTCCGCGCCTCAGATGAATTTCCAAAAATTGATACACTCTCTTTCCGCTTCATCCCTGACCCAAACAAGGCTTTGAGTGAATTGGTAGCCGGCCGCTGTGACATTCTCGACCCATCCATTTCTCTTGATGGTCTGGCAAATTTATTACAGGAAATGCAAGCCGCTGAACAGGCGCAGGTTTTCATCAATTCCGGAATGACCATCGAATGGCTTGGGCTGGGGCTTGCGCCTGCTTCGTATGATAATGGTTATGATATTCAAAAAGACAGACAGAATATTTTTGCCGATGCACATACCCGTCAGGGCATTGCATATTGTCTTGACCGTCAATCGGTGGTGGATCACGTTCTTTTTGGAATGACCACCGTGCCGGCGACGTATATTCCAGTTGAACATCCGGTGTATGACTCGAATATTACACCCATCCCGTATGACCCTGAAGTGGGTATTTCGCTTCTCGAATTGGCTGGCTGGCAGGACACAGATAACGACCCATCCACGCCGCGCCGCGCAGTGAAAGCTGCCACGGTTGCATTCAATACGCCTTTGCTGCTGAATTATTACACTACAACGACCCCGCAGCGCGGGCAGGTGGTGGAAATTCTTGAAAAGTCACTTGCAGAATGCGGTATCGGTCTCAAGGTTGAATATTTTTCACAAAATGATCTTTATGCTTCCGGACCCGAGGGATTCCTCTTTGGGCGTAATTTTGACCTCGCTGAATATGCAACAGGTGTGATTGGCATTGAACCCCCCTGTGGATGGTTCACCAGCGCAGAGATCCCATCTGAAAAAAATTTATGGACTGGGACGAACATAACAGGATACAGCAATACGGAATTTGACTCAACCTGCCGCACCGCACAACTTTCATTACCAGACGAACAGTCTTATACCCATTCGTACCGGCAAACTCAGATTATCTTCTCAGCGGACCTGCCTGCCATTCCCTTGTTTTATCGTCCGCAGATCGCCGCGGCTCGCCCGGATATTTGTCATTTCGATTTTGACCCGACCGCCAACCCGCTCTGGAATCTCGAATCGATTGACAAGGGCGCCGCCTGTCAAAAATGAACGGGAATTACCTGACAATCTTTGCTATAATGCACTTAATAAAATTTCAAGAGTTGGATCGGCAATCCGCCTCATCTGTCTTCCCGATAATTGCTCCTAATAAACAGACAGATAAACTTGCGAATGCGTCCCCGCCCCTATTATGCTCCAGCCGCCGTCCCCGGCGGCGTTTGCAGGATAAATCTGTCAGGTTGAACCTGTCGAAATCTTGCGCCGGGGACGGCGCAGGGAGCAACTTGCGAAGCTCGTAAACTTGGCATTATTTCCGGCGGAAAGTAAAAATATTTGTGATACAATTTTGCCCGCACTGGGGCATGGTGCAACGGCAGCACACCAGCCTTTGGAGCTGTGGATCTTGGTTCGAATCCAGGTGCCCCAGCCTGACACATCCGCATCTGCGGACTATTTTTCTAAAACGGGATTTGTTGCGGAGCAATGCCATGCCGCCCAAATCCTGTTTTTGTTGCCCCGTACATTTCCTTTTGCTCTTTTCGAAATGGGCGGGGTTGAGGTGAAAATATGAAGATAACTGCCATCCTCCTTGCCGCTGGCCAGGGGACTCGCATGAAATCCTCCCTGCCTAAAGTATTGCATCCCATTGCAGGCAAACCCATGATCTGGCATGCTTTGCAAGCCATCCGACATGCCACCACCGAGAAACCGGTTGTCGTGGTTGGGCACGGCGCGCAGGAAGTGACAAAATACCTCGATGTTTTAGCGCAAACAGTTTTGCAGGAACCGCAACTTGGTACAGGCCATGCGGTCATGCAGGCCGAGCCTTTATTGAAAGGGATGACAAATCTTGTCATCGTTTGTTACAGCGACATGCCCTTATTGCGCGGCGAGACATTGGAAAAACTTGTTGAAACGCAGAAAAAAAATAAAGGCCCCATTTCCATATTGACCGTAGTGGCAGACGACCCGCGCGGATTTGGACGCATCATCCGCAAGGCAGACGGCTCCGTTGGGTCCATCGTGGAGGAATATATCGCCACGGCAGAGCAATTACAGATCAAAGAATTGAACGTGGGTGGATATTGTTTTGACGCGAACTGGTTATGGGAGGCATTGCATCGTATTCCAAAAAATCCCCAAAAAGGCGAATATTATCTGACCGATATCGTTGAGTTGGCATCCAAAGCTGGCTTGCCTGTCCAAGCGATGGTGATGGATGATCTCGAAGAAACCATTGGCATTAATACACGTGTGCATCTTTCAGAAGTGGAAGCGGCCATGCGCCGCCGCACTAATCAGGAGCACATGTTCGATGGCGTCACGATGATGGATCCAGCCTCCACATACATTGATGTAGATGTAAAAATTGGCAGGGATACGGTTCTCATGCCCAATACCTATCTGTATGGACAGATCGAAATTGGCGAAGGCAACCGGATCGGACCGAATACCATCATCCGTGATTCAAAGATCGGGAATCGCTGTAAAGTACTCGCATCGGTTCTGGAAGGCGCGTTGCTCGATGATGATGTGGACATTGGTCCTTTCGCACGCTTGCGCAAAGGCGCTCATCTTGGCAACCACGTCCACATGGGAAATTTCGGAGAGGTCAAAGACTCATATCTTGCTGAAGGTGTGAAGATGGGACATTTTTCATATATTGGCAATGCGCAAATCGGCGCAAATACCAATATTGGCGCGGGGACGATCACCTGTAATTATGATGGCGATGAGAAACACGCTACTGAGATCGGTGAGGATGTTTTCATTGGCTCGGACACCATGCTGGTTGCGCCTTTGAAGATCGGCTCAGGCGCACGCACAGGTGCAGGCTCGGTGGTGACGAAAAATGTGGCAGAGGATACACTTGTAGTTGGTATGCCTGCGCGTGCCATTCGAAAATTGGAACGAAAAGCGAAAAAGTAAACACGAAAACAGGTAAACACGTAAAGTTGCTCAAGCCGCCGTCCTCGACGGCGAGGACGCCGCGAGAGCATAAGAAGCATACAGGTAAATAATGAATCTAACAAATGAAGAACGACAGAAGTTGATTAACCTTGCCAATGAAGCCCGCCGTCGTGCTTACGCGCCATATTCAAATTATCCAGTCGGTGCGGCATTGCGTACGAAGACCGGCCGTATCTACACGGGCGTCAATGTTGAGAACGCGGCTTATCCACAGACCATGTGTGCAGAACGCGTCGCCATCTTCAAAGCGGTCTCAGATGGTGAAACCGAATTTGATGTGATCGCAGTGGTCACGAATAACGGCGGCTCTCCCTGCGGCGGATGCAGGCAGGTGATGGCTGAATTCGGTTTGGAAACGATCGTTCTGCTTGCAGATGGGAATGGAAAACTTGTGAAGGAATCAACTGTGTCCGAATTACTCCCCGAAGCATTTACGCCCAGGCATTTGTTGTGAAAAAGGTAAAAACGTAAACAGTAAACAAGTAGACAAAGTTTCAAAGGTGTTTACCTGTCTACATGTATACTTTTGTACGTACCTACGTGTATACTTCTCCCCCCATGCCTGAATTCCGCTCTTTCCGAAATTCCGCGGTTGTGCTTCGCCATAGCGATTGGGGCGAAGCCGACCAATTGCTCACGCTCTACACGCGCGAGCAGGGTATGGTACGAGCATTGGCGAAAGGCGCGCGAAAAATAACTTCACGCAAGGGCGGACACCTGCAACCCTTTACTCAAATTACCGTCCAGCTTGCAAAAGGACGTGACCTCTTAATTGTCACACAAGTTGAAACCGTCAACGCATTTTTGCCCTTGCATGATGATCTGGAAAAGACGGGTTATGCAGCTTATGTGATTGAACTGCTTTTGCGTTTTTCGTATGAAGCGGAAGGCGGAAATCCCACACTCTTTAAATTAGTGGTTGAAACCCTGGGGCGCATTGAAAAGGAAACCGATTCCTGGCTTGCCGTTAGATACTATGAAATGAGATTGCTGGATGCGGTTGGGTTCCGCCCGCAGTTGTTCGAGTGTGCCAATTGCAGGCGCGAGATATTGCCCGAAGACCAGCTTTTTTCATTTTCGGCAGGCGGTGTCATCTGCCCTCGCTGCGGACAGGGTTTGCCAAACCTCACAAAGATCTCAATGGAAACGCTCAAGTATTTGCGCCATTTCCAAAGATCCAGCTACAGAAATGCCTCGCGTGCGCATCCCAGCCTCGCGGCGCGGAAAGAAGCGGAAGTTCTCATGCAGGGATATTTCACTTATCAGCTTGAGCGCGGGTTGAATACGCCGGGCTTCATCAAACGTGTCAAGTCATAGCGGAANATTTCTTTTACTCCAATTCAAAACAAACCGCCAGGCACCCAACAAAACGATCGGTTTCAACATTCGCCAAAACAGGATTTGAAACCATTTCCATTTGAGGGGATAGATGATGTGCATGATCAACCAGCGCGCAAACAAAGTTAGACCCAGCCCGCTTCGCGCGAGCCGACGCTTGTACCTTCGAAATGAAAATTCGTTGCGCTGGAATGACTCTGCGATCTCCTGCGCGGCAATGGCTCCATACCCCAACGCAATGCTGATGCCCTCGCCGAAGAGCGGGTCAGCACCAACGGCATCGCCGACCAATAACACGCGCGGAACGGAGGCTTTATTCCGCGGGTTGTACCAACGAATGGGATTACTTTTAATTTCATAATCACCCAATTCAAAGCCCTGACGTTTCATCTCTTCCGCGAGGGGTTCTTTCAAAGCGGGGCGTTTGTAACCTGCCAGCAAATTTGTGTCATAAATTCCCCAGCAGCGCATGGGTTGACCACTGATCTGTGTGGGGAAATCCCATGTATAACCCGCGATGTTGTTTGGCACAGGGAAGAAATCGAAATAAGCAGCGCGTTTTTCGTGGGTCGGATTGCCAATCCGACTTACAGGAGTAATCACCTCCAGCACGCGAGCGGTAAAAACTGACTCGTTCGGTAAGATACAGCGGCGTGTCACTCCATTTGAGCCATCTGCGCCGACAACAACATGCGCATGGAATTCACCCTTATCCGTTTCAACGATCACTTCATTTTCATTCGGGCTGACTCTCTTTACCGAAACCCCTTCCCTAATCTCTATTCCTCTACTCTCTGCTTTCCTCGCCAGCCAATGATCAAACTCATCGCGGCGAATAACGCGGATGGCAGGTCTCTTTGGTGTGCGGACTTTAAGCCCCTTGCCCGCGAAATCGAAATGGGCAGTTTGCGCATCCACATGCGGGACTTCGCGCACATCGAGGCCGAGGCCCTCGAGGATGATCTCCGCGTCGATGACGAGCCCGCCTGCGCACAGCTTGAAGCGTGGATAATGCTCCTTTTCGAGGATCAGGATTCGGTGAGTCAGATGCGGGGCGATCTTTGTCAGATGCAATGCGGTGGAGAGTCCGCTTGGTCCGCCGCCAAGGATGATGATCTTGGTGTCCATCCTCTAATTTTGCCACAAAAAAACAGAACATTCGAAGGCGGCCTGAGCATTAAGAAAACATTACAAAACAAAATGCAAAGTTAGATCAGAAAAAACAAGTATCAATATACATCCGCTGTGTACTTTGTATCCTTCTGTTTGAAGACTTGCTGATTACGCGTATGCGCCAGACCATGACTCAAAGCGCCGGCCATCATGTTCCTCGGGGGTGAAAAAAGTGAGATAGGTGAGCGCATGATACTTTACAAATCTTTGTTCCTCTGGATTCTGAATCGCAAGATCGTAATATGAATGCCAGGTGCCGGAGTTGAAATAGACCTTGCTTTCAGGGTTTGGCATGACAAGACCCATACCGAGAGGCACAACTTCATAATTATGGGTGTGTCCGTAAATGATGTGCTGGGCTTTGCCATTTCGGAAAGCCGATTCCTGCAAGGCATGGCTGGCGAAGGAGCGTTTGCCGCCCAGCATTTTGTCCCGTACCCAGATCACCACATCGTTGATGGTTGAAAAAGATGCGCGTCCTGAGATTTTTATGATCAACTGCATGGCATCTACAACGTCGAATCGAAAAGTTTTATCCGCCTCGCGCACAAAATTCGATTGCAGAAATTCATCTGCGATCTCATCCCAGACTTCCTTCAATTCATCCTCCAGCGGGTGCTTTCCTGCATATTTCTTAACCTGTCCGCTGATCCAAAGCGGGGCTGCAAGTACCGGGCGGATGTTGGCGATCTTTCGCAGGCTGTCCACAATGCCGGCGGGCACCTGGTCGCCATATCTTTTTTGTACTTCAACCGGGAAACGGTTGCACACATCCATCGTGAATGCATCACCGACAGTGCCACGGTCACGTCCCTTGTCACGATCAAAATTGAATTTGTCGTATACATCCCCATGACGGGCATGGACTTTATGACGGTCAAACAGGTCTTTCAGAAATGGAGATTCATCCGCATCATGCGGGAACGGGGAGGCTGGGTTGCTCAGCCCCATCTTTTGGATCACCTCGAGGCGGATCTTGTCAAAGGCATCGCCTTTTAAATGATAGTACCAATCGTGATTGCCCACCATGTAATGAAAGCGCACCTTGAGCGGAATCTGCCATGTGCTTTGAAAATCCGGATTACCTCGGCTGTCCGCCGGCTCGAGCAGGATCTCTTCGCCGCTGGCGCAGCGACGCAGGATGTACATGGCTTCTTTATTTTCTTCAAGTATTGCGCGGGTGACTTCGAGCAATTTGGGGGCGTAATTGGAGTTATCTGGGTCGCTCCACGGGCGGACGTAGTTTGTGTCGCTGGGTATCGTATCCAGCCAATGCGTGGAGTGCAGAGGATCGAGGATGTCGCCCATCAGCAAAACGTCGAGGTTTTCAATCGGACGGTACCTGCCGTCCCTGCGCCAGGAGGCGAAGCGGGCGGTTTCATTTAGGCGTTTCGCAAATAATCGAAAAGCGCTGGGGGAGATCGAATCGGCTGTGGTTCCATCTCCAAGATGAAGGTCACTTATGACGACGAGCATGGTTGGCTCCTGTTAGTGTGGATTCTGGCCCGATTGATTTGATTGACCCAATGATCGCAGAATGATGGCGGCCGTAAAAAGAATTATTCACAACGCTAAAAGCTCACTATTAGTTTTCTGAATTTTCATCCTGTGCGCATCGAAACCCGCGGCTCAAACCCGCTGATTGTGGCTCGTGCCGATAACGGTAGGTGACCGCAATTTCGCGCCCATCTTCGTTATACGAACCGCTGCGCATGGATTTTTCAAGTCCCATTTCGGGTCCTGCAGGATTTGTACGTGGGGAGGAGAGGTAGTATTTAAGATCGTACCAATCTGCGACCCACTCGCGCGCATTCCCGGACATATTGAGCGCACCGTAGGGACTTGCTCCCAAAGGATAGCGATACACCGACACAGCTTCGTGGATCAAACTGCCGCTGAAATTTGCAAGGCGCGGATTTGGCGCTTCGTCACCCCACGGATACATGCGCCCATCGGTTCCGCGCGCGGCTTTCTCCCATTCTGCTTCCGTTGGCAAACGCCTGCCTGCCCATTGACAGTACTCATTTGCCTGAACCCAGGTGACATAGGTGATAATAGATATTATCAGAAACCAGCCCCGTGCAAAAGCCAGCCCGCATGCATTTAATGTACATCGCATTGCTTACTTCCACTTTATCAATCCAAAATGCATCCAGGAAAACAATGTGCTGGGGGGAATCGGCGTTTTTATACACCTCTCCTTTTCCCATCAGGAATTCGCCCTCAGGGACATAGACCTGCTCCATTCCATCTTTTGCAGATCTCTTTTCATATATCGGTGTGACAGGTGACCTTCTGCCGATATTGTACGAAGCAATATCAAGACGGATTTTTTCCATGGTCAATGTTCCGTTTTGATAACTGTGCACTGCGCGGAGCAGTAGGTCAAGATTCAATAACAAGACGGTGCTAACTGCAAAAACGCCAATAAGAGCAATGGTGATATTGAACTTTTTGTCTTTGAAGATTTTCATTCTCTCGATTATAACCAACTAAAAAGTGATATGCAAAAAAAAGACCTCCGAGTTTTTTCGCGAAGCGCCCTATGGGCAAAAACTCAGAGGTCTCACCTCTCACTTTTTACTTCCCACTTTCCCCCAAACCTACTTCCCCAATTTCTTTTTCATTGCCTCGGTCAGCGCAGGGATAATCTGGAATAAATCTCCAACCACGCCATAGCGCGCCTGTTTGAACACGGGCGCATCGGCATCCTTGTTGATGGCGACGATGACTTTTGAATTTCTCATTCCAACCAGATGCTGAATTGCGCCAGAGATGCCGCAGGCGATATACAGATCGGGAGCGACGACTTTGCCAGTCTGCCCGACTTGATGGGCGTAGGTGACGTAGCCGCCGTCCACAGCTGCGCGGGAAGCGCCGACTGCGCCGCCGAGCAAGACAGCCAGATCAGTAATCAGCGCAAAGCCTTGTTGAGCGCGCCAGATCTCGGCTTGCTTTTCGTCCATGCCCGCGGGCGGGGTTAAAGATGGGTTATTTGACACGCCACGCCCGCCAGAGACGATGACACCTGCGTCTCCGAGGTTGACTGCGCTTTCAGATGCTGAGTAGCCTTGCACAGTTGTGAGCGCGTCTGTCTTGGCGGCGGCTTTGGTGAGCGTGCCTGTTTTGCCTGCGACACGTTCGGGTTTGGGGAAGGCGCGCCCGGGGATGGTCGCCATGACAGGCTTGCCTGAGCAAACTGTCTTCTCCAAAACTTTGCCTTCGTAAATGGGACGTGTGGCAACCATCCTGAGCGCAGTCGAAGGGTCGCTATTCATTTCAAATTTTGCGACATCGGTCAACACACCTGTGTTCAAGTCCACGGCAGACATGGCGGCTAGCTCACGAGTTCGAGCAGTCGCAGGAAACAGGATCAGGTCTGGGGTGGAGGAAGAAGCG
>JGI1356J14229_10004419_pt1 | contig 10468 bp, 17 predicted proteins | sample Subgrocontami58m_FD_14229 | JGI IMG/M metagenome (IMG submission 14229) | reverse complement strand
AGCGCCACCAGAGGGATATTGCCGACTTGGGGCACTAGGTAGCAGCGTACAATCGTCTGGTAGGATTGCTGCGTACGCAGGCTAGTCCTTGAAGCCGCGTACGAATCAAGCCACCTTTGCAGGAAGACCGCTACCGTCTCTTTTGTAGGCGTGATGAACTCGCCCTTGTCTATCTGGGTAAGCCGTTGCCGGAGTAGGGTTTCCGCCTCCTTCTTCCCGCCCTTCACCGTCTCAAACCGGCGCGACCGTTCTCCGTCAGGCCCTGGTAGACCGTCGTAATAGATACGATAGCTTACGCCTTTCTTGCCGGTACGCTTCTGGATTCCACCTTTCATGGCTCACTCTCCTCAGTGCTATGATAGGTATGCCTTCCTCATCGGCTGATGGGAAGGGTGTCGCAAAGGCGTTGGGACTTAGGTCTCAGCGCCTTCTTGTTCTTCTAGCAGTTCCCCTGGGTCAACCCCCAAGACCACCGCCAGCTTTCGGATAGTGCTAATCCGCCCCTTCTGCAACCCCGTCTCAATGCGATTGATAGTAGCCAGGGCTACCCCCGATTTTTCAGCCAGCTCTCTTTGAGTCAACGCCTTCCGTAGCCTCAACCGTTTCAGATTCACAGCGCCTCCTTTCCTGGATCGTTACTGTAACTCTATGATAGCATAACAATATTCTATTGACAACATAGTGCCACTCTGTTATCATTAGGTTATCACAAAGGGATGCGACACCCTGGGGATAAGGCCGATAGGCCAGGAAAGCAAGATTAGATAATCAACGGAAGGAGGTACAACAATGGCAATGTCACAGGCAGAGATGGTACAGAAGGCAAGGGTACGGGCGCTATCCGATGGCCTACAGGTCTACCGGATAGCCGATGGGGTGTACGTGGTGCCTGCCAAGAGCAACCCAGGGGAAGCGTACACCGTCACCGTGCAAGCCGACGGTCAACCGTCATGCACATGCCCTGGGGCAATCAATCGGGGCGTGTGTAAACACCAAGAGGTCGTCCGGTTCCGCTATCTCATAGACAGCACAAGCATCGCATAGGAGGAAGGCACAATGAACATCGTCACCGTCACCGCCAACGTAAGATTCAGCAAAGCCCTAGTGGATGGCAGCCACAAGACCATAGAGCTAGGGGCAGAGGCCGCCATAAGCAAGGGAGAAGCCTGGGAAGAGGCTCAGGCTGCCCTCTACACGGCTCTTGGAGGCCAGATTAAGGCATTGTGGGGCAATGGCGTCGCAAAGGCCCATCCCGATTCTATCGGGACAGCGCAGCCCGTAGCACTGCCCGCTTCTGCGCAAGCGCCTGCCCACCACTGCGCCGCGCACGACGCCCCCTATAAGCGGTATGAAAAGGAAGGCAAATCGTGGTACGCCCACAAAGGGCCAGACGGCAAGTGGTGTAGAGAGAAGTAGCAAGCACAGAGAGCAAAAAGAGGCCCCAGCCAAGTCTGGGGCCTTTGCTATTAAAGGAACCGAGGGATGTCTAACCCCAACCTCCCTCAACACGCACTGGTGTGTATAATGGGGCCGTTGCGTGACCAGTGGGGGGGCCACGGCCTTCCAATGGCACACCCCCATCCCAGGGGCTGAGAACGACAGCGGAGGCCGCATGAAGATCAAGACGCTTACGCTGGCTACGGCGCTGCTAATCGCCGTCGTCGCTTGCCAACCTGCCCAGGACATTCCGGCCACACCGAGCACCCCCTACTGGCCCTCATACCTAGACTACGACATCACCGCCCGCTTGAAAGCTCAAGGCAATCGCTTTGCCTATGCTGGCACCCGTGGCTACTATCCGTCCTTGGCCGCAATATACGTTGCCCGTGAATGCTTCGCTGGCAACCCACTCACACCAGAAGGCTTCCGAACCTTTGTCGGCCAGATGACATCGCCCTCGGGCAGCGGTCGGGCACTCATGGAAGTAGCGCTGGTCAGGCAGTTTACGGGCAAGCTGCTGGCCTTGCAAGGGAAAGACGTGCGAGGAAGCTGCATAGAGCCTTTCATCTACCCCAAGACAGGCGAAGAAGCGTATCTGGGTCAGGTGTTCGTCACGATAGAACTAAGGAAAGGGTATGGTCAGCCAAGCACACCTTACAAAGCATGGCTTGAAAACCAACTTCCACTCTTCGCTAGCCAATGGTTCCAGCAAGAGGCAAAGAGTAGGGGGCCGTTTGTGCCGTGGCTCTGGGCTAGGCCGGAGCTGGGTATTGACCCGCTGACACCGGTTCCTAGTAGCGTGCCAGTACCCAAGGGCGCTACTCGGCTACCTCCCACATGGGCCAAGGACTATCAGGCATCGGTCATGCAGATGAACCAGGCACAATGAGGATGTCATTTCGCAAGTCCAGTCAACAGTCAAGACTTTGAGCAGAAGTGGCTTCTACGAATGCTAGGGTCAGCACCCTGCTCCTCGCCCTGCTTCTGCTCCTTCTGTCAGCCTGCAAGCCCTTCACCGACAAGGACTGCAAGGACTACCCGGCGTCCCCTGTGGGGAACATGTCAACCTTAGCGTTGTAGAGGAGGCGATATGGAAGCCCTGGAAACACTCCGCCAGCAACGACAACTTCTGGCAGTTTGCGCTTTCATAGCTGCCGCCATGCTTGTCGGGGCGCTGGGCCAATGGCCCTACGGCTATTACATCCTCTTGAGATGGGTTGTGACTTCGGTTGCCATACTGGTAGCGGTTCTGGCCCTTACTTGGCAAAGAACCTGGGTGGTTCCGGTTTTCACTCTGGTAGCTATCCTGTTCAACCCAATAGTGCCCGTGCATTTATCTCGCAGCACATGGCAGCCCATTGACATCGGGACTGCCGTGATCTTTGTCTTAGCAGCAATCTTAGTCAAGCCCCTCTCCAAGAGCAATTGAGGCGCCGACCGTGACGGAACTGCCTGTGAATCACTCCCAGGAGCGCCAAGACCCTGAATGACAATGACAAGGAGGGCACCTGGATGGAACAAGGACAGAAGGCACTAATTGTCAGCGTCATCATTGTGGTGATTACGTTACTGGCATATGTGGTTTTCCGAATCTCTCCCGCCCTTCAAGAGAATCGGCTGTCCAAGACCACTCACTCGCCAACTCCAGCGAGACAGTTTGGTGATTTCTCAAAGAAGCTCAAACTCCCTCAACTGAAGCTCCTATGGGGCAAGAGATATGTCAAGGCGGCAGTGGTGCTCGCCTTGCTTGTAGTGGCCTTGTTCTTTGCGCTGAAGCCCACCTACACCGCCGACGAGGTGACGAAGAAGATGCAGACCTATTTGGGGAACAAGGTCTACTCGCGCAGCTATTCGCTCTCTTATCCTTATTCTTACCTTTTTGATGGTCGGGAAAGGGTCCCCGACGGCATAGACGTCGAGACAAGAACTTGTTTACAGGCATTGAGGTCCAAGTTGGCAACGCCGCACTACATCCCCTATCGCAAGGCGTGGCTTATCACGACTGTTTCTCCCTCTGATTATACCTGGCTCTTTGACGAACGAACGGGCACAATCGCCTCCTCCGACGGCCGATGCTAATGAACACAACCCGCAATTCCTTCAAGCTGACGATGGCAGTCCTAGCCATGTTGGCGTTAGCCGCTTGCACCACAGCTACGCCTCCAATGCCTGCCACGCCCACCCCAACGGAGACGCATGAGGATGCTATCATCAGACAGCTTGCGGCAAAATATCAGGCCATACTCCTTTGGGAACAAAACATAACCTATACCCTACAAGCACAAGAGCGATTGACTACTGGCAAACCTACTTTGTTTACAGGAGGTGTTGAGGACATATTCCACCGGAACGGGAAAACCTTCGTTCGCTTTTCGGACTCTGGCGCTTGGACCTCTTTTGTATTCGAACTTGAGTGTAGCCCGTCTATGGCGAACACGATCCTTACGGCAAACCCTTCTTCTGATGACTATCCTAATGACTATGTTGTGGTAGCGAATATACGAGAGGTATCTAGACCTATTGTCGTGTTACGAGCCTCACCTCTTTCCGAAGAGGAAGCTGAAATAGAAATGGCCTCTTCATATACCCCATTCATTGCAAGAGGCACCTGCATAGATGTCGCGTTGGTCAGGGCAGATTGATGTTAAAGCAAAGGAGCTAGAATGAACATTGCCAAGCGCGCGGTGATGGTCTTGGCCTTGATCTTTGTTGCAGGGGCCTTGACATTCTGGGGGGCGTCCTCCGTTTGGAAGGCCACCAGACAACTCAGCGAAATCCAGGTAATCGCCCTCGCCGAACGTTATTACGCTTTGACTTCCAGGTGTGAAGGCCCTCTCGCAGCGACGGCCCAGCCGCCCGCCATGTGGCGTGCCGATACATGGTGGCGGGTTACTGTAGCAGGGCCTTGCGACCTCAAAACCTTCTTGGTGGACGACGCTACCAGCGCAGTTGGTTTAATACGCCCCACTGCCACTGAAGCGCAGATACGGCAGGAAGCTCTAGGAGGGGCCATGTCCAAAGCGGAGTTCAACGCATTCTTACGGGGGTTGCGTTAGATGGTAGCCGCAACCAAAACGGATGCGCCCGTGCGCTGCCCCGCTGCAACAAACTCCTTTGCGAACATATGGAAGGTGGGCTGCTTGTCCAGGACTAAGACCAATCCCGCTACCCCATTTCCGTATGGTTACCCCAGAGACTCGCGTCGGAGCTTGCCAAGCCATGCGTCCAGGCTTACCAACCACCTTCTCTCTGCTAGCTCTGCCTCAGCCCGTGATTGCCTTGCACCACAACGGTGATTCCGCCAGCCATCCTCTGCTCCGAGCGCTCTGTTGGCAACCCAAGGTACTTTGCCAACAGTTCCAGCGCCCGAATCCGTGATTGCGCACTGGTATTGGGCGATGTGCCAGTGGCCTCGGCCACGAGGCGGGAGAGAATCCACGTTGCCGATACCTTGGCTGCTTCGGCTGCGTCCTCTTCCAATTCGGAGATTCTTAGGAGAAGCATAGGATGATCCAGCATCCTGGAAGCCTCCACGTTCAAGGCGTTCTGGGTCCAAGTCACAGAGATAGGGTAAGCGCGCCTATATGCTTCGGTGGCGTTGCCGGTGGCGATGTATTCGGCCACAAAGCGTTCTTGCTTAGGCGAGAGGCGGCGTAACGTAGCAGGCATACATGAAAACTAGCCAAGATCACATCTGGCGTCAAGTCGGGGAGTGGGAATGGAAGACATGCGATTCCAATGTTATTTGCTTCGTGGCTTGCGGGCACTTATTCCCTCTTACGACCCGCAAGCCTAAACCACACTGGGTAGGGGTGTCTCCCTATGGGCCTCGCTTGCTACGTTGGGGTTAGCCCTCTCCCTTGCTTTGTCCATCACCCGATACACGCTTGGCCGGCTTATCCCCAACTCTGTCGCCACCTGCGTCACCGTCTTACCCTTGGAAAGCGCGTCCAAAATAACCAGGACAGGCAGCTCAGTCTTTTTCCGTCCTGGACGCCGCCTGCCACACAGAACGCACGGGTTTTCAAGCTGGGATGTCAAGGCAGCACCGCCTCAACACGACAACGCCGGCACCCACCACATTGCTTACAGCGCCACACGTACCCACAGATTGCGCATGGTTCCCACTTGTTGGGGTTGCAGCCCGCTGCCCCCATCGGATCCGTCCAGTGCGGCAGCGGGTCGCATCGGCAGGCGACGAGGGCTTGCATGACGGCGGCCTTGTAAGTAGCTAGATGGTGGCGAAGCTCAGGAGTCAGCACACCTCTGGGAGCGTCTACCCGCAGTCGGTCCCCCTGAACTTCAAGGCGCACACCAAGATCGTCCAGGTCTGAGAGCAACTCCGCAGCATTCATACCTCAATCACCTCACGATCATCGGCGACCATACCCCCAGAAAGGGAAACAACCGAAACATCCGAAACATTGCTAGCTTCTGAGTCGCTTTCTGTTTCCCTTGTTTCGGTTGTTTCGCTTATGCGGGGTACATAACGTGCCCAGACATCGGTAAATTGAACTGCCTCATAGCCCTTGCAGTTTGTGCTTTCGTCCACCCGCACCTGCTTAGGCTTCACCCCGAAGGGGCGAAGCATCCGGGCCAACCCAAGCGGGGTGAGCGCCTTGCCGTTGAGATCGCCCCAGGGTGATTCTTCCATGCCGTTCAACGCTCCTACCAGGTCAACCGATGCGATGCGTTCCGTATATTGCCCTTGAAAGACCCTCCGGATGTCTTCCAGCAATTGGACTCCCAAAGAGTTGTCGTCCCGTCCGGCACCCGCACTCAAGGCGAGGGCGGCCTTTCGTGCCCGCTGGGGCCACTCGCCGCCCGCCAGGTCAGCAATTGCTAAGAGAGGCTCCCACACATCGGCGGCCCGGTCATTCAGTTCATCTGGGATTGTTGGCCGCGCTTCTGTAAGAGTGTGTATGGCAGAAGCGGCCCACCGTTCCAGCCTTTCTCCGAGCATCGCAGTCTGTTCCTGGGCCTCACGCCGCCGCAGTCGTTCAACTGGTTCGTTAAGGCGTCGCCTATGAAGCTCAATTGGTATGGCGCGATCCTTAACCGTGCCAGGAAGTCCACCAATCCCTGCCAGGGCCTTAGGTCCAAAAAGATTGAAGTCCTTTAGCTCAAACCCCTTCCCCACGCAGAGAGAAGCCACGCCCCCACGTTGATACCCAGAGTTCAAAATGCCCCGCAACGCTTCTACGTACTCACCGTTCCCCTTGAATGCCGCATCCGATTCGTCCAGTAAAAGCGTCGGGTGGTCGCGTTCAATCTTGCGTATCAGCACAGCCGCGCTAACGTGCCCGGTAAACCAGGGACGCGCCACGAGGTATGACAGTACCTCGAGCAAGCGGGTTTTCCCGCTCCGCATCTCCGCAGAGGATATTGCGAGATAGGGGGTATTGTCTGCCGCGTCTAGCGCCCAGGTGTGGGCCGTCCACAATGCGATGGCGTCTCTCTGGTGCCTGTCCATCACCATATATCGGCCCAGGTAGGTGACTACTTCATTCAACACATCCGAGATGGGCGGAGCGACGGCCTGCACCGGCGGCGTCCACTCCGGCGCAGCGTCTGCCAGGGCCTCTACATCGGCGCGGCCATGCCCTTGCGCGATGAAGTCCGACAAGTCCTTGCTGCTTTCCCCAGGGCATTCAATGACCTTGACGCTGACGGCCTTGCTATAAAGGGATGCCGCTACTTGCTGGGCATGGCTGCGTCCGGCGGTGTCTTTGTCGGCAATGACCACTACATGGCGGCCCCTTAGTGACTCGCTGTACTCTGCCCGCCACTTACCAGCGCCCATCGGGTTGCACGTGGTGACCAGGCTAAGCTCCGCGCCGTTCTTAGCGTCCTTTTCACCTTCCGTTACATAGCGGCGGGCTGTCGGGTCCGCCGCTAAAAGCTCCGGCAAGCGGTACAAGACGGGGGTGATACCGTTCAAGTTCCATACCCATCCGCCTTTGCCATCCGGTCGGCGTTGGCTGAAACCCTTTGGCTCGTACCGGACGGTCTGATAGAGCAACGTACCGTCGGCGCCCAAGTAGTCGTAAGTAGCGACGCTCTTGCCCTTCGGGGCCAGGCTCTTGCTGCCCTTTGGCGTCGTCATGGCTGGCCCATGTTCCGTGCCGCACTTGCACTCGCCTTGCAGCCGGTGGGCGTAGGCGTTGGGCGACTCGTTGAAGGGCAAGCCGCCGGCATGTTCGGGGCGGGTGCAGTGCGCCCACTGGCCGTCATCGGAGATAAAGCCGAAGCACCGGACGCCCTGGCCTCTGACAGCCTGGTCATAGCCGCCACACACCGGGCAGGGCCTACTCTTGCTGAATCGCTGAGATTGATTGATACCCATGTCAGTTGTCCTTACCCCTTCGTCGCCGCCTCGTCCAACATACGCTCCAACTTGCTGCGCACCACCACCAGCTTTCGTCCCAACCGAATGGTGGGCAGCTTCCCCTCTCGCGCTAGTCGGTATCCCAACGTTTTTCCGATTCCCAGGAAGTCGCATGCCTCCTCCACACTGAGAGTCGCTTTGGGATTGATCTCCTCACCATGAGCTTTCGTCAACATTCAGCACCCCCGTTCTTGTTAGACTGTGTGAGGTCGTGCTAGACTGCCTGTAGGCGGCTTGTATCGCCCCGTTACATTAGGAATCGTAACGGGTAGCCATGCGGCCAATGCAACTGGCTAAGTTGGCTATCTTTTCGGATAGTTTTCTGGCTGGTCAGAGACTGGTCACAGTCGTCAGGTGAAGAGGAGGGCGCAATGAGTCAACGCGGCGCGCTAACTGAAGCTGCGTATTTGAAGACACTTCGGATCACGGTCGCACCCGAGGCGGTGCGTCGCGCTGTTGGAATGCTTGAAGGAGGAACGAGCCTCTTTGCCATCTACAAGGATGACAAAGCTGTTAACCACGTTTCCAAGGTAACGGCGGAGAAGATCAGAAACAGATGGAAGGAGGGTAAGCTAAAGGATTTCGGAAGTGCCGCAGAATCCAGCGTCGTGAAAGACGACGTGCAAGCCAAGGCAGTCGCTGCGCAGCGCGGCCCCACTACACAATTCAAAAACGGTGAAGCGGAAGTCTCCGAGGAGTTTGCGGAGGAGTTCAACGTGCCAACGAAGCCAGGTTTCGCCGTGGCGGGCGGCAGGCCGATGCCGCCGCCCGTATCCCTAACGTTGAACGTAGTAAGCTACAAGCTTTCGGTAGGCCAAATCCTTCATAGAGCGATCCCCCGTCTGGCGTACTTTAGCCTCGGTCTCAACGTAGAAGTAACCGCCTTGCAATACGTGTCCGTTACACAATGCGTCCTCCTCATCGGAGGCAAAGCGATACCAGTGAACTTCTCACCGCCGCGAGAATTGCATGGGAAGGCCACATGGCAACTCGGTTTTGGTGTCCCGGAGTGGGTTCAGCCAGGGACTTACAAGGTTTGCATTGGCATACCGACACCGCCCACCTCTTATATGGAGGCCTGGCACCTTGGGCCTTCACTAAGGGATAAATACGTCGCGAAGTCAAATGAGTTTGAAGTCACCATTTCTGAGTCCCTAGTTGCCGATTTCGCAACCCTGAAAGCCGCAGCGAAGGCAGCCCAGGACGCCCAGGCCGCCGCTTATGCCGCCGCAAGGGCCCTACAGCCGCCGCCGAACTACGCAGGGGGGCAGATGCCTGGGGCTCATTAGGCCCGAACGCGCGAGGCACGTTGGAACGTAAGAACGGGACGTAAGGTACTCCAAATACCCGCAAAGGCCACGGGACTCCCATGCCTGGCTTCTCTACCTTACCCATAAGCCTTCCCTGCGCATCCAGCGGGCCTGCTTCCTGAAATGGATAAGGCTATGTATCCGCGCCGCCTTCGTCGCTGCCGCATGGCGCACCGCAAGCTGGGCTAGCCGCATTTCACGTATCGCCTCATACAGTTCTGGGCGCTTCCGCCGGACTCGGTTGATGTGTGTTAACAGTGTCCCTTCCGACATGCAGGCGAGACGCGCCGCCTCAGGATACGTCAGGGCCACGCCACCGCCAATAAGGGCTTGCACCGCCCGCCGCTGGCCCGCAGGCAAGCAGGAGAGGTCAAGCATGTCATAGGGAAACTGCTTTTTTGCGGCATAAACGTGTGGAGACTCTACAGTTCCACGCTTATCCTTCACAGTATCACCCCTTGTCCGATCGTTGCCGGGCAACTAGGGGTCCAAGCCACTTCGGTCGCGTCCCGTCACAGGTCCCTAGTGACTGTGCATCCCTATTACTCGCATGTGGGTCTATCTTCCCCTTGTCTATGCAGCGGCCCTGGTCAATAACCGAGTCTGCGTTCTCATCGCGCTTCACCACTATTGGAGCGCCTTTTGCCCATCCATTCTGTCACAGGTTCCCAACGCAACTCCTGCCGATTACCTAAGACATACCCCCAGTGCGTCAACCGGCCTAGCTTCGTGCCAGCTATGAAATTTGGCACCAGATTTGGCACCGAGCGGCGCGGCGGAGCGCACTTTCCTGCACCACGTCCCAATACAAAGCCCTTAAAAAGACGACACCCCGCGAGATATGGCGGGGTGTCGCAACAGATAGCCCATGAGTTTACGAAACAGCTGCTCTACCACTGAGCTACGGTGGCGGTGGCCTGAGAGCTATTATGGGCCATCGTTTCAGAGTGCGCAAGGCAAAAGGGGTATGCGCCCCGCAGTTGTGGTGCTATAATGGCCGTTGCGTCTGTCAGGAGACGCACTATACCTATGCAGCAGAAGGCGGAACGATAGCGGTGCGACAATACGAACTGGTTATGGTGCTGAGTCCAGACATGGACGAGGAGACCACTAAAGGGGCCATTGGCAGGGTGACGCAATTCATCACGGAGCGGGGCGGCACGCTGGCGAAGCAGGACATCTGGGGCCTGCGCCGGCTTGCCTACCCCATCAAGAAGTACCGGGAAGGCAACTATGTGCTGACCCAGTTCTCCATTGAACCGCAGCACACCGTTGAACTAGAATCCAGTCTGCGGGTAACGGCCACCGTTATCCGTCACATTCTGATAGA
>JGI1356J14229_10004417_pt1 | contig 10470 bp, 9 predicted proteins | sample Subgrocontami58m_FD_14229 | JGI IMG/M metagenome (IMG submission 14229) | reverse complement strand
AGCGAAGCCACCGCTCGGGGTGAGCGAAGCCACCGCTCGGGGTGAGCGAAGCCACCGCTCGGGGTGAGCGAAGCCACCGCTCGGCTAGTTGGGCAGCTTAGGTACGAACCTGGCTGCCCTTCTCCGTGCGTCTTTGTGAAGCGGCCGTTGGGGTTGTGCGCGTGGCACCTTTGGAATCCGGAAAAACATCCATTTGCCAACTTCGACTAGGCCGAGATAAATCAGGATCAGGCCGAATATAGCCGCCAGCACTCCACCAGAGAGCGCCTGAAATCCAAGCGCTCGAGCGATTGGCGTATATGGCAGCGAAATTCCAATTGTGATGACCGCCAGACAAGCAAGGAGCAACGGAATACCAGGGCGGCTCCGGTAGAAAGGTGAGCGACGAGTTCTGATCACAAATATCACGAGCGTCTGTGTGGCGAGTGATTCTACGAACCAACCAGTACGGAAAAACTCAGGCGTGGCGTGGAAGCCCCACAACAGGATCGCGAAGGTGCTGAAATCAAATATCGAACTGATTGGCCCGAAGACCAACATATATCGACGAATCATTCCAATATCCCAGTGTGCGGGTCGCGCCAGCTGTTCCTCATCGACCAGGTCCGATGAAATCGCTAGTTGGCTTGAATCATAAAGCAAGTTATTGAGCAGGATTTGTGATGGAAGCATCGGAAGGAATGAGAGAAATGCTGATGCCCCTGCCGCCGAGAACATGTTGCCAAAATTGCTCGAAGCGCCCATCAACACATACTTAATAGTGTTGGCAAAAATTCTTCGGCCTTCAAGGACGCCATCGGCGAGGACGTCTAAATTCTTCTCCAGAAGAATGATGTCGGCAGCGTCTTTGGCCACATCGGTAGCCGTGTCAACCGAGATTCCGACATCTGCTTCATGGAGCGCAAGTGCGTCGTTCACCCCGTCTCCTAGGAAGGCGACATCGCTGCCAACTTGGCGTTGGCATTTAATGATCCGTGCTTTCTGCTCCGGTGCGACTCTGGCAAAAATTGTGGTCTCGGGTATGACTTTCTTTAACTCTTCATCGCTCATCGCGGTTATCTCTGGACCAGAAATTACGTGTGTAACGTCGATGCCAATTTGTTGACAGACGTTCACCGCCACTAAAGCATTATCGCCAGTAATAATTTTGACATCGATTTTTAAGCGGTTGAGTCGCTCGATGGCTTTGCGTGCATCGAGTTTGGGTGGATCAACGAAAATGACAAATCCCACCAGATCAAAATTGGTCTCATCACTTCTAGAGATTGTCGTGCCTTGATCCCATTCCCTTGACGCCACAGCGATCACGCGGCTCCCTGCTGAGAATTCACGCTGCAGAACTTCTTGAACCCCTGGACCCAGGTCACGACATCGCTCAAGGACGGATTCAGGTGCTCCCCTACATATGAGAAGTCGTTTCCCATCGTGTTCAACGAGGACTGTAATCATTCTTCGTTCATGATCGAATGGAACGACAGCGAGGCGATGATAGGTATCAATCACTGGTTTGTGACCTTGAGTCAACGGTGATTCCCAGAGAGCCTGGTCGATCGGGTTGTCTCCCCCAGAGAGATCATTTGATGTCAACTCCGTAGCACTTGAAAGGAGTGACAGCACGAGAGCCTTATCATCTGATTCGCCTCGCGCATCCATGGCGCGCATCAACCTCAGGCTCCCGTCGGTGAGTGTGCCCGTCTTATCAGTAAAGAGAACCTCGATGTTGCCTAGATCTTCGATGCTAATTAGCCTCTTCACCAATATTTTCCGTTTTGCAAGTGCCCGAGATCCCGATGAGAGACTTGTGGAAACGACCGCTGGGAGCATTTGCGGCGTGATCCCCACTGCAATTGCCAACGAGAAAAGCACCGCATCTATTATCGGCCGATGGAGCAGGACGTTGGCCAGAAAAACAAAAGTCGTCAGCCCGCCTGCCATGAGAACTAGGAGACTTGAAAACTTTCTCAGTCCTTCTTGGAAAGTAGTTTCGCCTTGTTCCGTACCAAGTTTCAAAGCGATTCTTCCAAACGCACTCCTGGCCCCCGTGGAGATTACTACGCCTCGGCCACTCCCCGAATGTACGACGGTGCCCATTAGAGCTGAGTTGGTGAGATCGGCGAGACCAGCTCCTGGTTTAAGAGTCTCAACAGTTTTTGCTACAGGCTGGGATTCACCGGTAAGGACGCTTTCATCACTTTCGAATTCGGAGGCCTCTAATAAGCGAATGTCGGCAGGGACGACTTCTCCGAGTTGTAGATCCACGACATCACCCGACACCAGGTCAACGATATCAATCCGCTTAGAATTGTTCTCACGTATGACCGTCACGTTATGACGAATCCGAGAGTGCAATGCGCTGGCTGCGCGCTCTGCTCGGTATTCATTTATGAATCCAAGTCCTACGGATAAGAGCAGAATGATTCCGATGATGATCGAGTCGGTATGTTCACCGACGAAGTAGGAGACAACCGACGTGACAGCCAAGAGCGCCAAAAGCGGGGAGCGAACCTGCCTGAACAGCACTCGATACCAATGAACTTTATGATCTCGAATTACGTTCGGGCCCAATTCTTGTCTACGTGAAACCACATCAGTTTCGCTGAGGCCACTGATGCTCGTACTTAAACTTTCAAATAACTGCTCAATTGACAATCCCGAGGCTTCTTCGATGCCCAGCATTTGGCTCGGAACTGCCACGCCTTTTCTCCTATGATGGATACGACGAAAGGATTTCGCGGAGTCGCTCGACAAAACGGAGTGACTCGTCGTGTTCGCGTTGCCAGACATTCCGCCCAAAGATAAACCCCGTGGCTCCAGCCTCCATTGCTTCGCGAGCTCGACCAAACATCACCTCGTCGGTCGATTTGGTGCCGCCGGAAATCAGAACGAGTGTCTTGTTGGCAGATCGGACGACAGAATTAATCGCCTCCCGAGTCGAGAACCCCTTTGCATACTCTGGTCTGACGTTGGTCTGCTTTTCTGGGTGTGGGAAATTTACCTTTACGATATCGGCACCGAGTTCGCTAGCCACGCGAGCTGCATAATCGACCGCATAAAAGGAATCAGTGCCACCTTTACCATCGACTGCTTGGCCGCGTGGATAGGACCAGACGATCAATGGCATGCCAAAGCGGATCGCATCCTCACGAACCTTAAGGAATTGAGCGAAGTCCGCCTCCTGTACCGGAGTGCCAACATATAGCGTGTAGCCGACAGCATCGGCGCCCAGTCGCACCGCATCCTCGACCGTGGCCTGGAGTGGTGAGAGCGCATAGGCGTCGGAAGGAAAATCAGTCTTGCCGTTTAGTTTCAAGATCAGCGGAATCTCTCCGGCATACTCCCAATAAAACTTCTCAGCAAGACCGATCTGAATTGCAATTCCATTGAATCCTCCCTCAATTGCGAGTTTTATGATGTAGCGAGGATCGCCAGACTTAGGATTTGCAAAAAAATCGCGTGGACCATGCTCCAGCCCTTGGTCATATGGCAGAAATATCGCAGTGCCATTCCGTAGGCCGTGCTCAAAGAGAATGCGCTGTAGGCGCGCCTTCTTTCCCACACCTACACCAATGTCAGAGAGCGAAGGACGTTGCGCTGGCATGCCAAAAAGCGTACTCCCAGGGCGGTCGCTTCAGTTAGCGATATTTACGCAGTGACTTCCTCATTCGAGATCTAAACTGCTTGCCGAATTTCGTCTTAGTCCCAGCATGAGGTGGCTCGACCACACCCTTTGGTGCGGAACCGAGCGTGATATCAGCAAGCGCTGGCGAACTCTGATCTAGCGAGTCGGCGATTCGGTCGATGTTTGTTACCAAGGAGATACTGCGAACCAGTTGTTCTTTATCTGTCTGCTCAGCATCTTCCATTAATGTCTCGGCAAGCGCCGCTCCCGCCTGGCGGACCTCGTTAGTCGCGCTGGAATCAGAAGTTGCGCCGCTTTCGTCGGCCATCTCATCCAGGTTGGCGGTGATCGCATAACTCGCAGCGGATAGCGCTTCGGCTATGTGACGATTTATGGATAGTGGAATTCCCCCCTCCACCGCCGAGTCAAAAAGGGTGCGAGCGATGGTTCGAATTTGAACGATCGTATGTTCGAGCGCAACCCCCCGGGCATAAAGTTCTTCAGCTTCGTCTTTTTCCGCGGTAGGAAACCACCGTGCATAACTGCGCGCCTCCAATGCCTGCGCCCTCACAGTCGGTATTCCTTCCACGAGACGACGAGCCCTGGCAAGCCATGATCCAGCGTCGGCTTGTGTGAAACCTTTCGAAACCCCATCTGACATTTCGCCCAAGAGCGCAGCAGCGCTAACACCAAGCGAAGCGATTTGATCCATGGCTCGCTCTGCGGGTGTTCGCGCGTGGGCAAAGTACGAAAGAAATATCGCGATACCTGTGCCAATGAGTGTCGAAATCAAACGATGGAACGCAGTACTCTCACTCAACCCTGGCCCGATGACGATCAGCGCTGTCACCGGCACGTTTATGGACGCGACTTCACCAAGATGGAGGGCTCGAGCAACGACAGAACAAAGAATCACGGTGATTGCGACTGTTACGACACCAAAATTGAATAGTGTGACGCTGAGGAGCGCCACCCCAGCCCCGATCGCAGTTCCAAGACTCTGACTAAAACCTTCTCTCACCGATTTGTGTAGTGAGACACGAACCGTGAGAGCCGCGGCAATCGCTGCCACGATACCGCCATTCTTGAATGCAAGATCGCCTGCTTGCCACGCGAGGGCGGCGGCAGCTGCGGTCACTATCGTCTGTCGAACCCAGGCACGCCTGTCCGTGAAGAGTCGCACCAACCTCGTTGCCTGGCGTTTCATTCAGGTCCCTTTGATATACCGATAAACAAATATTAGTGGCCGACGCCACAAAGTTCGGGCTCCACGTACCGACAAAAAAGGGTTGCTGCCATTTCTGGCAGCAACCCCCTACACACAATCTTGACTATCGCGAAGACCTAAGGAAGTTGTTACGCTCCCCGTGCCCTTTGTGGTGATTAGTTCCAAATGATCCTTTGAAATTCATCTCACCAAATGAATCACCCCTCATGCTGACATGACCGGTGGCGTTTACTTCTCTAGTTTCTTCGGCCACAAGGTTTGCCTTCTTCTCGGCGGCTTGCGTCGCGGTCAATTTGCCCGCAGCCACCGCAGCATCAATTTCCTGCGACTCAAGAGCAACGAGCGCGGTGATCAATACGCCAGTTTTGTCGCCAGCGAGACTTGCGAGTGATGCACCGGTACGGAGCTTGGTCTGAAGCGTCGCAACATCCATCCCTAGGGTGGAAGCGATCAGATTCAGCCGAGCAGTGCGTTCAACACTCATCGCATTCACTCGTGTCGTCTTAGCCGTGGCGATCGCGCTAGCAATGGCGTCAGATTGAGCCTGGGTAATGGTGCCTGCTGTCACCAGACTGCTCAAAACAGACGCTAGTCGGGTAGTGCCAACATGTGACCCGTCAATCGTTCCATAGCCCTGGTTAGCAGTTGCGGATGAGACGGTGCCAACGGAGAGTGCGATCGCAAGGGCTGCGACGCTGAGTTTCTTCTTATTCATCGCTCTTCCTCAATTCTGATCGACATCTTTCGATCACGACCAATTGATTACAGGTACTAATGCACCTGATGCCAACGACACAACTCCCCGTACCTGAACTTTTGACCGATTTACCGTCAGATATCAGGCGACATAGTCTGAGAGTTTCTTGTGATCGCGCAGTCTTTGCCTATCATGAGGCAGAATTGCTCCGAAGATTGCTAGATTTCAGGTACTTTGATGCATCTGGAACCAAGACGCGCCGAATTAATTTCTGAAAACGACCTTGAAACTCGACCGCAGGGGAGAAATTGAACGCTTCTAGTCGTCGACTCCGCTGGCAAGCGAATCGGTCTAAACCAATTAGACAACGTCCCATCCTCCTTGGCGTGATTGCACTGTCGATCGTGGTACTCCTGATTACCGTCGCCGCATTCACAACTGGGATATTCGCTTGGCGTCACGTAAATCGCGTCCACATCAGCAAATCGAAAAATCCATCCGCTGGGAGTGTTAGCAACGAGCCGACGGTCCCCAGGGGTGTCATTTCAGTTCTCATTGCATCGGTTGGAGCCAGAGGCGTAGACCAGGCAACCGGCAAGAAGATCGGGGTGCCCGATATTGCTAAACGAGGTAGCGATGGCCTGACGGATCTATTGATGGAGGGATTGGTCAATACCTCAACCGGTTCGGTAAGTCTGCTTAGCATTCCTCGGGATACGTGGATCGATTCTTGCCAGTGCAAGATCAACGCTCTCTATGACACGTTCGGCCCTACTCGCTTGGTCGATGAAATAACCAATCTAACTGGCGAACGACCTCAGCATCTACTGTTGGTGAACTTCGAGGCCTTTGCCAATGTGATCGATGCTATTGGCGGCGTGAACGTTTATCTCCCACGGACCATCAGAGACGCTGATGCGCATCTCGCGCAGCTAAGCGCCGGCTGCCAACATTTGAACGGAGTCATTGCTCTGGCCTATGTGAGAAGTAGACATACGCAGAGTCTTAGAAATGGGATTTGGCTCGACGACGAGAGCGCAAGCGATTTCGGTCGAATCGAGAGGCAACATCAAGTTCTCAGCAATATGGCTGCGCGGATCCTCTCACCCACCCTGCCGCTCCACCTGCCCGCGTTGATCAGGGCTGCCGGCAACGGCATCACCATCGATGACACATTGGGCCTTCAAGATGCGGTAGCGATCGCGAAAGCCGTAGCAAGGGCCTCGGGGCACCGACTCCGCGGATTTACTCTCCCAAGCCGTTATGGTCGCGTCGGCGACGCATCCGTGGTCTTCACTCAATTGGATCAAGTCCCCGATGTCGTAGTGCGGTGGCAGGCGAGCGCACAAGATCCAATCGCAATTGGCCCGACGATCCCAGCAAGCACAAACAGTATTGGCGTTAGAGCGGCAAGCGGTGGATGGAGTACGGACGGCACTGCTGGTACCCCTAACCCCGTTGCGGTCGCCTGCGCCAACAGTTGACCACTGCTCGCAGTCTGATCGGGAGATAATCAGTTCATGGATAGTCGCATCAACATATTAAAGACCGATCTACACGTTAGCCCGCTCTGCCTGGGCGGAAATGTCTTTGGTTGGAGTGCTGATGAAGTGACTTCTAAAACCATCCTCTCTAACTTTTTTGCCAACGATGGGAACTTCATCGATACCGCAGATTTCTATTCAGAATGGAAATCTGGTAATACCGGTGGCGACAGCGAAACGATAATTGGTAACTGGTTAAAGGAAAATGGAAACCGCGATCAGATGGTCATCGCAACGAAGGTCGCGAAGTACTCGAAACGTCCAGGCTTGAACGCGCCTAATATCAAGTTGGCGGTTGAAGACTCGCTACGTCGATTGCAGACCGACTACATAGATATCTACTATGCACATGAAGATGACAATAAGACGCCGCTTTACGAGAGCCTGGGCGCATTAAACGAATTGGTAGTGAGTGGGAAAGTTCGTTACATTGCCGCCTCAAATTACTCAGGCGCCCGATTAACCGAGGCGCTGGTGGCGAGCGCGACAAACGGTCTCGCCTCTTACGTCGCGATCCAGAATGAGTACAACATTTTGGCGCGAGAACGATTCGAGATCGACATTGCGCCTGTCGTGGAATCCGAGGGAATCTCCGCAATTCCCTACTATGGCCTTGCGAAGGGATTCTTGAGTGGTAAGTACCGGCCTGGCATAGCCGTTGATTCGGTTCGGGCTGAAGGAGTCAAGGGTTTTCAGAACGAGCGAGGCTGGAAAGTTCTTGCCATCTTGGACGAAATTGCCAAAGCCCAACGGGTCTCGCTTCCAGCAGTCGCCCTTGCATGGCTTCGAGGACAAGAATCCGTGAGCGTCCCAATCGCCAGCGCACGAACCCTGGAGCAACTTAACGAGTTAATGCAATTTGTCTTGCTCAGCCCAGAAGAAATGAGCCTCATAAATGCAGCAAGTGCCTAATTTCCTTTGGGCTCAAGACGGAGCGAGACTGAGTTGATGCACCAGCGTTGGTCGGTTGGCGTTTCATATCCTTCACCGGTAAACACGTGACCTAGGTGCGAACCGCATGAGGCGCATCGAACCTCAGTTCGGATCCGACCTCCTGATCTATCTTCAAGGAGCACGACCGCGTCGTCTTCGCTCGGTGCATAGAACGACGGCCACCCACATCCAGAATGAAATTTCGTATCACTGCGGAAGAGCACTGCCTCACATGCTCGGCAACGATAGACACCAGTCGTTTCAGTATCGGTGTATTCGCCCACGAAGGCGGGTTCAGTCTGACCTTCACGTAAGACTGCAAAGGTTAGCGGATCGACTTCCGCGCGGAATTGTGTTTCATCGATGGCGATCGGATACGGCGTTCCATCGGGGCGCAAATTCTCATTCGTCATGCAGAGACTCCAGTTGGGAAAGGGACGCCAGTCGTTGAGTGGCAGTCGTAACCGAGCGGATTCTTCATCAAATACTTCTGGTGGTACTCCTCCGCTGGCCAATAAGCTACGTCTTCTGCAGATTGAATCGCAGTAGTGATCACGCCACTGCCCGCCGCGTTCAACGCACCCTGGTATACCGCCGCGCTCTCTCTTGCTTCAACCAATTGTTCTGGTGTCGTAGTGAAAATCACACTTCGATATTGGCTGCCGATGTCGTTTCCCTGACGATTGGGCGTGGTCGGATCGTGCATCGTCCAAAATTCTCTTAGCAGATCACGATAGGCAACTTTCGTTGGATCAAAAGTTACTTCGACAATCTCCGCATGCCCTGTTACTCCCGTGCATACCAATTCATAAGAAGGATTGGATGCGTTACCACCCATATAGCCAACGCTCGTGGCGATAACTCCGGGCATCTGCCAAAATCGACGTTCAGCCCCCCAGAAGCACCCTGTTGCAAAATACGCAACTTCATTCGCCATGCCAGAAGTCTGCCACCAGTGCGCCATTGGCGCATGTTCAAAGACGTCTGGCGGCTCGTTTGGTCACCTATTTACACCTGCTCTAGCGATTGCCGCCATCATCTCGCGACGGGATCGTGATTTGAGAGCCTATATACGCCTTCTTATCTCGAGCCATTTCTCGCCATAACTCGAATCAAAGATTGCCCGAATCGGCTTTGTTCCTGGAGCTGCTTCGGCGACTGTTCCGGTTCCGGTGAGATTGATTTCGGACGCTACACGTTCAACATCGAGGAATGGGGAAACTATCGTCAAACACTCTTCGCCCTCATCTAGGTAAAGAGTTATCTGACAAGAGCTCTGCTTGTTTTCAGTGCATGCTTTGCTAAGCGCTCGACGTACTCTGTCGGGAATCGCCTGCGAATTCATAAATGTTTCTACCACCGTAATCTTTGGTGTCCACCCGTGCGCAGCGGCGCCGTTGACCAAGTCAAGTGCCATTTGGGCAAAGGATCCGTTGACGAATGGGTCTAATTGAATTCGCGCACGTAGACGCTCTTCCTCGATATGAGCCCGCTCTTGCACTTCGCTCTCGATGAGAGAGCCATTCGCCGCCGCCTCAGCAAACATTTCCAAACCATCAAGGGCAGATGACCACTGATCGGCCCGGTAAATACTCAGTCTCCGCTCAATCCTGCGGCGAGTCATCTCAGCACTTCTACGTTCTCCCAACCAGACGCTTGCCCGCCAACGATTGGTCTGTCTCCAGAGTGAGAGGGCGATCAGGAATAGGCCAAGGAGCGCAATCGCAGGGGTCAAAAGCACGCTTGTACAAGCACTTGGTAAGAAGAGACTGATCAAGAAAAGCCCTGAGGTCGTAGCTATGATCAAAATTATCCGCAGCCGTTTCGGCGCATATAAAACTAAGCCAAGGCTTGTACTGTTGTAGAGAAAATTGGCAGCCCACCGAAGTTGACCGATATTGACGCAAGTCTTTGCATCGATTGAAATCAAGGAAATAATCACTAGGCCAATCACTAGCCCGACCCCGATAAGTATCCAAGCTCCACGTGCGCGCGGATTTATTGATGCGGTCAATACGGACGCCACGTGGAGAAACAGGAGTCCGGCCAAGAGCGGTTTAGGCTCATATGGCGCAATCAGCCACCACCCAAGGGCCGCTACCGATAGCGCCGGGGCGGCGAGCAGGAGCCGCCCAACCGAATCGAACTCTTCTAATATCAGACGGGGAGATTCGCGCTCCACCGTTTCGTTCTGCTCGGTGTGCAAAGGGATGCTCAAATCAACTTCGGTTCCCGCGCCGCCATTTGCCTGAATATTCATTTTTGCTTCGCGGTCGCGGAGAATCTCGGGCATGATTCGACCAAGCCCCAAACCCTTATTTGCTTTCTCCGGGATGCCGATGCCATCGTCTGCCACCTTGATAAGGAGGTTCGTTCCGCTTACTTCCCAAGAGATGTGAATGCGGCTTCCGCCGGAGTGTTTGATGGCGTTACGGACAAGTTCAGCCAT